>Ga0209828_1000034_pt1 | contig 101390 bp, 94 predicted proteins | sample MaitaG_FD_187429 | JGI IMG/M metagenome (GOLD analysis project Ga0209828, IMG submission 187429) | Marine algal microbial communities from Maine, USA - Maine_Asex2 metaG (SPAdes) (version 2) | ecosystem: Host-associated > Algae > Red algae > Unclassified | place: Maine, USA | collected 2015-01-05
CATCGCGGTCAACCACGAAGTCCAACGACTGTTCAAGATCGTCGAGTTCTTTGTCGATGCCAACGAACCGATCGTTGAGGGCCCCCGCCTGCGCCATAGGCCTATGGTATCGAACATACGTTCGATATTCAACTCGGGAGTGCTAAAAATTTGTGTTCGCCAAAAGAGCACTTCCATGGCATGAAAGGGGTCAGGGGCTCAACGTCGTTCGTTAGTACCTAGCCAAAATACCTAGCCAGGTTCGGACCGTAGCTACCCGGGGCTCCTACCCGGAGTAGGGCTGCTCTGCTGACCCAGATTTGGCTAGTAGGCCGTTCGGCACGGGCGTCTCGCAGCGTTCCTTTGAACGAAAATCTTTGCAATTGCAACGATCCAAGCCACAATGTGGGGAATAGTGGGGAAATGTGGGGCAAAAGTATTGACGAGTGGGGCGAGTGTGGTTATTGTGGCTCCTGTTGAGTAAGCGGACTGCGAAGGGCAACCGGGGACCAAACATGGTTTTCAAAGTTCACAATTTGCAGTTCCGCTGTGGAGTCACAAGGACTCACTCTGGGATGGACTGTTCGTGGAATTCTTCGGCGCATATCAGCACCGCATCGACGCCAAAGGGCGCGTCGCACTGCCAGCTGCATTTCGCGATGGCTTCGGCGACACGCGGGTCTGCTTCATCGTTCCTGAGTCAAGCCAAAAATGCCTGGCGGTCTACTCGCCCGACGAATTCAAACTCATGGTCGGCCGGATGCAAGAAGCGAAACGCAACGGGCGGTTTAGCCAAAATCAACTCACGAGTTTCATGGCCGCAGTCGCCCAATCCACCATTGACGCACAGGGTCGCATCAACCTGCCGGAACTTCTCCGAGACTTCGCAGGCATCGACAAAGACGCAACGCTTATTGGGGTTGCGAACCACATTGCTGTCTTCCCAGCCGAAGTTCATAGCCCTGAATCGGCCCTCGACGATCTTCTCGATGTCTCCGATCTTCTGTGATGACCGTGCAAGCAGCCCATCAACCAAAGGATGTTCAGAACGTAGCTAAGTCAAAGCACGCCACGGCGTGCGTGCGTAAAAGCACAACGAGAGCGGCCCATGGGTCGTTTCTCGAAGGACACGATGGAGAGCCCCTACTCCGCCCGCTTGCCATCGAGTCTGTTCCGAAGAGAAAATCGGACAGGCGTCAGTTCTTCGGGGAACGGCCGATGGGCCGCCTCAGTTTTTGAGCGGCGGCGATGGCTGTCATGGCATTCGAACATGTTCCCGTAATGCGAGATGAGATCGTCCAACTGTTGAAGTCAGTCCCAACAGGCATCTATGTCGACGCAACATTGGGCGGAGCCGGACACGCAACTGCGCTGCTCGACGAACGCGAAGATATGTCGCTAATCGGCATCGATCAAGACCCTGCCGCTCGCGCCGCTGCTACCGGGCGTTTGGCACGTTTTGGCCACCGCGCAACGGTCGTAGCCGGCCGGTTCGACAAGATCTCCGACATCGTCGCCTCGTGCGAGCCCTCTGCGCCGGTCACTGGTGTCTTGTTCGATCTCGGCGTTAGTTCACCGCAGTTCGACGACGGCGACCGTGGCTTCAGCTATCGATTCGACGCACCACTCGACATGCGGATGAACCCCGATGCACCGCTAACTGCCGCAGACATCGTGAACAGCTGGTCACATCAAGACCTCACTCGACTGCTTCGCGGCGGCGCAGACGAACGATTTGCTTCACGGATTGCCGCACGCCTTATCGAGCGCCGCCCAATTACGTCCACGATGCAACTCTCTGAGATCGTGGTCGACGCAATTCCCGCAGCGACCCGACGCACGGGAGGGCATCCGGCAAAGCGTACATTTCAAGCACTGCGTATTGCAGTGAACGACGAACTTGAACAGCTACCAAACACGTTGCAAGATGCGGTCGATCTCCTGGAGCCGCTGGGCCGAGGCGCCGTGCTGTCCTACCACTCGGGCGAAGACCGCCTGGTCAAGGCAGCAATCACGCTCGCAGAATCTGGCGGATGTGAGTGTCCAAGTCGTCTGCCGTGTGGTTGTGGCGCCATACGCAAAGTCCGTCCGGTGACTCCCAAGATGCGCCGAGCATCACAGGAAGAGCAAGAGCGAAACCCACGAAGTTCTAGCGCCATGTTGCGTTGTTTCGAGCGGCTTGAAGCGGACACGGTGGCGATCTGATATGGCGATTGACACGACCGCCCCACATCTGACATCGGTCCCTGATGAGGCAGCCCAACCATCGACACATGTCGAGCTCGGTGTCATCGATGGCAGAATTTCCTTGGCGGCTCGCGCGATCCGCTTCATGGGATCGACGCTCCTCGTCACCCTGATTGTCGGCCTTGTGGGCGCCCTGGTCTTGCATGCAACGATCATTGAGAACCAACGAGATCTCGATGCCCAGCGCAACGAGATCTCACGGCTCGCAACTGAGACCGAGGCGATGAGATCCGAACTGGCGGAGCTCGAAGCCCCGGCGCGGATCGTGCAGGAGGCACAGGCTCTCGGAATGATCGAGGCCCCATCAATTTTGTATCTAACGACGCCGAGCGGAACGCTCGATGATCGCACGATGAGCGTTGCCGCAAATCAGCTTCGGGTCAACGAGTGAGCGTGCGACGACCGCCGCCGGCGGCACGAACGAAGAGCCGAGCAACACGTCAGACCGGGTCTCGTCACCCCGGAACTTCCTCGCGTCCAGCTCCACGCCGTAGCGCGACCACAAGGCCAAATCGCAGCACGCAAGCTCGCACGACCCCGGCCCGCAAGCCGCACGCACAGCGATCGGGGACTACCACCCGAGCTCGAAAGGCGCCAGCTCGCAAGCGCAAGCAAACCAAAAAGCACTCCAAGAAGAAGAGCGATGTCCAGACAGAGCGGTGGAGGATGGCGTTGGTCATGCTTGTGCTCGTCGGCGCAGCAGCGGGCCTGACCTACCGACTCGTCAACCTTCAGCTCCGCAATGCCGAGGAGTTCGTCGAGATTGGACGCCAGCAGCGGTTCCGCACGGTGGAGCTCGCTGGGGGCCGAGGCGACATCCTGGATCGCAATGGCAACTCGTTGGCAACCTCGCTTCCAAGTACGTCCTTCTTCGTCGATCCAAAATTTGTCGTAGATCCAATCGGTGATGCCGAACGGCTTGCCCCGGTCCTGAATCGACCAGTGGAAAATGTGCGCTCGTTGCTCGGGGGTGATGGCAGATTCGCATGGCTTGCCCGCCAGACCACCGACGCGAAGGCCGCCGAAATCCTGGCGCTCGACATTCCTGGAGTATTCACTACGACTGAACCCGATCGCTTCCACCCGTCAGGTTCCGCACTCGCTCGCTCAGTGATTGGGAACGTCGACATCGACAGCGCCGGTCTAAGCGGCATCGAAAATATCTACAACGATGTGCTCGAGGGTCAGCCAGGCGAACTATCCATCGAAATCGGCCGAGGCGGTCCAACAATTCCTGGCCAGCGAGAGGTCAGTTCACCACCAATACCCGGCGCCGACGTTGTCCTAACGATCGACCGGTCGCTGCAGTTCGAGGTTGAGCGAGTTTTGATCGACACCGTGGCCAACATGGGCGCTCAAGGCGGCGTCGTCTTGGTCTCGGACCCGAGCACGGGCGAAGTGTTCGCCATGGCGAGCGTTGTGCGCAACGACGCCGGCGAAATCATCAGCACGTCACTGAATATGGCAACGTCGTGGGCCTTTGAACCGGGCTCGGTGATGAAAGCCATGACGTTCGGGTCCCTCATCGACGCAGGCATTGCAAACAGCAGCTCGCGGTCCGTTGTCCCCGACAGCTACGAACTCTGGGACTACACGTTTACCGATTCATCGCCGCACGCAACGGTCGAGATGTCTGTCGCCGACATCATGACCGTCTCGTCAAATGTGGGAACTGTTCGCTGGGCCGAACAGCTCGGCGGCGCACGGCTCGACACCTACCTGCGCGACTTTGGATTTGGCACATCGGCGGACCTCGGCTTTCCCGGCGAGACCGCGGGGCTCATGATTGAACCTGACAGCTGGGGTGGTCTCGCAACTGCCACGACCGCACTCGGGCAGGGTATTTCAGTAACGCCTGCCCAGCTCATGGCCGCCTACAACACGATTGCAAACGACGGCATATTCGTGCCGTTGCAGATGGTGCGCGAAGTCGTGCGATCAGATGGCACACACGAGGTGCCACCTACCCCTGAACACCGACAGGTGATCAGCGCATCCGCGGCAGGTGAAGTGCGGACCATGCTCGAGAATGCGGTAGCGGTCGGAACCGGCGTCAATGCACAAGTCGATGGGTACCGCGTTGCTGGCAAGACAGGTACCGCTCGCAAGCCACTGGATAACGGCCAGGGTTACGAAGATGGCGCTGGCAACTTTCGTTACGTGGCCACCTTCGCTGGCTTCTTGCCGGCAGACGAGCCAGAACTATCCATCATAGTCACCATCGATCAGCCGACTGCGTCCATCTACGCGGGCCACGCTGCCGCGCCAGCGTTTGCCGAGATCGCCTCGTATGCGGTGCGCCACTTTGGGATTGCGCCGCCACCACAAGTCGCGGCACTCGATACCTACGTCAAACCTGAGATTCCAGACCGGCTTCCAACAGACCGTGTCGTCGGAGAAACTGCCGAGGTAACCGACGAGCAAGTGTCAGCAGAAGACGGCGAGTTGAGCCCGACTGAAGACTCGGTGGCGCAAGTTGACCCCACTTCTACCGCCGACAGCGACGGCGCAAACAATGCGCCTCAAGTTGACGCAGCACGAACGACGCCCCAAGACACGTTGACACCACCCGCGGGAGCAGCCGAACCGGCTGACGAAGCAGCTGCACCACCTGCGCCAGGCGCTGCACCGCCGGCGCCGGTGAGTGCTGAAGACGATCTCATGGCGGATGCGGGCGGGCAACAGGCTGGACTGCCGCCGGGTAGCTTCGAACTGCCAAACCCCACCGCAGGAGGCTGATCGTGCAGGTCACACAGCTTCGTGCTGAACTCGCGTCGATCGAGCCCGCCGGATCGATCGAGATTCGGTCCGCGCACCGTGACGCACTCGTTGCTGAGGTAACGGACGTCGTTCACGATTCGCGTCAAGCAAGTGGTGGCCGACTGTTTTGCGCAGTGCCGGGACTGAGCGTTGACGGCCACGATTTTGCGCCCGCCGCAGCGAGAGAGGGCGCGAGCGCGCTGCTCGTGGAACGCTTTATCGAAGGCGACGCATCAGTCGACGCTCTTGCTCAAATAAAGGTAGCGAGTGTTCGCAAGGCCATGCCCCATGCTGCAGCAATCGTTCATGGTCACCCGAGCAACGACATTGCGCTCGTTGGAATCACCGGCACGAACGGCAAGACCACAACCACGCATCTGCTCGCCAGTATCGCGATATCGGCGGATCGCCAGTGTTCAACTATTGGGACCCTCGCCGGTACACACACAACTCCCGAGAGCACCGAGTTGCAACGCCTGCTGCGTGCGGAGGTGCAAACCGGTTCTGACATCGTGGCCCTCGAGGTCTCATCTCATGCACTCGACCAAGGTCGCGTCGACGCCACCCAATTTGCGGTTGCCGCCTTCTCAAACCTGACGGCCGACCACCTCGACTACCACGGCGATATGGGCTCGTACTTCGATGCGAAGAAGCGCCTCTTTGACGGGCGAGCTCGTGTCGAGCTCATCAATATCGACGACGAATGGGGAGCGATGCTGGCGGGGCAGCGTCCTGACGCCATCACACTGTCACTCGCCAACGTTCAGATCGACACCGAGACAATCCAAGGCACAACCTTCCAGTGGCGAGGCCACAACATGCTCGTGACCTTGCCGGGCCGCATGAATGTTGCAAACGCCTTGATGGCCGCAGAGGCGGCACTCGTCCTTGGCATAGACGAAGAAGCAATCGTTGCTGGCCTGCGCACTGCGGTTGCGGTCCCGGGCCGGATGGAACGGGTTCCTTCAACGGCGGCGTCGCAGCCGACCGTATTCGTCGACTACTCCCACACGCCTGACAGCATCGAACGCGCACTTGCAACGGTGCGGCGAGTCAGCAATGACGCCACGGTGACCATCGTGTTCGGTTGCGGAGGTGATCGCGATCGTTCGAAGCGGCCGCTGATGGGCCGAGCTGCCGAGGTCGGTGCTGACATCGTGATCGTCACCAGTGACAATCCGCGCTCCGAAGACCCAGACGAAATCATTTCTGAGGCCGTTGCCGGCATGACAAACGCTGACGCCGCAATCGTCGAACCCGACCGCCGCAGCGCCATTCGTCGTGCCATTATCAACGCTGGGCCCAACGACGTGATCCTCATCGCTGGCAAAGGCCACGAAAAGACACAGACAATTGGGGACAATGCCTTGCCCTTCGACGATGTCGAGGTAGCACGTGAGCTTCTGGAGGCGACCGACTCATGATCCGACTGCTTATCGCAACCGGTGTTGGACTCGTCGTCTCTCTGCTCGGCACGCGCTACCTCATTCGATGGCTGACTCACCGCGAGGTTGCTCAGCCGATTCAAGACGACGGGGTGCAGATGCACCGCGAGACGAAGGCCGGCACACCAACCATGGGTGGGATTGCTGTCGTTCTTGGAATTGCGGTCGCCTACATCATCAGCGACCTTTACAACGGCATCTACACCCGCAGCGGACTGCTTGTGCTGTTTGCGATCGTTGGTACTGGGGCTATTGGATTCCTCGACGACTGGATCAAGGTTGGTCGCGAACGGAACCTTGGTCTCACCGCCAGGGCCAAGCTTGCCGGTCAGGTGATCGTGGCTGCGACGTTTGCGATCCTGATGGTCACGCTGACTGATGTGCACACTGAAGTGTCCTTTACCCGGTGGGACTCGATCGGTTTCGATCTTGGTCCTGTCGGCTGGTGCGTGTGGGCTGTTGTCTTGATCGTCGCGACGAGCAACGGCGTGAACCTGACCGACGGTGCTGACGGTCTCGCTGGCGGCGCCTCGCTCTTTGCATTCGCAACATTTACCGCTATTGCATTCTGGAAATTCGGAAACCCTGACATCTATGACGTCGACCACGCCCTTGACCTGGCTGTCATAGCGGCAGCAGCAGCTGGTTCTTGTGCCGGATTCCTATGGTGGAATGCGGCTCCCGCTCAGATCTTTATGGGTGACACCGGAAGCCTGGCGCTCGGCACGGGGCTGGCCACGCTGGCACTCGCGACCAACACACATCTATTGCTCCCGATTCTTGGTGCTTTGTTTGTTGCCGAAACTCTGTCGGTGATCATTCAGGTCGCCGTCTACAAACGGACGAAGAAGCGTGTGTTCCGTATGGCGCCGATTCATCACCACTTCGAGCTCCTTGGTTGGCCCGAGACTCGAGTGATCATTCGATTCTGGTTGCTCGCCGGGTTCGCATCTGCCCTCGCCCTGGGCATCTTCTATGCAGACTTCTTGTCGATTCCAGGTTCGGTCGACTGATGGAACGCATCGCTGTCATGGGACTTGGCATAACCGGCCGAGCCGTCGCCGTGTCATTGCAGCGTCGCGGCGTCGACATTGTCGCTCTCGACGACCGGATCTCAGACGACCTGCGTGCTTGGTCGCAGGAGACCGACATCGACGTGCATGCCCCCGAGTCCATTGATGTCGCCGCGACCCTCAAGACCTGTGATGCGATTGTGCCAGCGCCGGGGTTACCTGACCATCATTCGATCTTTGCCGTCGTCCGAGCCGCTGGTGTTCCCGTGTGGAGTGAGTTTGACCTGGCGGTCCGGTGGGACGACCGGCCAACAGTGGCGGTTACCGGTACCGACGGCAAGACGACCGTGGTGACGCTGATCGACCGCATGCTGAATCGCTCAGGCATTTCGAGCACACCCGTCGGCAACACGGACACGCCCTACATCGAGGCGATCGACCGTGCTGACTACGACGTCTTCGTCGTTGAAGCCTCGTCATTTCGGCTGGGCTATAGCCAGAGCTTTTCGCCCAATGTCGGCGCCTGGCTCAACTTTGGACCCGACCATCTCGATGCCCACACCGGTATCGACGCCTATGAGCTTGCCAAAGCATCAATCTGGCGAGATCGCCAACCCGGAATGTTGGCGCTCGCAAATCGAGACGATGACGTCGTAATGCGTAACGCGAAGCTTATTGATGATGTCGACGTTGAGACGTTTGGAGCGTCAGTGCCGGCCTGCGCAAAAGAGCATGGACTCGCCGACGGCGCACTGGTTGTAGCTGGGGCGGAACTTGTGCGGGTGGACGAACTTCCTCGGTCGATGCCCCACGACCTGATGAACGCCCTGGCAGCCGCCGCCTGCTCACTACGAGTTGGTGCCGACCGGTCTGCGGTAGCGCAGGTGCTACGCGAATTCGACGGACTTGACCATCGGGTGCAACTTGTTGCCGAGATCGACGGCGTTCGGTACGTAAATGACTCCAAGGCAACGACGCCGCACGCTGCGGCAGCGGCGCTTGGAGGTTTCGCATCCATCATTCTGCTCGCAGGTGGCAAGAACAAGGGCTTGGCCTTTGACGACATGTTGAACCACGTCGACCGGATTCGTCACGTTGTAGCAATCGGTCACTCGGCTGCAGACATCGAAGCTGTCTTTGCTGGCCGCGCGCCGACCTCAGTGGCGACATCAATGGAAGAAGCTGTGACCCAAGCACGCACAATTGCAGAAACCGGAGACGTCGTACTTCTGTCACCGGCATGTGCGTCGTTTGACTGGTACCGGAACTACAAACATCGTGGCGAAGACTTCATACGCATCGTTCGCTATCAACAGACTCAGGGGGCGTCGTCGTGACTGCGACACGAAGCGGTCGCCGTGCCTCCCAGCATCGACCCACGAGTGCAGCCACGAGCCTGTTGCGTCCGTTGCGCAACCCCAGCGTCGTTGCTGGACGCCGCACCATCGAGTTCGCAGTATTGCTCCTGCTCACGCTTGCCCTCACATTCATTGGACTCATCATGGTCCTATCTGCCTCGACGGTGACAGGACTCCAAGAGACCGGCACGCCGTGGTTCTATCTTCAGCGGCAGGGCATTTGGGCCATCGTGGGACTCCTGGCGATGAGTGTGGTTATGCGCCTCGACTATCGGGATCTCGCACGCTTCGGTCCTCTCCTCATGGTTATCACGACCGGCATGCTCGTGGCACTACTCGTGCCCGGTGTTGGCATCACGGCGAACGGCGCAACGCGATGGCTCGGCGTCGGGCCCTTCACCGTGCAGCCGTCGGAATTCGCAAAGCTAGCGCTTGCGCTGTTTGCAGCCGATCTGATCTCGCGCCGGTCGCATCTCATTGGAGACAATCGCGCAGTCATGATCCCGATCATGCTTGTGACGCTGACAACTGGCCTGCTCGTCCTGCTGCAGCCCAGCCAGGGAACAGCCACGATCATCGTGGCCATCGCCATGATGATGTTGTTCATGGGTGGCGTATCGATCTGGTCGCTCGGTTCAGTGAGCATCGGGCTGGTGTCGGCATTTGTCGCTCTTGCCATGCTGTCGCCGTATCGGCGAGCACGCCTTAGTTCGTGGAGTGACCCCTTCCTCGACCCCGATGGCGCGGGGTATCAGACGGTGCAATCCCTTGTGGGTGTCGCATCGGGGGGCGTCGATGGTGTTGGGCTGGGTTCAGGTCGGGCAAAGTGGGGCTTCTTGCCCTTCGCCCACACCGACTTCATCTTCAGCGTGATCGCCGAGGAACTGGGATTCATCGGGGGACTCACGCTCATTCTCTTCTATGTATTCCTGGTGCTGTTCGGCATGCGGGTCGCGTTTGCGGCACCCGACCGACTCGGCATGTTGCTGGCCAGTGGGATTACGTGCGCCATCGCCATGCAAGCGTTCATCAACATCGGGGCTGCCATCAACGTGCTTCCGATCAGCGGTGTAACCCTGCCATTCGTCTCGATGGGAGGGTCATCACTCATGGTGAACCTGGCAGCAATGGGTGTCGTTTTAAACGTGTCGAGACAGATCGAACGTTGACCGTGACGGCCACAGCGAACAGCGTTTGGGCGGTTATCGCCGGTGGAGGGACCTCAGGTCACGTGCACCCTGCGCTCGCACTCGCTGGTGAACTGGTACGCCGAGGACGCCAACCAGGAGAACTCCACTTCATTGGGAGCAAGCGTGGCCTCGAAGCCGAGCTTGTACCCGAGCACGGATACACCCTGACGGCGCTGCCCGGGCGGGGTATCGAACGACGCGTCAACCTCCAAAACCTGCGCTCGCTCTTTGGCATCGGCGCCGCTGCTGCACAATCGGTACTGGTACTGCGCAAGCTGCGACCAGCAATCCTGGTCACCGTCGGGGGTTATGCCAGTTTCCCCGCAGTTGCAGCTGCAGCACTGCTGCGAATTCCTATCGTGGTGATGGAGCAGAACACGGTTCCGGGTGCCGCCAACCGCTTTGCGAGCCGGTGGGCCAAGGTCTGTGCAGTCTCCTTCGCTGACACGGACTTGCCAAACGCCGTACATACCGGCAATCCATCGTCTCCTGAGATTCTGGCTGTTGACCGAGATCGTGGCGGCGAGGCGGCACGCGGCCGTCTTGGTGTTGAGCCTGGCCGACGCCTGGTGGCGGCTTTTGGCGGTTCACTTGGAGCTCGCCGAATCAACCAGGCAGTTGTCGATGCGACGAGAGAGCTCGCGCATCGGTCCGATCTGGCGATACGGCACGTGATCGGGGCTCGTGACTGGCCGCTGTTCGGTGAGCACGTCGTCAACGATGAGCTGCAGTATCAGCCAGTTCGCTATGAGCGCGCAATGCATGACATCTACCAGGGTGCCGACTTTGTGGTGTCGCGAGCTGGTGCTACGAGTGTTGCCGAGATTGCGGAGACCGGCACGCCAGCAATTCTGGTCCCGTTGCCGGGGGCGCCAGGCGACCACCAAACCCGCAATGCGCAGTCGCTGACAACGGTCGGTGGCGGAATCTTGATTGCCGACAGCGACCTCGACGGTCCCCGACTTGCAGGGATCATCGAAGAACTGCTCGCCGATCCGGCGAGCATTGCTGCGATGTCGCTTGCGGCGCAAGCGAAGGCGCGACCGAACGCTGCGGGTGACATAGCGGACTTGGTTGAGAAACACGCCCGTGAGCAGCAGTAACGACGTGGTCGAAGAGCTTCGACCTCCACAACGCCCGGTCGACCTCACAGAACCGCTCGCGATCCACATCGTTGGTATCGGCGGCGCCGGAATGCGTGCGATCGCTCGGATCCTGCTGGCGATGGGGCACAAAGTAAGCGGCTCTGATCGCACGACATCAAAGTTCTTGACCGAGCTTGAACAGATGGGCGCAACGGTCTTCGTCGGCCACGCTGGCGAACAATCAGCAGGCGCAGACCTACTCACCCGATCAACCGCCGTCCCTGACAACAACCCTGAAGTCGCCGCAGCACTCGCCGGAGGGATCGCGGTTTACTCCCGTGCCGAAATCTTGGCTGCTATCACCGCAGTTCGGCCCGCCATTCTCATTGCCGGCACGCACGGCAAAACGACAACGTCATCCATGCTTGCTGTGGTGTTGGAGCATGCTGGCATGTCGCCATCATTCGCCATCGGTTCTGATGTTGCCTTCTTTGGCTCCGGGGCCAGGTGGGAGTCGGGGGAGGCCTTTGTGGTCGAAGCTGATGAGAGTGACGGGACCTTCTTGGCGTTGGCCGGGGCCCATGCGGTTGTGACGTCGCTTGACCCGGATCACCTCGAGTTCTACGGCACTCCTGAACGACTGATCTCTGCGTTCGAGGGTTTCGTCGACGCAACGCCAGGGACTATTGCGGTGTGCATCGACGATCCAGACACGCAATCGCTCGTTGGTAGACCAGGGGTGATTACCTATGGCACCAAACAACACGCTGACCTCTGTATCTCCTCGGTCGAAGTCGGAGCCGATACCACCGAGTTCGACACGACATGGCGTGGTGAAAAGATCGGCCGGGTCTCGGTAGGACTACCTGGCCTCCACAACGCACTGAACGCCGCCGCAGCACTCACCATGGCGATGCAGCTCGGTGTTGGCTTCCAGGTAGCTGCCGAGGGATTGGCTAGATTTGCAGGGGTTGCCCGCCGCTTCGAAACGCGTGGCAACCAGCGTGGTGTTCGCTTCGTCGACGACTACGCACACTTGCCAGCAGAAGTAGAAGCGATGGTCGCAACGGCGAAAAGCGGTCCTTGGAACCGCGTGATTGCCGCTTATCAACCGCACCGCTTTAGTCGTACGGAGGCACTCGGCGCAACCTTTGCTGAGTCGTTTCGTGGGGTCGATCATCTTGTACTGACGGACATCTACCCATCAGGTGAGGCGCCTCGCGATGGTGTTACAGGCCGGATCGTGCTCGACGCGGTGCAGCAAGCGTGTCCTGAACTATCCGTTAGCTGGCAGCCAACGTTGGATGATGTTGCACGGTACTTGGCCATGAAAGTTGGGCCAGGCGATCTTTGTTTGACTCTCGGCGCCGGCGACTTGACCACTGTGCCTGATGTCGTTGTAAGACTGCTCGCAGAAGAGTCGAACGTGTCGGTCTCGTGGCTGCGCGAGAGTGCCGACCACCTGACATCGTCGACGGTTCGTTTCAACGAATCGATTGGAGCGCTTACGACATATCGGGTGGGTGGAGCCGCTCTTGCTGTGGCAGAGGTTGGGTCGAGCGATGACCTCAGCAGCCTTGTGGCCGGTGCCGTTGCCAATCGAACACCCATTTTGCCAATCGGCAAAGGGTCCAACATGTTGATCGCCGATCGCGGCTTTGGCGGTGTAGCGCTTGTGCTAGCTGGCGACTTCGACGCCGTCGAGATCGATGGGACCATGGTGCGCCTAGGTGCCTCGGTATCGCTTCCGGTCGCAGCGCGTCAGTTAACGCGCTCTGGACTTGCGGGTTTCGAATGGGCGGTCGGAGTCCCTGGCACCGTGGGCGGTGCAATTGCCATGAACGCGGGAGGTCATGGCAGCGACATGGCAGCGACGGTTGTAGAGGCGACGGTGCTCGATCTCACGTCCGGAGCAACTCGTGTTCTTTCGGCAGCCGAACTGGGCTTTGGCTACCGACAATCAAACATTGCCGCGACCGACCTTGTCGTGGACGCCACTATGGAGCTTGTGACCGACGACAGCGACGAGGGAGGGGCAGTGCTTACCGAGATAGTGCGATGGCGGCGCGAGCACCAGCCGGGCGGGCAAAACGCTGGTTCAGTATTCACTAATCCCCACGGCGACAGCGCTGGCAGACTCATCGACGCGGCGGGTGGCAAAGGCTTACGGCTTGGAACAGCACATGTGAGCGAGAAGCATGCCAACTTCATTCAGGTTGAGCCAGATGGATCTGCAGATGACATCTATCGGCTCATGCATCTGATCGTCGAGTTGGTTCGGGAGACGTTCTCGATAGAGCTTGAGCCAGAGACCCGTATGGTCGGTTTCGCTCCGTTTGGTACCTGGTTGACTCAGTGACGATTACTGAAGCACCCGAGGTGCCGCACCCGCGCATCTTGCAGCGACGTGAAGAGGTCGCCGACGCGAGCCAACGCTCGCGCAAGCGCAAGTTGGTGGCCACCGCAGTGGTCGGCGCCCTCGTAGCGCTTGCTGCATTGGCGACCCAAAGCCCGTTACTTGACGTGGACGAAGTGCGTGTTGTTGGGGCGTTGCGTTCGTCGCCTGACGAACTTCGCCAGGTCGCCGAGGTCGAGCTTGGTGCGCCGCTTCTCGGCTTTGACCATGCAGCGGTTGAGCAACGAATCCGCGCTCTGCCTCAGGTCTCAAATGTCGCTTCAACAAGCGACTGGTCAGGCGTCGTAACGATCGAAGTTGCCGAGCGACTGCCTGCGGCAAAGATCCTATTTGCCGACGGCGCAATCATCGTTGCGACCGATGGCGTGGTCCTCAAAATCTCTGAATCTGACGAGTTCGCAGGCTTGCCTACCATCAGCGGCGTCATGGTGTCGGCGATCACTCCTGGCGAGCTTGCTCCGAGTGAAGTCAACGAGGCGCTCCAGGTGGTCAACGAACTGCCGGGTGACGTTTCCCGAATCACTGAACGAGTTGAGATCACGGTGGACTCGCTCGTGCTGAGGGTTGTGGGTGGCGGCGCGGTTGCTCTGGGCGATTCGCGCGATCTCGACGCAAAGTTCGACGCGGTCCGCGCGTTCTTGGATCAGGTCGACTTGTCATGCCTTGAGTCACTTAATGTCCAGGCACCGCGAGTTCCCGTCATCGTGCGGACCCCGAACTGCACATGACCACAGTACTTGAGCTCAACAGTTTGAGCTCGACAGTCTTGACCTCAACAGCCCCAACGACCACACTGTCAACACCGACCTGTAGTGAACGTCGAGCTATTAAACCTAAACCACTAGTCTAGACTTTTAAAGTTAAACCCTGCACTTTAGCTTTGGAGAGCTACACTCTCGCCCAGCATCTGTGCGAATGGAGCACCAGTGACTACACCAATTAACTACCTCGCAGTAATCAAGGTTGTCGGCGTCGGCGGCGGCGGCGTTAACGCCGTGAATCGCATGATCGACGCAGGATTGCGCGGCGTCGAATTCGTTGCCATCAACACCGACGCGCAGGCTCTGCTGATGAGCGACGCAGAGATCAAGATCGACATCGGTCGTGACCTGACCCGTGGTCTAGGTGCTGGTAGCGACCCTGAGATCGGCGCAGCAGCGGCTGAGGCGCACGAGGATGAAATCCGAACGGCGCTCGAAGGCAGCGACATGGTTTTCATCACTGCTGGCGAGGGCGGTGGCACTGGAACTGGCGCAGCACCCGTTGTTGCCGATATCGCCAAATCGCTCGATGCGCTGACGATCGGTGTCGTCACGAGGCCCTTCTCTTTCGAAGGTCGTCGACGCAGTGTCCAAGCAGACCAAGGCATTGGTCGACTGAAAGAAAAGGTCGATACCCAGATCGTCATTCCAAACGACCGTCTGCTTTCGATCTCCGATGCAAACACGTCAATCCTCGAAGCGTTCCGCATCGCCGATGATGTCCTGCTGCACGGCGTTCAGGGCATTACCACCTTGATCACCACCCCTGGCTTGGTCAACACCGACTTTGCTGACGTGAAAATGATCCTGGCTAATGCCGGTTCAGCTCTCATGGGCGTTGGCGAGTCGTCAGGTGAGGAGCGCGGCGTAGGCGCGGCACGCAAGGCCATCTCAAGCCCACTCCTCGAGTCTTCGATCGAAGGCGCTCGCGGCATCCTGCTGAACATCACCGGCGGTTCGTCGCTTGGTTTGCTTGAGGTCAACGAGGCGGCCGAAATCATTCAAGGCGTCGCACACCCCGACGCCAACATCATCTTTGGCACCGTGATAGACGAGAACATGGGCGAAGCGATCCGGGTCACCGTGATAGCGGCGGGCTTTGATCGATGGGCCGACGGAACTTCGACTGGTGCGGTGGCCCCAGCACAAACTGTTCCCGAACCGACGCCGATGGCCGAACCTCCCACCTATCAGCCGGCCGAAGAGGTCGACGTGTTCGACGAGCTGTCGGACCCGTTCGAAGAAGCACCGCTGCCGGTAGAAGCAGCGAGTGATTTCGACGACCTCGACGTGCCTTCGTTCCTCAAGTAGCTCGCTCTGCTCCACGCCGGTTCCATCCGACGGGCGGCATTGCTCGTCAGCGAGTTAGGTTGAAGCATGCAGACGATGCTGCGTCGACAGGTTCATGGGTTCGTCGCCACGATTGCGCATACCGTGCGCAGCGATGGTGACCTGTCCACGTCAACAGTTCCATCTGACGAACTAGCCGAGCGTCGCCACGACCTTGTCGCTCGACCCTGGAACGTCCTGCGCCAGGTCCACAGTGATCGGGTGATTCGTGTCGACGAAGAGCGAGTGCATGATCGGCCGAACGCTGACGCCCTTGTCGCGCAGCAACCGAATATCGCGATTGCCGTGCACTCAGGCGATTGTGTCCCTGTGGGCTTCGTGCACGCCGACGGCGCTGTTGCAGCAGCTCATGCCGGCTGGAAGGGCCTTGAGGCTGGTGTGCTCGAGTCGACCGTGCGTGCATTGCGCCAGATCGGCTCAGGGCCGATTACGGCGGTTGTAGGGCCGCACATTCACGCTGACCGGTACGAGTTCGGTGCCAAGGCGCTCGATCGCCTTGCACGGCGATTTGGCGACGGTGTGCGCAGCGTGACCGCTGCGGGCACGCCTGCGCTGAACCTCACCGCAGCGCTCGCAGTCGAACTTGAGCGCCTTGACATACCTGTCGTCAACTGGTCACAAGACTGCACGGCTTTGGATGAAACCAACTACTGGTCACACCGAGCCAGAAAGGAAACCGGACGTATCGCACTCGTCGCATGGCTCGAACACCAATGAAGACTGCAAAACAACGACTGACACCAAATGACTGAACGATCAACGACCGGCGCAGCTGCGGACCCGAACGACGCTTTTGACGAAGAAGACGTCGATCGTCGTATGACTGCTATTCATGAACGACAGGAACAGCTCGCTGAGCGCATCCGGGTTGCCGGTGGCAAGGATGTCACCGTGCTCGCCGTGAGCAAAGGGCATCCCGTCGAGGCGGCAATTGCGGGATGCCGACTGGGGATGAAAGCGCTCGGCGAGAACTACGCCCAGGAATTGCGCGCCAAGGCCGAAGTTATGGCTGCAGGCCACGACGCCCAATGGCACTTCATCGGCCAGCTGCAAACAAACAAGGTGCGTATGATTGCCGACAGCGTGGCCGTTTGGCAGTCCGTCGACCGCAACAAAGTAGGGCGCGAGATAGCAAAACGTGCGCCAGGTGCAACCGTGTACGCCCAGGTCAACTTGTCCCTCGAGGCACAAAAGGCGGGCTGCTCGTTCGATGATCTCGACGAGCTGGTTGCGCAGTTGCACGAGCTTGGTCTGAACGTTGGTGGACTCATGGGTGTTGGCTCTGCAGCCAGCGAACTCGAAACAGCTCGTGGGTTTGCACAACTTCGCGCCGCTGCCGACCGCCTGGGCTTGGCGAACTGCTCCATGGGTATGACGGCTGACTTAGAGCTAGCAATTCGAGAAGGGGCGACCATGGTGCGCATCGGAACCGACCTGTTCGGGCCTCGGCCATGAACCCTCCCCCCACTCGGCGGACGTGGTCACTACTATCTACAAACGCTCAACCCTTGGGGCGATAGAGATGTCAATCTGGAAAACGACTATGACGTGGTTGGGCCTTGGCCCAGACGCTGACTATGAGATGGCCGCTGAGCCAGGCAGGCCTGGCTTTAGCGATCCTGCGCTTCATGGCGAGAGCGTTGTTGCCGCAGGCGAGCCGCCGGGTCGAGTGCAGCGGCCGGTGGCCGCAGCTGGCGAACGCGACGCTGCTGACTTTACTGCGGTGCGGTCACTCGGGCCGATGAGTGACGGCGAATACGGTTCGGTTGAACCCACCGTCGCTGGTGATGTCCGCCCCCTGTCGAACACGTCGCTACGCCCGGTCGAGGTTCCAAACCGAAATGACCCGCCAATGGGCTCAGTCCAAGCGGTACCAGCTGTCCCTGGGTCGAAACCGCAGCTAGTGGCACCACGTAGCTTTAATGATGCACAAGAGGTTGCTGACCGTTTTCGCGGCGGCGCACCGGTGATCTTGAACCTGCAAGAAACCGATGCTGAGCTCGGTCGTCGGCTGATCGATTTCTGCTCGGGGCTTTGTTACGGGCTCCGCGGCCAGATGCAACGTGTTGGCGACCGAGTATTTCTCGTGACCCCAGCCGATGTACAACTCAGCGCCGAAGACCATCGAGTGATGCGAGACAGCGGACTTCTCAGCTAGCTGTTGTGCTCCAACGTCAACACGCCGGCGGAAATGGTGCGTGTGACATTGACAGGCACAAAGCTGACATTGGTCGGCGCTGACAACTACGATTTACCAGTGCGAATAACTGACGCGTGTCGGAGGACAACACTATGACCGAAGGCGAGTTCCCATTTCGGAGCTTTACCATGCGCGAGCAGGGCTATGACCGCGGCGAGGTTGATGCATATGCCGAGGAGCTACGAAGCGAAATAACCGAGCTTCGACGTGCGCTCGAAACAGCGACTCCGAGCGGCGATGCCGTTGACGCCCGCCTTCATGACCCCGAGGGCGCGGTAATCCGCACGCTGGCAATCGCGCAGGAGACAGCAGACCGGGTGCTCCACGATGCGCAGGTCGAGTCTGACCGTCGAAGGGCTGAAGCGGACACCCATGCCGCAACAACGATCGCCGATGCAGATGAGCGGGCTGCCCGCTTGCTTGGTGACATGGAGGCCCAAGCGGCCGAGGTGCGAGAGCAGGGCATCGCAGCAGCTCGCAGCGCAATCCAAGTCGAGCGCGATAAAGCAATGGCCGAACTCTCACATGTTCGCCGTGTCCGCGACGATCTTCGCACAGAGGCTGTCGAGCTAAAGACGGCACTTGATCGTTATCGCAGTCAAGCCCGCGAGGCGTCGGACACGCTCGCCTCAGCGGCGTCTGGGCCGTTGATGAGCCTCGACCTGCCTGACTTCATCGACGACGACGTCGTCCTGGCAGGAATCGTCGATGACAAGGAGGACGCAAGCGACGATGACATCACGCCGAGTGCCGCCGGCGCTGCAGCCGCAGTCGCCTACGACAGCGACGAGGTTGCATCGAGTGATCCAAACACTTCGGACGTAGATGACCCTCGAGAGGCCCATCTATGGGCCGTCGACGGTGACGCAGAAGCCACTGATTCGGGCGCGACTGGTAACGACGGCTTGGCAGATGTGATCGTCTTAGACGCAGATACAACGATCGATGTATCGGATGCTGGTGGCGAGTTCGATGACGATTCCGGCACCTTTCTCGCAGAGGTGCGTGCTGCAGCGGTCGACGACGATGTTGCGCTTGCACCCGAAAATGACAGCAGCAGCGATCGCTTTCTCTCCGAGCTGCGCGACATCGCCGACAACGAGGGCGACGCTATCGACAGTGATGCCGCAGACACCTTCTTCGAAGAGTAGAAGCGCCCAGAGATAGACAGCGCCGAGAATCGAGCGCCCAGAGATAGACAGCGCCGAGAATCGAGCGCACAGATGCGATGAGCCCCTGAGATTGGTCCAGTGACTATGCGGTCTGAGTTGTCACGCCATGATGGTGTGGCAGGAAGGACCCATCAATGTCGAATAGACGCCGGCATACGCCGGAGCAGATCATCCGAAAGCTTGCCGAGGGCCAGAAGCTGTTGGCTTCGGGCATGACAGTCGAGGAGGTGTGTCGCGAGTTCGCGATCGCCGAGTCGACCTGGGCTCGCTGGTTGAACCAGTACGGCGGGATGAAGGCCAACGACGCCAAACGCCTCAAAGAGCTCGAGACCGAGAACGCAGCGTTGAAGAAGCTGCTGGCTGAGGCCGAACTCGATAAGGCCATGTTGAAGCATCTCGCCGAGGAAAAATGGTGACCCCGAACCGTCGCCGCCAAGCCGTCAACGTGCTTGAAGATGTGTTCGGGGTCTCGCAACGCCGTGCCTGCAAGGTCGTCGGCCAACACCGATCGACTCAACGCCACCCGGCACCGGAACCGCCCGATGACGAAGTGCAGATCCGTGAGGAACTACGGGCGTTCGCCAAGGCCCGGCCGCGGTGGGGATGGCGCCGCGCCGCCAAGCACCTACGCCGTAATGGCTGGGCGATCAACAACAAGCGAGTACGACGGCTGTGGCGTGATGAGGGCCTGCGGGTGCCGACCAAATCGAAGAAGAAGCGCCTGGTCGGGATCGGCACGCGGGTTGGAGCGATGTCGCTGATCTGCCCGAACGCGTTGTGGGCGATGGATTTCCAGTTCGATCACACCATTGATGGCCGCCAGGTCAAGATGCTCAACATCATCGACGAGTTCACCCGCGAGTGCCTCAAGATCGAGGTTGAGCACTCAATCACCGCCGACGATGTCGTCGCAGCCCTCGAAACACTCGTGCTGATTCGCGGGACCGCGCCGGGGTTCGTTCGGTTCGATAACGGCCCAGAGTTCGTCGCCATCGTGGTCGCCGAGTGGTGCAAGACCCACGGCGTCGACGCCGTGTTCATTGACCCAGGATCGCCGTGGCAGAACGCCTGGATCGAATCCTTCAACAGCCGCCTACGCGACGAACTCTTAAACCTGTGGATCTTCGATTCGCTGCTCGAAGCCAAAGTCATCATCGAAGACTGGCGCAACGACTACAACACCAACCGACCCCATTCCGCCCACGGCGACCTCACACCAAACGAGTTCGTCCTAACCTGGACCAACACCCACCAACCCCAAGCCGCATAAGCACTGGACCAATCATCGGGGCCCTCTCACAGAGATAGACAGTGCGCTACTACGACGAGCCTGTCGTTGTATCGGCTCGCACTACCGGCTAACCCACGCTGGAGCTCGCGAGTCATTGAGATTGCTAGCTCTGAAGCGCCACAGCGATCTTGACGGTATGGCCGTCGAGATCGAACGAGAACTCGTCTGAGTCGATGCTGTTGAACTTGAGGGACGTTGCAAGGACCTGTGCCGCAAGGTTGTCCACGTGAGGCGCAAGCCATTGCTGCATCTCTGCGTCGGCGTCGATGGTGAGCGCAATCCGATCGGTGACTTCGAAACCTGTCTGACGACGAGCGTCTTGGATGTGTCGCGAGAGCTGGCGCGCATGGCCTTCGTGAATGAGCTCTGGCGTGAGTTCAATATCGAGCACGACGACGGCGTCGCCAGAACCAAGGCCGCCAACAGCGCCCTCGGTCGCAGGCTCAAGGACGATTTCGAATTCGTCGATGCTCAGGGTGTGTTCGCCTACCGCGACCGTTCCATCTGGGTTGGCTGACCATTCGCCAGCGCGTGCGTTCGTGAGTACGTCTTGCATGGCCTTGCCGAGTCGAGGGCCAAGCAACTTGCCGTTTGGCTTCAGTACGCGGCTGGCAAAAGCGTCGAGATCGTTACTGAAGGTCACCTTCTTGACATTGATTTCATCTCGAATCAAGTCCGCAAAGTTGGAAAGAGCATCGGTGTGCTGGCCAGCAATAGTCAGCTCTGCGAGCGGGATTCGGACGCCAATCCCATGATCCTCGCGCAGGTTGAGAGTTGCGGAGCAGACCTCGCGAACGCGATCCATCGCCTGAACAAGTTCAGGATCTGACGGCAGCGTGGCGGCGTCAGGCCAATTGGCCAGATGGACGCTGTTGTCATTGACAAGCCCACGGTGGATCTCGTCGGTGACCATGGGTAGTAGCGGAGCGAGCGCCTGCGACAGCGTTACGAGCACCGTATATAGGGTGTTGTACGCGGCTTCTTTGTCGGCTGGGTCAGCAACCGCTGTGGGCGCCCAGAAGCGAGTGCGACTGCGGCGGATATACCAGTTGTTCAACGCATCGGTGAACGATTGCGCCGAAGCAGTTGCGCCCGGTAGGTCGTACGCGTCCATGGCTTCGGTTACGGACTCAACGAGTTCACGCGTCTTCGCAAGGATGTAGCGATCGAGTAACTCGCTACTTGAGGCGTCGAGTGACGCCGTGATGCCATCGGCGTTTGCGTAGAGCGTGAAGAATGAGTACGCATTCCACACCGGGTTGATGATCAGTCGAGTGACATCGCGGATCTCGCGCTCGCTGATGCGCAAATCACCACCGCGGACAATAGGCGAGGCCATCAGGTACCAGCGGAGCGCGTCAGCCCCGACCTCGTTGAACATCGTTTCAGGGTCGGGGTAGTTCTTTAGTCGTTTGGAGAGCTTGTCGCCGTTCTCGGCCAGCACGATGCCATGGCAGATTGCGTTGCGGAACGGCGCCCGGTCGAACAGCGCGGTCGAGAGCACGTGCAATGTGTAAAACCAGCCTCGTGTCTGGTTGATGTACTCCACGATGAAGTCGGCCGGGAAGTGCTCTTCGAACCACTCCTTGTTTTCGAATGGGTAATGCACCTGGGCATAGGGCATCGAACCGCTCTCGAACCAGCAGTCAAAGACCTCGGGGACCCGGCGCATCGTGGACTCGCCGGTGGGGTCGTCGGGGTTCGGCCGTGTGATCTCGTCGATGTAGGGGCGGTGCAGGTCGGTCGGGCGGACGCCAAAGTCGGCTTCGATTTCGTCAAGGCTGCCGTAGACATCGATGCGCGGGTAGTTGGGGTCGTCGGATTCCCAGATCGGAATTGGCGAGCCCCAGAACCGATTGCGGCTGATGGACCAGTCGCGTGCGCCTTCGAGCCATTTGCCGAAGCGTCCGTCGCGGACATTTTCTGGAACCCAGTTGATGTCTTGATTCAACTCGACCATGCGATCGCGAAACGCTGTGACCTCGACGTACCACGAGGGCAGTGCTCGGTAGATGATTGGTGTATCGGTCCGCCAGCAGTGGGGGTAGTTGTGGTCGTAGGTCTCATGACGGACCACGCTGCCAGCGTCCTTCAGATGCTGAATGATTGGCGCGTTGGCCTCAAAAACATTGACGCCGGTCCAGTCGCTGACTTCGGAGGTGAACCTTCCTTCGTCGTCGACCGGCACAACCATGGCTATGTCGTTGGCTTCGCACGTTGCTTGATCGTCTTCGCCAAAGCCGGGAGCCATATGGACGACCCCGGTTCCTTCGGTGGTCTCGACGAACTCGGCGCTGAGCACACGGAAAGCGTTGGGGTGATCAGCAAAGTAGGGGAGCAACGGCGTGTAGGAGCGATCGACCAGGGCTTTGCCGGGCAGAGTCGATAGGACTTCATACTCACCTAGCTCTCGGGCATACCGCTCAAGGGCGTCGGTGCCGAGGACCCAGAGCGTGTCGCTGTTGGGGACGCGCACGATGCTGTAGTCGATGTCAGGTCCGACGGCCAAGGCCAAGTTAGACGGCAGTGTCCACGGTGTTGTGGTCCAAGCCAGTAGTTGCATCGGCCCAGGGTCGCCGTCGACCGGCGTGAGTGCGAAGCCGACTGTTAGGGCAGGGTCTTGGCGCGGACGGGTCGCGTCATCAAGGCGAATCTCGAAGTTCGAAAGTGGCGTTTCGGCCCCCCACGAATACGGCATAACTCGGTTCGCACGATAAATGAGACCCTTGTCCCAAAGTTGCTTGAACGCCCAAATGACACTCTCCATGTACGAGAGATCCATCGTCTTGTAGTCACGTTCAAAGTCGACCCAACGCGCCTGACGGGTTACATAGCGTTCCCACTCTGCGGTATAGCGAAGCACAGCGGTACGGCAGTACTCGTTGAACTTGTCGATGCCATATTCAGCGATGGCCCGCCGACCGGACACACCAAGTTCTTGCTCTGAGCCCATCTCGGCGGGAAGCCCGTGGCAATCCCAGCCGAAGCGCCGGTCGACTCGGTAGCCCCGCATCGTCTGGTAGCGGGGTACGACATCTTTGACGTAGCCGGTTAACAGGTGTCCATAGTGGGGGAGGCCATTGGCGAAGGGCGGGCCGTCATAGAACACGAATTCGTTGTCCGTTGGCCGTTGCTCAACCGATGCAGCGAAGGCGTCTTCTGACTCCCACTGCTGCAGAATGTTCTCTTCGAGCATCGGCAGATTCAATTTTGGTTCTACGGAGGGGTAGGGCTGTTGGTCGCTCATGGTCACAGTCGTTGTCGTGAAACTCGCTTGAGGCTACCGGGCTGGGCCCTGCATTGGATCGGCTTTTCTAAAGGCTATACTCCGCCCGCGCAGCGTCGAGCCGACGTCGAGCGGAAAGGCTAAGCAATGGCGACTAAGAAGAAACCCGCCAATAAAGCGACCAAGAAGGCAGTGAGCAAGAAGGCTGCAACAAAGAAGGCACCCGCCAAGAAGGCCCCGGCCAAGAAGGCGCCCGCCCAAAAGGCTGCCAAGAAGGCCCCGGCCAAGAAGGCCGACGCCACGAAAGTTGCTGCTAAAAATGCGCCCGCCAAGTCAACTGCCAAGAAACCATCCGCTAAGAAAGCTGCTGCGAAAAAGCCCGTGAAATCACCGTTTGGCAAGAAATTCATCGATGCACAAGAAAAGAGGCTGCTCGAAGAGCGGGCTCGATACGTAAATTCTGCGGTTACCTGGAAGGCCGAAGCCGACAGCCTGCTGGTTGACCGCGAGCCCGGTGACGTGCAGTTCGACGAAGAATCTGGTGACGGTGACACGTTGCAAGTCGAACGAGAGCGAGACCTCGCCCTAAGCAGCTACGCCCAGAACGCTGTCGATGAGATTGACGAAGCCATCGCCCGCCTGAAAGCTGGCGTCTACGGCGTCTGTGTGACATCTGGAAAACCAATCCCGAAAGAGCGCCTCGAAGCCATTCCGTGGGCCGCAGAACGTGTCGAATACAAAGTCGCCGGATTCCGCCGATAACAGCGAAGGTGATGTCGGTGTCAGCGCCGCTGACGACGTCATCGAAGCTTCTTCGACCAGTAGCGTAGAGTCGTCAGAGGCGGTCAAACCGACCCGAGTCCGACTAATGGGTGTTGTCGCGCTCGTCATTATTGCTCTTGACCAGATCACCAAGGTCTGGGCGGCTTCGGCCCTCGTGGACCGCGATATCGACCTTTTCTGGACGGCCCGACTTCATCTGATTCGCAACTATGGATCGGCATTCGGAGTTGGTTCCCAGCTAGGCCGCTGGCTTGCTGTGATTATCGTGTTCGTAATCATCGGCGTCGTGCTTTACTCCCGTACAGTCACGAACCGACTCATGCTGCTCTTGCTTGGGGGCATCGTTGGCGGTGCCATCGGCAATCTGATCGATCGACTCCTGCGGGCCGAAGACGGGTTCATGAGTGGCGGCGTGGTGGACTTCATCGACTTCCAGTGGTGGCCGGTCTTCAATGTGGCTGACATGGCGGTTGTCGTGAGCGCACTGGGTTTGATGGTGCTCAGCTTGCGTGAACCAGAATGATCGACGAGGAGCTCCCCGACGCACTCGATGGTGAACGACTCGACCGTGTGGTTGCAATGCTCGACGGTTGCTCTCGTTCTGTTGCCGCCACGCTGATTGCAGAGGGCAATGTCTCGATCAATGGAGCTGTCATCACGCAGCGTTCAGCGCGTGTAGCAACCGGGAACCGCATCACGTTCGCGCCAACTGTTGAGCAACTCCCAACTGTCGACCCAGATGATTCCGTGGACTTCGAAACGGTGCACATAGACGAACACGTCATCGTCATCAACAAGCCTTCAGGTCTGGTGGTTCATCCGGGAGCCGGCCGACCAGACAAAACGCTCGTCAACGGTCTGCTCGCAGCGTTTCCTGAAATCGCGAGCGTTGGTGAGCCCTTGCGTCCTGGAATCGTGCATCGTCTCGACGGTGAGACAAGCGGCCTGCTGGTCGTTGCCCGCACAGACGCGGCCTACACACATCTCGTAGCAGCGATGGCACGTCATGATGTGATCCGACGCTATGCAGCCGTCGTCAGCGGCAGTGTTGTTGATGATCGCGGGATGATCGATGCGCCTATTGGCCGCTCTACCCAGCGGCGTACCCGAATGGCCGTTTTGGCAGACGGACGCGAAGCACGCACTCATTACGAGGTGCGTGCCCGTCGCCAAGATGATCCAACGGTGACGCTGCTGCAATGTCGACTTGAGACCGGACGCACGCACCAGATTCGGGTTCACTTGTCAGCAATTGGTTACCCCGTGCTAGGTGATCAGACATATGGCACTGCGACCAGCAGGGCGGCGTTTGATCGAGTTGCTCTGCATGCAGAAAACTTGGGTTTTGAACACCCAACGTCTGGCGAGCACGTGTCCTTTGAGGCCCCGATGCCAGCAGACCTGACAAGCTTGGTTGCCAGCCTGTTTGACTAGATGCCCGTCGTGTCAGGCCACGGCTGATTGCCCTTGGACATCTCTGAGACGTCGGCAAGCGTGAACGAATCGAGCAAGTCGCGCATCTGATTCCCAACGTGACCCCATACGGCCAGCAGTACGCATTGGCCTTCGTGATCGCAGGCACCATCACTGTGCGGATCGCCGAAATCGCCAGCGCTGATCGGGCCGTCGACCGCTCGCACCACGTCACTTAGTCGAATCTCATGGGGCTCGCGTGTGAGCATGTAGCCGCCGCCAACGCCGCGCTTTGAGCGAACAATTCCGGCACCTTTGAGAGACAAGAGAATCTGTTCCAGGTAGGGCTGGGGGAGCGCGGTTCGTTCTGCGATGTCGCGAACAGATACGGGTTTCGAACGGTCCTCACGGATCGCCATCGATAACAGCGCTCGGCAGGCGTAATCGCCTCTGGTCGACACTCGCACACCACCCATCGTAGGGCTACCGCCCGGGCGCCGCGTGCACTGGAGCCGTTTCAAGGCCAGACTGGTGTGCAATGGAAGCCATGCGGGTAGCTGACGGCGAGATGGCACTACCGGACTATCAAGGGGCGTGCGTATCAAATATCACCCCTGCGCTGCTTGAACACCGTGTTCTTGGCGAGGGATGGATCCCGGACCAGGTGCTTGATGCCACGCAAGTCGTGGTCTTGCTGATCGACGGATTGGGTTGGAATCAACTCGTTGCGCGTCAACATCTTGCGCCCGTCCTGTCCAGCTGCGAGGGTCAAGCCATCACAACTGTCGCGCCGTCGACGACTGCGGCGGCTCTGACATCGTTCACCACGGGAACACCACCTGGCGAGCATGGTCTGGTCGGCTACAAAATTCGAACAGGTGGTGAGACCCTCAACGCGCTGCGTTGGACGACCGAACAGGGTGATGCGCGCACCCGAGTCGTCCCATCGGAACTACAGGTCGTGCCGCCGTTTGGCAACCGGAACCCAGTCACGGTGAACCCGCAAGGATTCGCTCGTTCAGGATTTACGATGGCGCATCTGACGGGGTCCCGGTTTCGCGGGTACGGGACCATTTCCACACTTATTTATGAGATATCACTCGCTGTGTCCGAGGGCGAACGATTCGTGTACGCGTACTACGACGGTCTCGATCGGGTCGGGCACGAACGTGGTCACGGAGCGGCATTCGACGCAGAGTATGCATTCGTAGACCGCCTCGTTGGCGAGGTTCGGTCAAACTTGCCTGACAACGTTGCCTTGGTCGTGACCGCTGATCACGGTCAGGTTGATACGGGCGACAATGTCAAGCACGTCGCACCTTCGGTCATGCGGCGGACCTCTGCGCTGTCCGGAGAAGCACGGTTCGTCTGGCTGCACGCAAAAGCTGGCGCCCAGCAACAATTGTTCGAAGCGGCCGTCGAATCACACAGCGACGACGCCTGGGTCCTATCGCTCGATCAAGTCATCGACCAACGCTTGCTCGGCGGCCGTGTCACTCCCGAAGCGCTGGGCCGACTTGGCGACGTTGCGCTGATTGCGAAGTCCTCGGTTGCCTTGGTCGACCCAGCGGCACCAGCGTCGATACTCCTGGGCCGCCACGGCTCACTGACCGCCGACGAGATCTACGTCCCCCTGCTGTGCCCTTAGGCGCTTGCTGCTGTGTTGGGAGGCGCAGGCCGAGTTTTCGGGTTGGTGGTTACAAGCTCTCGCCGTCGGGAGCGAAGAGATGGACCGGACCATTAACAACGACGGTCACGTGATCGCCGCGACCGTGCTGTGTGTCGCCAGCCTCGTGAACGACCAGCACTTCCTCACGTCCTTCGTGCTGCATCTTCACATGGATGAACGACTCAGACCCAAGGGCCTCGACGACGCTAACCTCGCCGGCAATGCCGTCGTTGTCCGAGGTGAACTCGAGATGTTCAGGACGGACACCCAATCCGAACGTCGTTCCGTCAACATCTGCCGCCGCAGCACCCATCTTTGATGTCAGTTCGATCGCCATCCCGCCGAGCCGGAACTGGCCATCGGTGCGGTCTACATCGAGCAGGTTCATCGCAGGCGATCCAATGAATCCAGCAACGAAACGATTTGTCGGCTGGTGATAAAGATCGCGGGGTGTCGCCACCTGTTGCAGAATGCCATGGTCGAGCACGGCAACGCGGTGCCCCATAGTCATGGCCTCGACCTGGTCATGCGTGACGTAGACCATTGTCGTGGCAAGACGGGCCTGCAGGTCGGCTAGCTCGGTGCGGGTCTGCACGCGCAGCTTGGCGTCGAGATTTGAAAGTGGCTCGTCCATCAAGAACACCTGAGGACTGCGCACGATGGCACGACCCATGGCAACACGTTGGCGTTGGCCACCTGACAGATTCTTGGGCTTACGATCGAGATATGGCTCCAGGTCGAGAATACGTGCGGCCTCTTGCACCCGAACCGCCCGCTCGTCCTTTGGCACCTTGGCCTGCTTCAGTGCAAAGCCCATGTTCTCACCCACGGTCATACTGGGGTACAGGGCGTAGTTTTGGAACACCATGGCGATGTCGCGATCCTGCGGTGGCTTGAGCGTGACATCGATGTTGTTGATCCAGACACTGCCCTCGTTCACGGTCTCAAGTCCGGCCAGCATGCGAAGCGCAGTTGACTTTCCTGACCCCGACGGACCGACCAAGACGAGGAGTTCGCCATCGGTGATATCCAGATCGAGCTTGTTGACCGCAGGAATCTCCGTACCTGGGTAGATCCGGCTGGCGGCCTTGTATTGAACTTCAGCCATTGTCGTGCTCCAGTTGTTCAGGTGAACTTTCAGGGTTGATGTGGGGCGAGACGTCGATCACTTGATCGCTCCCATCGCCAGACCACGGATCATTCGCTTCTGAGCGACCCAACCGGCAATCACCACGGGGAAGATCGCCAAGATCGATGCAGCGCTAAACTGAGCGATGAATTGGCCTTGAAACTGTTGCTGTGCATTGACCCAGACCGGAATGGTGCCCGCACCGGCCGAATTCAGCTGCACGGCGAGAAAGAACTCGTTCCAGGCAAAGATCACACAGAGCAGGGCGGTTGCTGCCAGTCCGGGTGCCACGATTGGCAAAATGACTTGGCGGATCTGGCCCAGCAAGCTGGCACCATCGATCTGGGAGGCTTCAATCAACTCTTTTGGAACTTCCGCGAAGAACGACCGCAGCATCCAGACGGCGAGCGGCAAGTTCATCGCGGTATAGAGGATGACAAGGACGGTACGAGTGCCCAGCAGGTCGAGGTCGCGAGCGATGATCCAGAGCGGCATGATCGCGCCAACGATCGGCAAGAACTTGGTGGAGATGAAGAAGAACAGCACATCGCGCCACATGCGCATCGGGCGGATCGCCAGAGCGTAGGCGGCAGGAACGGCGAGGATCATTACGAACACGGTGGAGATCAGCACGACCCAAACCGAGTTCATGAAAGCGTCCGTAAAGCTCAGCGTGTTCCCCGCACTTTCGGTGACGTCGGAGAAGCGATCAAGCGTCGGCTCGAAGAACAGCTGCGGACTCCCGCTGGCAGCCGACTCTTCTTTGAAGCCATTGAGCACGAGCCAGAACAGCGGGAAAAAGTACACCAGGCCGACGACCCACGTGAGAAGCGAGAGGAGATGCGCGACTGTACGGTTCTGACCCAGGATGGGTTCGGCTTTGGGGGCACGAGCGAACCGATCCATTAGAGAACTGGCCATCAGGAATCATCCTCAAGCAGGTTGGACAACACTCGCAAACCGATATTGGCGATAATGATCGATGCGATGACGACCAGGATCGAGTACGCCGACGCAAGGCCAAACAAGTTGCCGCCCCCGATCGAGCGCTGTGCGATCCAGAAGGGCAGGTTTTTGGTACCAACACCGCCGGTGATGACTTCGATGTGGTCGTACACCTGGATGAGATAGATAGCGCCCAGCAATGTGCCGAGCTCAAGGTATGGACGAAGCTGCGGGAAGGTGATCTGGCGGAAGATACCGAACGTGGTGGCGCCATCGACGCGAGCGGCCTCGAGCGTTGAGGTGTCCTGGCCCTGTAGGCCCGCAAGCACGATCAACATCATGAAGGGGCTCCACTGCCAAATGAGAACCGTGATGACCGAGGCCATTGGGAACCTACTGGCAAACTCGATCCCCTCGAAACCGAGGCTTTCGATAAACCAGTTGGCCACGCCGAAGGTCTTGTTGAACATCTGCGTCTTCCACAGCAAGCTCGCGACGACCGGCATCACCAAGAACGGAGTGATGAGTAACGTGCGAATGAAACCCTGTCCGAGGAACTTTCGGTCGAGCAAGATGGCGAGACCGGTGCCCACGAAGAGCGAGCCCAGAACTGCGATCACGGTCATCTGGACGCTCACCCACGCAGCCTCACGAAAAAACTTCTCGCCGGGGTTGTTCAGCGAGGTGTAGTTATCAAAACCAATGAACTCGCGAGGATCAACCGAGGAGATGTCCCAATCGGTCAGGCTGTAGAACAGCGTAAAAAGAAATGGAATCTGCGTCACCACGATGGTGAAGATCAGCGCTGGCAGCATGGGAAGGCGACGCTTCCAGCCTTCGCGGCGTGCCAAACTTTTAATTTCGGCGGCGCGTGACTTTTCGTCGTCGCGTGTTTTGTGTTCTGTATCGACAACAGCGTTCGACATGACGCCCCCCTTCGGACTGAACCGGCCCTGCTTAGAAACAAACCGGCCGAGCGTACGAGACGCCCGGCCGGACTGATTTTGGTATTTCACTTCGCTACTCGCTTTGCAGCGCTGAGTAGCTCGTGGGTGATTAGCTGCTTACTTCAGATGCGATGATGTGGCAGTCAGCCAATGCATCTTCGACGCTCATCGAGCCAGCGATCGCTGCCGAGAAGAGCTCGGTGCAGCGGGTGCCGACGTCCTGGAACTCAGGAACACCGACGTACTGCACGCCTGGAAGACCAGGTCGTGGGGTGGTGCCGGGGTTGTCGATCGGTGCTGCAAGCATTGCATCAAGGGTGCGCTGAGCGAAAGCGTCAGCAGCCTCGAGGTACTCAGGACGCTCGTAGAGCGACTGACGGGTGCCTGGAGGAACTGCACGCCATCCATCTTGCTCAGCGATGAGCTCGTGGTAGTCAGCGTTGGTTGCCCAGTCGATGAACTCCCATGCAGCGTCGCGATCGCTGGTGCTCACCGGCATGGCGAGGGTCCAGGCCCACAGCCAGCCAGATGCTTCGGTGACGTTGGTCGGAGCCAAAGCGAATGCGGTGTTTTCGACAACGTCTTCAGGGAAGAGGCTGGCCGCAACAGTGGCGTCGTACCACATGGCAACCTTGCCCTCTTCGTAAAGCGTCTTGCACTCGTTGAAGCTGGAGTTCGCAGCGTCGTCTTCGCCAGCGTCGTTGAGAAGGTCAACGTAGAAGTTCAGCGCTTCGGCGAACTCGGGCTGGTCAACCTGTGATGCACCGATTGAGCCGTCTTCGTTTGCGAGCCACCAGGTACCACCGAAGGTGTTCAAGACGGTGGTGAATGCTGCGCCGAGGTCACCCCAGCCAGGCTTACCACGAAGGCAAATACCAGCCATTTCATCCGAGTCGATTTCGCGAGCGATTGCTGCAACTTCGTCCCAGGTGGGAGCTTCTGGCATGTTGTCGATGATGTCCGAGCGGTACATGACGAACGACGACTCAGCGTAGAACGGCGAAGCGAAGAGCTGATCGTTGACCGACAGACCATTGCGGACGGCCGGGATCAAATCGTCGATGTCGTACGTGGTGGACGTAGCTGCGAAGCCGTTCAGAGGGACAAGCCAGCCGTTGGCGCCGAACTGCGGCGTCTCGTACATACCGATCTGGACAACGTCGAACTGCTCGCCGCCAGCGCCAACGTCACGGGTGGTGACTTCGCGCAGCGTCTGCTCGTCGAGCACGGTCAGGTTCACTTCGATGCCGGTCTCGGGCGTGAAGAACTCTGCCGCAAGCTCGCCCATGCGGGTGATGTTGTCGTTACCGACCAAAGCGACGTTGATCGAGCGCGTTGGCGCATCGTCGGCCATTGCAGCTTCGTCAGCCATTGCTTGGGCCTCTTCGAGTGCAGCTTGAGCCTCTGCGGCTTCGGCTTGGGCAGCTTCTGCAGCTGCTTGGGCTTCGGCGAGTGCTTCGCTGTCGCCGCTGTCGCCGGTGTCAGCCATTGCGTCTTCAAGTGCAGCTTCTGCCGCAGCAGCACGCTCTTCAGCTGCTTCAGCTGCAGCGTTTGCTTGGTCGACGGCGGCAGTGTCTACTGTGCCCCCAGAATCGGAGCTACCGCAGGCGGCAGCAAATAGAGAAAGTGCTAGTAGCACAGTCGTCAATATCTTCCAAGGCGATTTGCCCTGTGGGTTTCGGTTCATGAGTTTCCCCTCGTTTAACCACGAACGGCACGTACCATCCGTTTGCTTTGAGCTTGTTTAGTTGGTTTTATGTGGTAGTGCAAGTCGAAATAACCTTATACACCACATTCTCGTGATCCTAACGACATATTCTCGGCATATTGCGTCTTCGTTTATGTTGGTATATGGTCAGCGGCTGTGACTGACAGCACCCCCACAGCGCCACTTCAGGCCTCGCTACTACCATCATTAGATGGCAGTGTTGTGGTGCCCGAATATGACCGAAGCGAGCTTCGTCGCAGCATCGTACACATAGGTGTTGGTGGGTTTCATCGCGCCCACCTGGCCACCTATATCGACGAACTCTGCCGCCTGGGCTATACCGACTGGTCCATTGTTGGTACCGGCGTCCTGAGCTACGACGCGGCGATGGCCGAAGCCCTTGGGGCTCAAGATTATCTGTACACGCTAATTACCAGGGGCGCGACTTCGACCGAGGTTCAGGTCGTCGGCAGCATCGTCGACTACTTGCTCGCCACGCCAGATGCGCAGCCAATGATTGACCGCATCGCGGCCGAAGAGACCCAGATTGTCTCGATGACGGTCACCGAAGGCGGATACCCCGTCGATGATCTCACGGGCGATTATTCCTCTGAGTCCTCTAACGCGGGGCCAGCATCGGCCTTTGGCATCGTAGTTGCAGCACTCGAGCAACGACGGCTCGCCCATGGCAAGCCGATCACGATCATGAGCTGCGACAACGTTATGCATAACGGCAGCGTTGCTCGCGCTGCGGTGCTTGGCGAAGCCGCTCGTTTTGGTTCTGAGCTTCTGTCCTGGGTCGAGACTTCGGTGAGCTTCCCGAATAGCATGGTCGACCGCATCACCCCCGGCACTGCTGACAGCGACCGGGAATGGCTCAAGGCAACCCACCAAATCAGTGACCGGTGGCCGGTCGTGACTGAACCGTTCCGCCAGTGGGTGGTCGAAGACAATTTCGCCGGCGACCGACTTCCGTTCGAGGAACTTGACATCATCGTCACCGACGATGTCGAACCCTACGAGATCATGAAACTGCGCCTGCTCAACGCCGGGCACTCGTGCTTGGCCTATCTCGCTGCGCTCGCCGGCATCGAAACGGTCGACGGCGCCATGGCCAACGAAAAGATCACGCGCTATGTCCGGGCGTTCCTCGACTTCGAGTCAAAGCCGGCGCTGCCACCCGTTGCTGGCATCGATATCGACAACTACAACGACACTCTCATTGAACGGTTTTCGAACCCCAACATCGGTGACCAGATAAGCCGCCTCGCCCTCGACGGCAGCGCCAAGTTCCCAAAGTTCTTGTTACCAACCCTACGTGCGCAGGAGGCTTCAGGCGGGTCAATCGGCCTGGCCACTCTTGCGATGGCAGCATGGTGCCACTACCTTAACGGCGTTGATGACCACGGTAATTCATACGAAATCGCCTCCGATCCGAACCTGGAGCAAGCTCGCCACTTTGCTCAGCTTTCCATCGACGAGCCAACCGCGTTCCTCGACTTTGACAAGGTCTTTGACGCCGAGCTTGCGAGCTCTGAGCGATTCCGTTCGTCTTTTGCGTCGGCGCTTAATCAGCTTCGTGCTGATGGTGCCATCGCAGCGATTGAGGTGGCACTCGACGAACTTGAGTCTCGGTGAGTGACTTGCGGGGTGATGGCTCGTCGCCGCCGCCTCTCTTTCAATCTGAGCGCCAGCGCGAGATCGTCTCGCTGACGTTGCAACATGGTCGCGTCGAGGTGTCCGAGCTCGCAACCCGATTCCAAGTCACGACTGCGATCCGTCGCGATCTCAGTGAGCTACAAGAGCAACGGCAACTACGGCGCGTTCACGGTGGAGCAGTCGCGTGGGAGTCCAAAGAGTTCGAACCACTCCTTGTGGTGCGTAACGATCAGCAGCATGACGAGAAGCGCCGTATCGCCAAGCTTGCCGTCGATGAACTGCCCGACAGCGGCAGCGTCATCATTGATTCTGGAAGCACCCTCGCCCGTTTCGCCGAAGCTGTCCCGCCTGACACCAGTCTGCGCATCGTGACCAACTCGTTGCCGATCGCTCAGACACTCGCCGAACACGAGAACGCCGACGTGATCGTGATTGGTGGCAAGGTGCGGAAGAACACGATGGCCATGGTCGACGCTGATGCCATCGCCGCCTTTCAGCCACTCTCGGTCGACACCCTTTTCATAAGCACAGATGGCCTGTCGGCCAAGGTTGGCTTGACGACCCCCTACCGACAAGAGGCAGGGGTCAAGCAGGCGATGATCGCGAGTGCCCGCCGCGTTGTCGCCTTGGTCGATGACTCCAAGTTTGGCAAAGACCAGTTCGTGCGATTCGCCGAATGGGCCAATATTGACGTGCTCATTACCAACGTGGGCGCAGATGCTGAGACGATCGCCAAGATCGAAAGCATGGGCACGACGGTTCTGCAGGCGTGAGCCTGACCGGTGTAGATTTTCTTGCTCCGCGCACCCACCTCGAACTTGTCGCACGCGAGGTCGGCGTCATCGCTGCCCGCTATGTGCGATCACAACTTGGCTCGGCTCGAACAGCGGCAACAAAATCGACACCGACCGATGTCGTAACCGAGACCGACCTTGCTTCTGAGTCGCTCATCCGGGCAGAGCTTGTTGCCCGTTGTCCCGGCTCGACCATCGTCGGCGAGGAGTACGCCGACAAAGTCGGGGCGAACAACATCGGCTGGATTGTCGACCCGATCGACGGCACCGTCAACTTCTTGTACGGCCTGCCAGTCGTCTCAATCAGCATTGCCGCGACGATTGACAACATGACGGTTGCCGGAGCAGTCGTTGATGTCTTGAGCGGCGATGCGTACTCGGCTTGTGCAGGGGGCGGGGCGCGCCTTAACGGCAACCCAATCGGTGTCAGCGAGGCCACGAACCTGGCGACGGCGCTGATCGGGACTGGCTTCGCTTACGAGGCTTCGGTGCGAGCGGAACAGGCGAGCACGCTGACTCGACTCCTTCCGGCGTGTCGAGATATTCGCTGTATGGGTTCGGCCGCACTCAACCTGTGCTGGGTCGGCCAGGGCCTGCTCGACGGATACTTTGAACGCAACATCAAGCTCTACGACTATGCCGCTGGTGAACTCATTGCACGCGAGGGTGGGGCTGTCGTCAAGATCCCTGCGGTAAGCGGCGACGGGTTGGCTTTCGCTGCGACACCGGGGATATCCGACGGACTGTTAGACCTGATCAGCTGAGCAGCAGCGCTGCCGTTGCTGGTTACGCTAGACAACTGCTATGAGTGAATCGACAGATGCCCCAGACGAATCCGCAGACGCACCTCAGATTGAGCGGGCCGAGCTCGTGGATAGCGGCGGTACGCAAGACGAACCGACTACGAGCGGCGAACAGATAGAACAACCCGCCAAGGTCATGCGCGTTGGCGCAATGATGCGTCAGCTGCTTGAACAAGTCCGCGAAATTGACCTCGACGAACCGAGCCGCGAACGTATGCGCGAGATTTACGAACAATCGATCACCGAGTTGAGCAGCGCGCTGTCGCCGGAGCTTCACGATGAACTGCTTCGTCTCAGCGGCCCATTCAGCGATGTGGGCACGCCAAGCGAGGCGGAGCTCGCCGTAGCCAAGGCACAACTTGTTGGATGGCTTGAGGGTCTCGTGCAAGGCATTCAGGCAACGTTGTTTGCCCAACAAGTCGCAGCTCAACAGCAGCTTGCGTCGATTCGTGGTGGGCTGCCAGCGGGCGCTTCGCCGCAGATGCATCCCGGACAAGCAGCAGGCCAGCCACAAGAAGTTCCCGGCCAGTACCTGTAGCAGTCGAAGTGGTGCACCCTTAGCTGCTCGTCATAACCACCGAGGCAGACGGCTGGGAGCGATGGCAACTTTGCCGCGACTGCGATAAGTTCGAACGAACAGAATTACAGACTTGTAACTAAGGGCGTTTTGAGGATTGATGGCCGGTTCGTTTACTCATCTGCACGTACACACAGAGTTCTCGATGCTCGACGGGGCATCGCGTGTTGGCGAGCTCGCAGCAGCAGCAGCCGCCGACGGTCAGCCGGCCATGGCCATGACCGACCACGGCAACATGTATGGCGTCTTGGATTTCTACACCGCGTGTAAAGAAGCGGGCGTGAAGCCAATCATCGGTACCGAGGCCTACATGGCCCACGACCACCGCAGCGAACGCCCCAAACGTAGAGGCCGCCTCGACGACTCGGGTGGCGAGACCGACTCGGGCAAGCTGTACTACCACCTGTGCTTGCTGGCCGAGAACCAGGTTGGTTACAAGAACCTGATCCAGCTGTCGAGCCGCGCCTATCTCGAGGGGTACTACTACAAGCCCAGGATCGACTGGGAGCTACTCGATACCCACAGCGAAGGCGTGATCGCTACCACCGGATGCCTGGGTGGACACGTGCTGCAAGAGCTGCTGAATGGCAATGAGGAACAGGCCCGCAAGAAGGCGGGCAAGCTGCAAGACATCTTCGGTCGCGACAACCTGTTCGTTGAGATTCAAGATCACGGCATCGCCGCCCAACGCCAGACCAACCCGCAACTCATTGAGATCGCTAACTATCTCGGTGCACCGCTGGTAGCTACCAACGACACGCACTACACACACCAGCACGACCATCAGGCCCACGACGCCCTGTTGTGTGTGCAGACCGCGTCACTCATGAGTGATCCTGACCGGTTCAAGTTCGAAGGCAACGACCACTACGTCAAGTCGGCGGCCGAGATGCGGGATCTGTTCCGCGAAGTGCCAAGCGCATGCGACAACACGCTGTGGATTGCCGAACGCTGCAACGTCGAGATCGAGATGGGTGAGCCAAAGCTGCCCAAGTTCCCGCTGCCCGAGGGGTTCGAAACCGACTACGAATACCTTGAGCATCTCACCTTCGAAGGCGCCAAGAAGCGCTGGGGGAACACCCTGCCAGACGAGACCGTTGAGCGGCTTGCCTTTGAGCTCAAGGTCATCAACGACATGGGCTTCTCGTCGTATTTTCTGATCACTGGTGACCTGATCGACCATGCCCGCAAGATGAACATTCGAGTGGGGCCCGGTCGTGGTTCTGCAGCTGGCTGTGCCGTGTCGTACTGCCTGCGCATCACCGACCTTGATCCAATCAAGTATGACCTGCTGTTCGAGCGGTTCTTAAACCCCGGACGTCGATCGATGCCAGACATCGACATGGACTTCGACTCGCGCTATCGCGACGAAATGATCCGCTACACGTCAGATACCTATGGCCGCGAACACGTGGCCCAGATCGTTACGTTCTCGACCATCAAAGCCCGAGCCGCAGTGCGAGATGCAGCTCGCGTGCTGGGTCACCCCTACATCGTCGGCGATCGCATCGCCAAACTCATGCCGCCGCTGGTGATGGGACGCGACACGCCGCTGTACGCATGTCTCGAGAAGCACCCCAAGTACGAAGACGGCTACGGCATGGCCAAGGATCTTCGTGAGCTACATGGCGCTGATCCCGAGGCCCGCGAGGTCATCGATGTTGCCCTCGGCCTCGAAGGCCTGCGTCGCGGCGACGGCATCCATGCTGCGGCGGTGGTGGTCACCGACGAACCGCTCACCGAGTACTTGCCAATCCAGCGTAAGCCAGCTGCGGGGCAAGATCCTGACGACGCTCCGGTGGTGACCCAGTACGAAATGGGCCCGGTCGAGGATCTCGGTCTGCTCAAGCTCGACTTCCTCGGCCTGCGAAATCTCGACGTCATCAGCGACGCGCTCGACATGATTAAACGCACCCAGGGCATCGAGGTCGATATCGACAATGTCGACCTAGAAGACGCCAAGACCTACGAGCTGTTACAGCGCGGCGACACCATTGGTGTCTTCCAGCTCGAGAGCTCGCCGATGCGAGCGCTGATCCGTTCACTGGCACCCGACTGTTTCGACGACGTCGCTGCGCTCGTAGCGCTGTATCGACCCGGCCCGATGGCCATGAACATGCACAACGACTACGCCGACCGCAAGAACGGTCGGCTACCAGTCGAGTTGCTACACGACGACGCAGCCGAAATGCTCAGCGGCACCTACGGACTCATGATCTACCAAGAGTCCATGATGCGTATCGCTCAGAAGTTCGCGGGCTACACACTTTCCGAAGCCGACAACCTCCGCAAGGCCTGCGGTAAGAAAATTCGCGAGGTCATGGCCAAAGAAAAGGTTGGCTTCGTCCAAGGTTGCATCAACACCGGGTACGGCGAAGAAGTCGGCGAGAAGTGGTGGGAGCAGATCGAGCCCTTCGCCGACTACGCATTCAACAAAAGCCACAGCTACGGCTATGGGTTTGTGGCTTTCCAGATCGCCTACCTCAAGGCGAACTTTCCGGTTGAATACATGGCGTCGCTATTGACCAGCGTCAAAGGCAATCTCGACAAGGCCGCTGGTTATCTGCACGAATGCCGCTTGATTGATATCGAAGTCTTGGTGCCCGACGTCAACCTGGCACAAAGTGACTTCAGCGCCGCAGGAGCCAACGACAAGGGCGAGCCCACACAAATCGTGTTCGGCCTGTCTGCGGTCCGAAACGTGGGCGAGGGGCTGGTTTCACTGCTCGTTGAAGAACGAGACGCGAATGGCCCCTTTAATGACTTCTTAGATTTCTGCGAACGCGTCGACCCATCGGTGCTCAACAAGCGCACGATCGAGGCCTTGATCAAGGCGGGCGGATTCGACGCACTCGGCTATCACCGCAAGGCGTTGTTGCAGGTGTACGAACCAATTATCGATTTGACCCTGAGCCGGCGCCGTGAGCGCGACATGGGTATCCAGACATTGTTCGGCGAACTCACCGAAGAAGACGGCTTCGACGAACGACCCAGCGTTGGCCAAGGTGAGTTTGAAAAAACCGAAAAACTGCGCCTTGAGAAGGAAATGCTCGGTCTGTACATCAGCGACCACCCGCTGGCAGGCATCGAAGGTGCGCTGCGACGCAAGAGCGACTGCACGGTCCCTGAACTCAAAGAACTGAACGACGGTGATTTCCGCTGCGTTGGCGGCGTGGTCACATCGCTACAACGCAAATACACCCGCAAACAGGACCTCATGGCCGTATTCGAACTCGAAGATCTAGAGGGCTCGATCGAAGTCATGGTGTTCCCGCGGTCCATGCTGAAGTTCGGACATGTGTTGCGTGATGACGCGGTTGTGCTTGTCAAAGGCCGCGTCAAGGCCAACGACGATGAGCGTCAAATGATTGCGAACGAGGTCGAGGTCTTTGAGAACCGGGAGCGAACTGGTTCGGTGACAGTCAAGCTCGGCGCCCCAGCGCTTGAACAGGCCAAACTCAATGCGCTCAAGGCGCTGCTTCAGAGGCATCCTGGCGACGCCGACGTCCTCATCGAGTTCGAGGATCTTGGCACGAAGAAGACGGTCCGGCTGTCACGGGAATACGGCGTCGACCCCGCATCGGCACTCATGGGCGAGCTGCGGGTTCTGCTTGGAGCAGGCGCCTTCTCGCTCTGAAGAATTCGAGCAACGAGCTACTCGCCCAGCGCGTGGGCGCGGCTACTTCTCCTCCTGCGAGCTTTGTGGCGTTGACGGCCAACTGTGTGAAGCGTAAGTCCGGGTTGGTCAACCAAACGGCGCGAATCGCCGAAAGAACAGTCCTCGATGCGGTCCGGATTGTGATGGTGTTGCTCCGGAAAGGTCATACAAGCATCCTAGATCACTGTGATTGCTTGAAGGATCGAACTAACTACCTATCCGGGTTGCGGTAGCGCCACATTCGCGAGACAATTTGGAGACGCAACCCTCGACGGACTGAACTAGAGGGCTACTGGAGTGAAGTCGTGGGGGCTTAGCAATGGCACTAGAGGTTGAGACACAAGACTGCAGCGCAGTAACTGATGCTGAGCTTGATGAGATGGCAAACCTTTGCTTCGAGGGCCCAAACCCGTTTTCAGTAGGTCTGCTCTCGAAACAGACCGAATTGTGGGTTCTGTGCACCACAGCCCGTGAAAACGGCAAGCTGCGCGGCTACGCGTTCACAACGCTTGAGCGCGTCGGCGGCACCCCAGCCGTCATCATCGGACTCGGTTCCGTGGTGGCAAACAACCGTCGCTCTACGGTGCTACGAGCGCTCATGAATGAACTATTCCATCGCGCTCTCATGGCCTTCCCAGACGAAGACGTTCTCTTTGGCGCTCAATTCAATGATGCATCTGGGTTCGACGCCTACAAGGAACTCGCGGATCACATCCCTCGACCCGACTACCGCCCGAACGGCGAAGAACGAGCGTGGGGTCGACGCCTCGCAAAGCGCTTCGGCATCGGCGCAAGCCGTTACGACGACCGCAGCTTTCAGATCACTGGTGACGGGGCGCAATCGTCGGTTCTTGACTATGCGTCGCTCACGCCGGAAAAGATCGACCCGGCTGTCGCTGCGATGTTCGATGACCACGATGCAAAGAAGGGCGACACGTTGGTCTGCCACGGATGGGTTTCACCCGAGCGACTCGCCAAACTTGGTAGCTAATCGTCTGGCATCGCCCGGGCGCTACGCAGTCGTAACCTTCGAACATCTGAAGTCGGTTGTGGGCATCGAGCCAGGGCCCCAGACCCGCTTGTTTCTCGATGTGCAACGCGAGGGAGAGGCAGATGGAGTTTGAGCAGGTCGTCCGTAGCCGGCACATGGTGCGCAGCTACAGCGAACAGCCGGTATCGCCAGAGCTGCTCGATTCTCTGCTGCTACTCGCAAGCAAAGGGCCATCGGCAGGAAACACGTGGGGTACACACTTCGTTGTTCTCACGGGCACCGAACAGACGGCGCGCTATTGGGACCTGACCTTGCCGCCTGAGCGCAGGGAATCGTTTCCGTGGCCTGGCCTACTTCGGGCGCCCGTGATTGTTCTGCCGTGCGGCGATGCTGCGGCGTATGTCGAGCGGTATAGCCAGGACGACAAGGCAAAGACAGGGCTTGGATCGTCAAGCGAAGCGTGGACAATCCCGTACTGGCACGTCGACACCGCTATGGCAACGATGACGCTGCTGCATGCAGCGACCAATGCGGGCCTAGGCGCACTGTTCTTTGGTGTCTTTGACCATGAGCCCGCGGTATGCGCGGCGTTGCAGATCCCCGATTCGGTGCGGCCGATCGGTTCGGTCGCACTCGGCTGGCCTGACGGCAATAATCGACCAAGTCGTTCGTCACAACGCGGGCGGCCAAGCCTAGACGACATTGTGCATCGAGGTGCGTGGTGACGTCGACGTCAGCAGCAACATGGCTCGCGGGCGCTCGCCCCAAAACGTTGCCAGCTGCAGTTGTCCCCGTTGCGGTCGGCACAGCCGCAAGCATCGATTCCTCAACAGCATGGGATGGGAACACCATCTGGTGGCGAGCACTCGCCGCACTCGTTGTCGCGCTCGCCTTGCAGATCGCCACGAACTACGCAAACGACTACTCCGACGGCGTTCGCGGCACCGACGACGACCGCACCGGCCCATTGCGCCTCGTCGGCTCGGGCACCGTCGAGGCAAAGCTGGTCAAACGAGCTGCCTTTGGGTGTTTCGGCGCTGCGGCTGTCGCGGGGCTGGCGCTGGTCATCGCCGTTGGTCCCGAGTTACTCATTGTCGGCGTAGCGTCGATACTTGCAGGCTGGTTCTATACAGGTGGCTCATCGCCTTATGGCTATATGGGATTGGGTGAAGTGTTCGTATTCGTGTTCTTTGGCCTCGTGGCCACTGCTGGCTCGGCGTACATTCAGCCGGCGTCATGGTCGGGGTTGGTCTGGCTCGTTGCGGTGGGAGTTGGCTGTCTCGCCACGGCGCTACTTGTCGCCAACAACTTGCGTGATATCCCGACCGATCGAGCAACGGGAAAGATGACCCTCGCCGTGCGCGTTGGCGACCGTGGTTCGAGAGCGCTGTTCGTTGTCTTCTTGATCGTGCCGTTCATCGTGGTGGTACTGGCAGCGACACAACGGTCATGGGCATTGCTTGGCCTAGGTGCCCTGCCGTTAGCAGTAGGAGCGATTCGTCCCGTTGCTAGGGGAGCGGTCGGTCGAGAACTGATCGCTGTGCTCGAAGCCACCGGGCGGACCCAGTTGGTATACGGCGTGCTGCTGACGATTGGACTGTGGATCGGCTAATCTCGCCGACTTCAGGTCGGCTACGCACGCGCCAGAATGGTGTCGTATCTAGCGAGTCGCGGTGATCAGCTGCACCAAGCCGCCGTTGAGCTGCTTGTGGGCCACGTGTGAGAATCCGGCTGCGGCCACCTGGCGGCTCAAGACTTCTGGCTCAGGCAAGTAAGAGAGTGATCGCGGGAGATAGTGATAGGCGTCTGCGTTCGATAACAGCCCGCCGATGAGTGGCACCATCTTGCCAAAGTAGATGTCATACCCGAAGCGAAGAACCCGGCTCTTCGGACGGCTTACATCGAGCAATGCGATGCGACCCCCAGAACGAGTCACGCGGGCGAGCTCGGCGAAGAACGGGTCGAGTTCAACGAAGTTGCGCAAAGCAAATCCACACGTCACACCGTCGATGGTGCCGTCGTTGAGCGGCAGGCGAAGCGCATCGGCGTGAACGAGGGGTGCGGCGGTACGAGCGTGTGCCAGCATGCCGAACGCCAGATCGAATCCGATTGGGCGGTGGCCGCGTTCGGCGAGCGAGCGGCAGAAGTCGCCGGTTCCGCACGCAAGGTCTGCGATGACTGAGCCACTCGCCAGCCCGAGCTCCTCAATCGTGCGGTTACGCCACCGGACGTCAAGGCCGAACGTCATGATCCGATTGACGAGGTCATAGCGGGGCGCAATTGTGTCGAACATCGTTCGCACGCTGGCGACTTTTTCGTCGCCTGTAGGAAGTGGTTCGTCGCGGGTTGGGATGGACATTACGGACAGTCTGCCCGGTCAGTCGGTCGATGCGCGGCGACGTCGTGGCGTGGCTACCGGTTGTGCAGTGCTGGGGGCGTCGTCACGATGACGAGAAGCGAGTTGCCCACAGGCGGCGTCGATCTCAAGACCTCGGGTGCGCCGCACCGTGGCGTTCGCGCCGAGTTCCTCGAGTAGATCGCGGAACTCATACAACCGTTTCGCCGGCGCACCCCGCACCGGGTATCCGGGCGTTGGATTAAGCGGAATAAGATTGATGTGCGCCCGTACTCGACGAGCGACGCGTGCGAGTTCCTGGGCATCACTATCGCGATCGTTCACGTCGTGAATGAGTGCCCACTCCAGTGAAACCCGCCGACCCTTCTGCTCGCGATAGTCGATCATGGCATCGCAGAGATCATCGATTGGGTAGCGGCGGTTCAATGGCACGAGTTCATCTCGCAGTTGGTCGTTGGCCGCATGCAGTGAGACAGCGAGGGTTACCGGAAGCGGTGCCTCGGTCAGCTGACGGATGCCAGGGATGACACCCACTGTTGAAACGGTGATGGACCGAGCTGACAGTCCAATGTCGCCATGCAGGCGCTCGACGGCCGCCCACGTATTGCCAAAGTTCGCAAGCGGTTCGCCCATGCCCATAAAGACGACGTTGGACACACGACGCTCACCAGCCGCTCTGGCGGCCACGACGACTTGCTCGACAATCTCACCGGTCGTGAGATGACGATCAAAGCCAGCCTGGCCAGTCGCACAGAAACCGCAGGCCATGGCGCAACCAGCTTGTGAACTTACGCATACGGTGGCCCGGTCGGGGTAGAGCATCAGCACCGTCTCGACTTGAAAGCCGTCGGCGAGCTTCCACAACCATTTGATCGTCTGGCCCTTATCAGCAGTCTGTAGTTGCACCTCGGTTAAAGCGAGGGGTGCCCGTTCAGCTAAGAAGTGGCGCAGTTTCTTGGGTATGTTCGACATCTCTTCAAGATGTTTGAAGCCCGTGTACAGCCCGTCCCAGATTTGATCGACTCGATAGGACGGCTCGTTTACGCACAGCTCGCTGAACTCGGCTCGATCAAGGTCATACAGGGTGCGTGCCTTGTCGGCGCGAGTCACGTTGAGCCCACAATCAGGTTGTACGCACGGTTTGTCTGATGGTGCTCGAATCCGATCCGGTTGTAGGTCGCGTTTGCTGGATCGTTGTCGCTCTCGACGTACAGCAGGGCATGTTCGATACCTTGCGCCGCAATCCAGTCGAGGCCAGCCAAGGTCATCGGGGTTCCCAGCCCTTGCCCATGGACCGACGGATCCACAGCGATTACGTAAATCTCGCCATGTATGGGGTCCATTTCGTGGTGGACCTTCGTCCAACAGAAACCCTTGAGCTCGTCGTGGATCTCGAAGAGTCGAAAGCCATCGGCGTTGAACCACGGTTCGGCCATCGTGGCCGCCAAACTCTCCACTGTCATGCCGCTCTGCTCGGGGTGCCAGGAGAACGCCCGGTTGTTCACCGCAACGAGCGCTTCTGCATCACCGGGTGTGAACGCCCGGGTCGTCAACGGCGACGTAGCGGCAGGAAGCTGGCAGCGCAGTTGCCACAGGTCACGGTACGCAACTGCTCCAAGGGAGAGCGCAACGCCGTCGGACTCATCGTCAACGTTGTGGACCCAGAGTTGGACGGACTCACCACCCTCGGCGCCGATGTTTGCCAGCACGTGCGTAAGTTCAGTGAGCAAAGATTTGTCACCTGCTCGTGATAGTTCGTCAAGGATCTCAACGACCCAGAGCGCTTTATCGGCGAGGAAATTAGTACGTATGGACACCTATTGCAGGGTAGGACGCTGCGGTTGGTGTTCGTTGGTCTGCTTCGGACAACACATATTTTCGATGTGTACTTGGCAGCCCCTACTTGTTGCCCTATGCTCAACCTCGTCAGGTTCCGCCACCTGACAAAAATGGTGACTAGCTCAGGGATCCGCCGCCCTGTGTCGCCAATGCCGACGCCTCTTCGGAGGCGTCGGCACTCTTTTTGGCCGACTCGGCCAGGGCCGGTCGCACCGTTGGATCGAGCAAGGCGGGATTCGCGTGGTAGAAACCACGCGTGACTTCTGAGGGCACTCCCAATCCGGCAAACGACGCCGCCGAGCTGTCGTCGATCACAACCGTTCTCAACGATCTGCAAACGAGAGTCGTTGAGGTGGCTGACAGATGGCGCGCCATCGAGCGCGACGACGTTGCTGGTGACCTCTATGAGGTCGAACGCTCATTGCGCAACGCACAGCGGCGCATTCGTCGAGCAGTACAGGGATTCGACCGTTGAGCGGCCCGTTTCGTAGACCAGGTGCGGTCAGTAAGGAAATGGTCCGAGGCAAAATTCTTGGCGCCCCGCAACTCCATCCGGATAGCGTCTGAGCCCGTGCTTACCCGCCACGATTTACGCGCTATCGACAACGACTATGCGTCTGTTCTGCCTCGTCCAATGGACGACGCCGAGGCACCGCTTGACATCGTGCGGTCGATCATTACCGATGTCCAGGTTCGCGGCGACATGGCGATTAACGAACTCGGAGAACGATTCGACGGCGCCGCTGCGGATCCGTTGCGACTCGGACCCGACGATCTCTGGGCTGCGCGTGACCGGGTCGACTCGGCACTCATCGCATCGCTCGTCGAGGCGGCTGCATCGATCGAGGCGTTCCACGTTGCTCAACGTGCTCCAGCGCACACCTATGAGCACAAGGGCATGACTATCGTTCAGAACCGTCAGCCGGTCGACCGCGCCGGTTGTTACGCGCCGGGTGGCCGCGCCTCATATCCGTCAACTGTGCTGATGACCGCAGTGCCAGCGCGAGCGGCTGGGGTCGAAGAAGTGGTCGTCTGCGTACCCCCGGGAGCAGACGGCAAGGTCGCTGACGTTTCACTCGCTGCAGCGTCCATCGCTGGCGTCGACACCGTCTATGCAGTGGGTGGAGCTCAAGCGATCGCAGCGCTGGCGTACGGCACCGAGACGATCGACCCCGTCGACGTAATCGTCGGACCCGGGAACGTGTTCGTCGCGCTCGCAAAACGTGAGGTATCGGGCATCGTGGGTGTTCCGTCTGCCTTCGCTGGCCCATCTGAGATTTGCGTCGTAAGCGATGGGTCGGCCGATCCGCGTTATGTCGCTATCGATCTGATGGTGCAAGCAGAACACGGGCCAGATGGACTCTCGTGGCTTATCGCGTATGACGAAGCGACCGTAGACGCAGTTGAGACCGCAATGGCTGAGCTCGTAGCGGCGGCACCGCGTCGAGCCGATATTGAATCAACGCTTGCCAAGGCAGGTCACGTCGCTCTCGTTAACGATGGAGCACAAGCCATCGACGTTGCCAACACGATTGCCCCCGAGCACCTGCAACTTATGACGACCGACGCCCACGAGCTAGCAGCACTCGTACGCCACGCTGGGGCTGTGTTTCTGGGCCCACTGGCACCTGCGTCGCTCGGTGACTACATCGCTGGACCGAGCCACGTTTTGCCAACCAATGGAACCGCACGATTTGGTGGTGCTCTCGGGCTCGAAGACTTCACCAAAGATGTCCACATCGTGTCAGCGACCGAGGAGACAATGGCCTGGGCTGGCCCGCACGTAGAGGCCCTGGCAGTCGCCGAAGGTCTTGATGCCCACGCCGAATCAGTGCGGCTAAGAATGCGAGACCTGACATGAGCTTCCGCCCACCCGTTCGCGACGATCTAGCCGAGCTGCCGGGTTACCACTCGCCGCAGCTCGAAGTCACCCATCGCCTCAACACGAATGAGAGTCCCGAGCCTCCTCCACCTGCGTTTCGACAAGCTGTGGCGGCGCGAGTCGCAGAACTCGATTGGAACCGATATCCCGATCGGACCTCGACTGAATTGCGCAACCGTCTGGCGGCTCACCACGACGTGGCTCCAGAGAACATCTTTGTATCGAACGGCTCCAACGAGGTGCTACAGAGCATCATGCTGGCTTGGGGCGGCCCGGGCCGGACCATCCTGACGTTCGAGCCAACCTACGCAATGCACGGACAGATCGCTCGGGTGACCGGTACCGGCGTGGTCGAAGTCGAACGTGTCGATGACTTCTCAATCGACCTAGATGCAGCCGTCGCTGCGCTCAACAACGAGAAGCCAATGGTTACGTTCCTATGTTCGCCCAATAATCCGACGGGCGTAATCGAGCCGCCGTCGCTGGTAGCAAGGGTCTCAGAAACGGTGCGTGAATTCGGGCTTCTCGTAGTCGATGAGGCATACGCACAGTTCTCGGACTGGTCAGCGATCGACCTCTTCGATGAGGATCGACCGCTCATCATCACCCGCACATTCTCGAAGTCATGGGCCATGGCCGGCGCCCGTCTGGGCTACGCAATTGCGCCGACGTGGATTGTCGAACGACTCAATCTGGCAGCGCTTCCCTACAACGTCGACGCCGTATCCCAACTCGCTGGTGCGACTGCGCTTGACTACGAAGACGAGATGTTGGCCCGCGTCGCACGACTCGTCGAACAACGCGGTGCAATTCATGCCGGGCTCGCTGACCTCGGCATTGAGTTTTGGCCGTCTCAGTCCAATTTTGTGTTATTCCGAGCTCCCAATGGCAATGGCGATGAACTCTGGCAGCAGCTCGTCGACGCTGGTGTACTGATTCGCAACTGTTCGAGCTGGCCACGTCTGGAGGGATGCCTGCGCATAACCGTGGGAACTAGCGAAGAAAACTCTGCCTTCCTCGACGCATTGGCGGCCATACTTACGTGAGTTCGTTCGCTGAACTCGCCCACGAATTCGTACACAAGCCTTCACGATTGGTCCCATGACTCGCACCGCAGAGCGTTCTCGCACCACGAAAGAAACCGACATCGACATTGCGATCGACCTCGACGGCGGGGCTATCGACTGCAACACGGGCATCCCATTCTTCGACCACATGCTCGACCAACTAGGACGCCACGGCGCGTTTGGGCTCAAGGTCCAAGCACAAGGCGACCTTGAGATCGATGCCCATCACACGGTTGAAGACGTGGGTATTGCACTTGGCGCTTGTTTTGCCGAAGCACTTGGCGACAAAGCAGGTGTTCGTCGGTTCGCAACCGCGTCATGCCCACTCGATGAAGCGCTCGTCGACGTCGCCCTTGACCTCAGCGGCCGCCCATTTCTCGTGTATGAAATTGATCCACCAGGCGAGAAGATTCTCGGCACACCTCCGTTCGACCCGCAGCTCGTCGAAGAGTTCTGGCGCGCATTCGTGACCAGCGCAGGCATAACGCTGCATCTCATCCTCGTCCGCGGCAAGAATACGCATCACATCATCGAGTCAACTTTCAAGGGCGCAGCACGCGCGCTGCGCGACGCCGTGCGTGTCGAAGGCACCGAGGTGCCTTCGACAAAGGGCGTGCTGTAGGTGCCGCAACCCCGGATCGCCGTAATCGACTATGGCATTGGCAATCTCCGGTCGGCAGAAAAGGCGCTCCAGCGCGTTGGCGCCGCAGCCGAGCTAACCAGCAACGCCGCAACGATCGAATCGGCCGATGCTGTCGTGCTTCCTGGCGTGGGCAATTTTGGCCGATGCATCGACGCGCTGCACGAAAGCGATCTTGCGCAGGTGACGCGATCAGCTGTTGATTCTGGCCGGCCCTTCCTTGGAATCTGCGTCGGCATGCAGATGCTGTTCGAAGGAAGCGATGAGAGCAGCGACCAACCGGGGCTTGGGATCTTGCCGGGTCGAGTAGAACTGCTACCTGACCACGTCAAACGACCACAGATGCAATGGAATCCAGTATCGGTGATCGCTGCACATCCCGTTGCCGACGTAATCGACAAGGACTGGATGTACTTCGTGCACAGCTATGCAGTGCTTGCCTCTGCTGCGTGCTTGGCGACATGCGACTATGGCGGCTCAATGGTGGCGGTGGCAGGCCAAGACAACGTCTTAGCCACGCAATTTCACCCAGAGAAATCTGGCGCCGCTGGTTTGCGATTCCTTGCACGGTTCGTGCAACACGCCAACGCTCGCATCGAGGCGGTGACATGAAGCTCTATCCAGCAATCGATATTCGCGATGGCAACTGCGTGCGCCTGTACCAAGGCGACTACGACCGCGAAACAATCTACGGCGACAATCCCCGTGACCAGGCGGCCGCGTTTGCCGCCGAGGGAGCGCATTGGATTCACGTTGTTGACCTAGATGCAGCACGATCTGGCGAGCAGCAGAATCTGATTTCGATCGCTTCGATCGCCGAGCAGGTCACGGTGCCACTGCAAGTTGGAGGCGGTGTGCGCACTGTCGAAGCGGCAAAACGTCTCTGGGATGCGGGCGTACAACGCGTGGTCATAGGTACTGCTGCGGTGCAGAACCCTGAACTTGTTCGCACCCTCGCAAAACAAGGCGAGGTAGCGGTTGGACTCGATGCGTGGGGCACCGACATTGCGGTCGCAGGATGGGAAGAACGCACCGGACGCGATCTGTACGAGACCGTGGCGTCTTTCGCTGACTTTGGTGTCGCTGCATTTGTCGTCACTGAGATCGGGCGCGATGGGACCATGGAAGGTCCCGACGTCGACGGCTTGGCCAAGGTTTTGGCCACGACCGACGTACCCGTCATTGCATCGGGAGGAGTCGGAAACCTTGACCACATCCGAGCGCTGTGTGATCTGCGGTCAAACGACCGGATGCTCGATGGCATCATTGCTGGCCGGGCAATTTACGAGCAGTCCTTCACGGTCGCCGAAGCCGTCGCTGTACTCAACGGGCCATCATGAAGTCCGTCCGGGTGATCCCATGTCTCGACGTCGACAAGGGTCGAGTCGTCAAGGGTGTCAACTTCGTTGGGATCCGAGACGCAGGTGACCCAGTTGAACTTGCTGCTCAATATGACGCACAAGGCGCCGACGAAGTCATCTTCTTGGATATCACTGCGTCGAACGAGCGTCGAGACACCACCGTGGATATGGCTCGGCGTGCAGCCGAGGAGTTGTACATTCCGTTCACCGTTGGTGGCGGAGTTCGAAGTGTTGAAGACGCTCGCAAGCTGCTGCGAGTTGGTGCTGACAAAGTCGGCGTAAACACGGCGGCAGTTGAACGCCCTGCGGTGTTAGCGGAGATCGCGGCTGAGTTCGGTAACCAGTGCGTTGTCGTAGCGATCGACGCGAAGCGTGGCGACACCACGCCAAGCGGATTCGAGGTCTTCGTGCACGGCGGACGCACCGCGACTGGCATCGATGCAATCGAATGGGCGAAGCAGGCGACAACTAGCGGCGCTGGCGAGGTCATGCTCACGTCGATGGACGGTGATGGCACGCGAGCAGGCTATGACTGCGAGCTCACGCGAGCTGTCGCTGACGCCGTGAACGTGCCCGTGATTGCAAGTGGTGGCGTTGGCACGCTTCAGCATCTCGTCGAGGGTGTGACGCTTGGACGCGCAGACGCGGTACTTGCTGCATCGATCTTCCATTTCGGCGAGCACACGGTGGCTGAGGCCAAAGTCGCACTCGACGACGCAGGAATCACCGTACGACCTACGGATCAGAAGTAGTTCTGCATGCCTCAGCTGTCGAAGCACCAGCATTGACAGATAGCGTTGCTTACGTGAGTAAAACCGCCGCCAAGACGCCAGCCAGTTCCAAGACCTCGAAGTCCAAGACCGCTGGTTCTTCAGCGGCAACGAACGGCAGCGCCGGCAACAAGTCCATGAGCAAGAGCAACGGCCTGAACCCAGACGACCGTCTTCCTATCAAAATGCTCAATGACCGAATCCTGGTCAATATCGATGTGGCCGACGGCGAGCGTCGAACCAATGGCGGCATCTTGATTCCCGCCACCGCTCAGGTTGGCAAGCGACTGATATGGGCCGCGGTCGAGGCGGTCGGTCCAAACGTCCGGGCTGTCGAGGTCGGTGACCAAGTGCTGTTCAATCCAAATGAACGCTACGAGGTCGAAGTGCAGGGCACCGACTACATCATCTTGCGTGAGCGTGACGTGCACGCTGTTGCCGCCGAACGCCTCGAAGAGGGCAGCACAGGCCTCTACATCTAGTGGCCGGCCCGGCCTTCCATATTCACCTGATCAACAGGACAGGACAACAGGCGTCACCATGACATTTGGCCCGAGTCGAGAGCAGTTCCGCAAATGGGCACGTTCCTACACGGTGCTGCCGGTATGGCGTGAGCTCGTCGCTGACCTCACCACTCCTGTAGCGGCTTTTGCGCGTTGTGTACGCGACGAGCCCGGGTTCATTCTCGAATCGGTCGAGAACGGTGAGCGATGGAGTCGCTTCTCCTTTATTGGGCGTAGACCGAGGGCCACAATTTCGAGCAGCGGTCAGCACGTACATATCGATGGTGAACTTGGCGTCGACGTGCCGACTAATCAAGGGATTTTGGCGACGATCGAGGTGTTGTTGCGCGAGTTCCGTTCACCGTTCGTTGACGGATTGCCGCCGATGCATGGCGGGCTTGTCGGTTACCTCGGCTACGACGTCGTTCGTGAAATCGAAAAGTTGCCGAATGTGCCACCCGATGAACTCGGGCTGGCCGATGCGTCGCTCATGGTGGTTGGGCAGATCGCGGCGTTCGACCACTGGCGCCAGCGGGTCGTGCTAATCGACAACGTGATCGTCAACGATGCAATGAGCGACGACGAACTTGATGCAGCGTACGATTCTGCGTTCAACCGAATCGACGAGTTCGCCGAAGATGGCGCCTCGACGCTCGACGAGCCCCTGCTCACGCCACCCGAGCGCGACGACCCACTTCCCGCCGTAAAGAGTTCAATGTCTGGCGGCGACTACCAACGGGCAGTTGCCGGTGCAAAGGAACTGATTCAAGCTGGCGACATCTTTCAAGTTGTGCTGTCACAGCGGTTCGATTTTGAACTCCGCGCCGACCCATTCGACGTGTACCGGGTCCTACGCCAGATCAATCCGAGCCCGTACATGTACTTCGTCCGTGCACCTGACGTCAGCCTGGTCGGTGCGTCGCCCGAGCCGTTGGTCAAGATCGATGATGGGCGCGTGATCAGCCGCCCGATTGCTGGCACCCGCCGGCGAGGCCTTACCGACACCGAGGACAGAGCACTGGGTGCCGAACTCTCCGAAGACCCCAAAGAACGCGCCGAACACGTCATGCTGGTCGATCTTGCCCGCAACGACATTGGGCGAGTCATTGAGTACGGGTCGCTCGAGATCGACGAACTCATGACCATCGAACACTACAGCCACGTGATGCACCTGACCTCACAAGTTTCTGGACGTCTTCGAGACGGCCTGGGTCCGGTCGACGTGATCCGAGCCACGCTGCCAGCGGGAACCGTTTCTGGTGCTCCCAAGGTGCGAGCAATGGAAATTATTGACGACGTCGAACCTGCAAAGCGTGGCCCCTACTCAGGTGTCGTTGGGTATATCGACTTCAACGGAAACCTCGACACGGCCATAGCGATTCGAACGATGGTCATCACGAAGAACGGCGCGTCGGTGCAAGCAGGCGCAGGTGTTGTTTACGACAGCGATCCGGAATCCGAGCACGCAGAGTGCTTCCACAAGGCGTCGGCGTTACTCGCCGCAGTTTCAGCGGCCGAGCGGCTGACCGCATCCCGTAGCGAATCCAAAGGTGAGTCAGAGTCATGAGCAACGACGCAATGAGGACCACTGTTGGTGTTGTCGCAGATCAGCGCCAGGCCGTGATCGCCGAAGGCCCCGATGCCGTCGCCTTCCTGCAAGGCCAGATCAGTCAAGACGTCGAAGCGCTCGCTCCCGGCGAAGCAAGTTGGTCGCTCGTGCTGCATCCGCAGGGAAAGATCTCGGCATGGTTCCGGATCACGCGCATCACCGACGAACGTTTCATCTTGGACCTCGACGCGGGCTGGGCCGACGAACTCCTCACGCGTCTCAATCGCTTCAAACTGCGCACCGCCATCAACATCTCGCTGGCCCCGTGGCACGCAATGACGATTGTCGGGCCAGGCGCAGACGACGTCGCCGTTGACGGGGTCGAGCATGACATGATCGCGTCCTGGGCAGGTGTGCCGGTGCGTGATGTGTTTGGCGCAAACCTCGCGGTATCAGCTGATCTACCGGTTTTCGACGATGTCTCCCTGACAGCGCTTCGCATTGAAGCCGGTGTGCCCAAGATGGGGGCCGAGCTCGATGAGTCAACGATCCCTGCCGCTGCTGGCATTGTTGAACAGAGCGTGAGCTTCACCAAGGGTTGCTACACGGGCCAGGAGCTTGTCGCTCGCATTGACAGTCGCGGAAACAACGTGCCAAAGCGACTGCTGTCTCTCGTGATCGAGGGCGCAGATGCGCCGCCTGTTGGAGCCGAGGTAGCGGCTGGGGACAAAGCTGTCGGCGTGGTGACGTCGACCGCATGGTCGCCCCACCTGGATTCTTTCGTGGGGTTGGCGTATATCAACCGGTCAGCCGACGTTGGCCAAGCGGTGACCGTTGGTGTCGAGGGTGGCACACATCAGCCAGCAATGATTCACGAACTGCCACTCGTTCGGGGCTGACGTGAGAGTGGACCACTACAACACCTTGGGTGCGGTCCCGTCGGCCAGCGCTGCTGACTTGCGTGCTGCATATCTGAAGCTCGCACGGCAGACACACCCGGACAAGTTCGAGGGCAGCGAACGAGACGCGGCCGAAGCCCGAATGCAGAAGATTAACGAGGCGTGGAACGTACTGGGGGTTGCCCACAAGCGGCGCGAATATGACGCACGACAGCCAGCGTCGCAGCCGAGCGCTACGCCCGGGCGTTCACCAGGGCAGCGTGGTCGCACCCACTTCCGACCCTTTGACGATGACACAATTGAACGCGCTGACATTGACCTCGACGCCACGCCGATTGCTGGTAGCAAGGGCACGCCGCGGTGGCTGACCTTCTTGCCCGTGCTGCTGGTAATCACGGGCATCGTGATCTTGGCCTTTGGCACCATGGTCAACGCAGCTGGAGTATTCGCCCTTGGTGTTATCTCGGTAGCGCTCGGGCTGATCTGTTTCCTGATGTTGCCGTTGTTCGTCATGAGTCGCGCTAAGAGAGACCCGAATCTATGAGTGCGACCTACCTAGACAAGATCCTGGCGGCTCACCGAGACGTCGCTGGTCAGGACGATCGTGACGCACTTGAGTTGCGAGACCAATGCCAGCAGATGGCGCCGTGCAGGGACTTTGCAGGGGCGCTCAAGTCGCCTGGTCTTTCGGTGATTGCCGAAGTCAAGCGTCGGTCACCCTCCAAGGGAGATCTGGCCGCAGATCTGGACCCGGCCCAGGTAGCGCAGCAGTATGCCGACGGCGGAGCAGACTGTCTTTCCGTATTGACCGACGCTGATCACTTTGGCGGATCTGCCGACGACCTGGCGGCGGCCCGAAGCGCCGTTGCACTACCGGTGCTTCGCAAAGACTTCACGGTGAGCTTGCATGACGTGTACGACGCCCGGTTGATGGGAGCCGACGCAGTGCTTCTGATCGCTGCGGCATTGACTGATCACGAGCTCAGTGAGTTCTCGCAGGCTGCCACCGATGTCGGGCTTGCAGCACTCTTCGAGATTCACGATGAAGTCGAACTAGCACGAGTTCTCGCCGTTGACGCCAAGGTCATTGGTGTCAACCAACGCGATCTGGTGACATTTGAAGTTGACCAAGACCGGGCGGTACGTATGGCGCCACAAATCCCTGACGAACTGGTGCGAGTCGCTGAATCTGGCGTTCGCGGGCCTGACGACGCATCCGTGCTTTACATGGCGGGGTTTGACGCGGTGCTCGTGGGGGAGTCCGTCGTGACATCCGGCGCCCGCTCCGATGCAGTTCGGGCGCTCCGCTCGGTAACGCGAACCTCGTCCTAGCCAGCGGGCAGCTGCGGGTGATATTGCTCGGTTGCTAGCGCCCCGCCCGCATGCCATTGCAGCTGTAGCGCTGGCCTCGGGTGCTGCAACTCGTTCAACGTGCCTGAGTGCAGGAGATGTCCGGTGAAGACGAACGCACTACCGGCGCTACAGGTGAGCATGTGCTCATCGTCATGGTGGTCAATGGCTCCAGCGTGACGTTGTAGGTCTGGGCGTGCGTGGCTGCCAGGGATAACTCGGGTGGAACCATTGGTCATGGTGAAGTCGACGAGTGCAATGATCGCCGTAGCAACAAGATGGGGTCCGTCGTCAAGCTTTGGCAAGGCGTCCGTATGAAGTTTCTGGGCCCCGTAGCCTGGTTGTGGACAACGGTACGAAGCCCGCAGCATGGTGTTTGTAGGATCGACAAACAACGCCACGGCAGCAAGTAGTCGACCGCTGCTCGCGATGTCTTTCACCAGGTTGCTGCGCGTGTCGAGCTCTGCCAGATGGTGGGTACCAGCATGTGGTTTGTCACCGGGCCGACGTTGCTCATCAGGAAGGAGCCGCAACGCCTCACAGTCGGCCTGCACCGTCTGGATCTCAGAAGCACTCAGCAATTCAGGTACGTGTGTCCACCCACGGGCGCCTGCGGAAGTCACCACCTCAGTATGGTCTCGCCGTCCATTCCATAAGTCCGCGCAGTAAATCCGCGCAGAAAATAAGCCGGGTGCTGGCGGAGACAAGCGCTAGCGTTGCGGTTGGTGTTTGTAAAGATTTGTGGGATAACTAACGAGGCTGATGCGCTCCTTGCTGTCGCAATGGGTGCCGATGCTGTTGGTTTCATATTTGCACCGTCATCTCGACAGATAGCTCCCGCACGCGCTGGCGATATTGCAAAACGTCTCCCGCCTGAAGTGCTCACGGTCGGCGTGTTCAAGAATCACGCGCCCAAGAAGGTTGTTGAGATCGTGAACCGCCAAGGTCTTGGTGCGGCGCAACTTCACGGCGACGAGGGTGTCGAAGACACGCAGTACATTTCCGAACGCATCGTGCGGACGATGAAGGTCTTCGTTGCTGGGTCAGATCGGCTGAAGACCGCCGACAAATGGGGGACCGACCCAATCATGGTCGATGGCCCCAAAGAGGGCCCAAATGCAGGGAAACCGTACGACTACTCAATCGTGCACCAGGCCCCAAAGCACCTCCATGTTGTACTTGCTGGGGGGTTGCACCCACAGAATGTGGCCGATGCCATAATGACGGCGCGGCCGTGGGGAGTAGACGTTGCAAGCGGCGTCGAGGCTGAGCCTGGCAAGAAGGACCCTAAGCTCGTTGCGCAGTTTGTAAAGAACGCAAAAAGTGTGGTGCTGCCCGACCGTGAAGAACCAGTCTCTGGGCCATACGATTGGGAAGCCGACGCAGCACTGTAAATGCTTGCATGTGTTGCGCTCTCTGCAGACCACCACTGATTGCCGCCGTTGAAAGGTAGCTAGCCGATGACGATGACCGACCCGGGCCCTACCGGGCGTTTCGGGGAGTTCGGCGGGCGTTTTGTGCCCGAGACACTTGTTCCCGCATGCCTTGAGCTCGAGCAAGCCTTTGCCGATGCCTGGGCTGACCAAACCTTCCGTGACGAACTCGACGGATTGTTGCGAGATTACGCAGGACGTCCAAACCCATTGACCGACTGCCCTCGCCTTTCTGAAGAGTTTGGTTTCACCGTCGTGCTCAAGCGCGAGGACCTGAACCACACGGGTTCACACAAGATCAACAACGTGCTTGGTCAGGCACTGCTCGCCAAACGTATGGGTAAGAAGCGACTTGTTGCCGAGACCGGTGCCGGCCAGCATGGCGTGGCGACCGCAACGGCCGCTGCACTGCTCGGCATGGAGTGCATGGTCTACATGGGAGAAGTCGATATCGAGCGACAAAAGCTCAACGTGTTCCGCATGAAGCTCCTTGGCGCCGAGGTTGTCCCAGCTCTAAGCGGCAGCCGCACACTAAAAGACGCCGTCAACGAAGCAATGCGCGACTGGGTGGCGACGGTCGAAGAGTCCCACTACTGCTTGGGATCTGTCATGGGGCCCCATCCGTACCCGTTCATGGTTCGTGAATTCCATCGGGTTATTGGCACCGAAGCTCGAGAGCAATGCTTAGCCCGTCACGGCCGCGACCCCGATGTCGTAACAGCATGTGTTGGGGGTGGCTCAAACGCCGCAGGCATCTTTAGCGGCTTCGTCGATACCGACGCCGAACTCGTTGGGGTTGAGCCAGCGGGCGGCGCAGCGGTCGGTGACGGCATACCCGGCGTCGTACACGGCATGTTGTCGTATCTCAAACAAGACGAATTTGGTCAGGTGCTCGAGGCCGAATCGATTTCTGCCGGACTCGACTACCCAGGTGTTGGACCTGAGCACTCATATCTTGCGTCGATTGGCCGGGCGCGTTACGAGCAGGTAACCGACGCCGAGGTCATCGAGGCATTCCAGATACTGCCGCGCACCGAAGGCATCATTCCTGCACTGGAATGTGCGCATGCGCTTGCATGGATGTCACGAGCTCGCGATGAGCTGGCAGGCAAACTCGTGCTGATGAATTTGTCGGGTCGCGGCGATAAAGACGTCACGCAAATGATGGACATACTGGACCTGTGAACTCTTCGACCTATACACCTGGACCGATTGAAACTACGTTGCGGTCAGTCCGAGACTCAGGCCGAAAGTGCCTCGTGCCCTATATCACCGGCGGGCTTGGCGAGAATTGGCTTGCGTCCTTGTCGGCCGTGATCGATGGTGGCGCCGATGCGTGCGAGATCGGCATTCCGTTTAGTGATCCGGTGATGGATGGCCCAATAATCCAACAGGCGAACGATATTGCACTCGAGGCTGGGGTAACGCCGCAGTCTATTTGCAGCGATCTGCGCAACTTTGAATCACCTATACCGCTCGCTGCGATGACGTATTACAACATCGCCTATCGCATGGGCCATGAACGGTTTGCCAACATGTTGAAAGAGGCGGGGATCAGCGGGTCGATTCTGCCTGACATTCAGATGGACGAATCCGCCGATTGGATAACGACGGCAAACGAACTTGGCGTGGAGAACGTCTTGTTCGCGGCGCCTACTTCACCCGACGACCGTCTCGCTCGCACCGGTGATATGGCACGTGGGTTCGTCTACGCGGTTGGCCTCCTCGGCATTACCGGTGAACGGTCACGGCTGGCTGCATCGGCCGTTGAGATCGCTCGCAGGGCAAAGGAGCACACGGATCTGCCGGTGCTGGTTGGTGTAGGAATCGGTAGCCCCGAACAAGCAGTTGAGGCCTGCTCAGTTGCTGACGGCGTCATCATTGGCAGCACCGTCGTGCGCCGACTGGTCGACGGACGCGGCGCCGACTCGGTGCGCGAGCTCATCGCGGATTACCGCGCTGCGTTGGATTCGGCCTACCCCGGCACCGATTCAGCAGCGTAACTTGGGCAAGCGTGGCTTCGACAACCGTCGCCGAGCGGAATTGTTGGGCTAGCGACAGGGTTTGATCTGCGTGCACCCCACTATCGTCGCTGTCGACTGGAGCGAATTCCTGCTCGACATCGTGCTACCAAAGACCGACCGGATCGTTGCGATCCAATGGGCAGTTATGGGACCAGTGTGGCTCTTCCTTATCGGGCTTAGCTGGCAATATGAACGAGATATTCGCCATTTCATGTGGGGTCTCTGTTTGATTACCTTCTCCTGGTTTATGGCACGGATGATCCACTGATGCCACGCAACTACGACCTCGTTGTTTTGGGTGGCGGCGCCGCTGGCCTGGCGGCAGCCAGAGCTGCTCGCTGGGAGGAGGCCACCGTGGCGCTCATCAGTGACGCTCCACTCGGCGGTGATTGCACGTTTACGGGCTGTGTGCCGTCGAAGTCGCTGATCGAAGCTTCGCGCCAGGGCTATACCTTTGCTGACGCGTTGGCCCATGTCGACGATGTCGTCGCTCGTATTGCATCGACGGAGAACGCCGAAGTGCTTCGTTCCGAAGGCGTTGATGTGATCGAAGGCAGAGGCACCTTTGTTGACTCGCACACGGTTGAGGTTGACGGTGACCGCATCACCGGGGGCAAGGTCATTATTGCAACGGGCAGCCGCCCAGCAATGCCCCCGATCCCCGGGCTTGTGGACGTACCGGCGTTGACCAACGAGTCATTCTTTGAGGCCCGGCCACAGCCCGAGTCGCTCGTCATCATCGGAGCTGGTCCAATCGGCTGTGAGCTTGGCGAGGCCATGGCTCGCTTAGGCACCAAGGTGACACTCGTGGAATTCGGCCCGCGCATCTTGGCAAGATACGAGTCAGACGCGTCAGAACTCGTGGCCGCACAGATGACTTCGATCGGCATTAATGTGCTTGTAAACACGCGAACGCAAATCATTTCCTACGACAACAGGACATTCTCCGTCGATCTCGGCGACGCCGGCATCGTGAAAGCCGATGAACTACTTATCGCTGCTGGTCGCACGCCGAACACGACAGGACTTGGTCTTGAGGCTGCTGGCGTTGTGACCACGAGCAGCGACTACATCGAAGTTGATGACTATCTGCGCACCAACGTTCGTGGTGTTTTCGCTGTCGGTGACTGCAACGGCGTACAGATGCTGAGTCACGCCGCTGACGAGATGGGTCGCGTTGCTGCCTGGACTGCCTTGCGACCTGGACGCCGCTACAAATACGACCCGCGCCGGATACCCCACGCCGTCTTCACAACGCCTGAGGTCGCGTCGATTGGGGTTCTCGAAGCCGACGCTCCTGATGACGCTCGCGTCGCAGAGGTTGCGATGAGCGCGAACGACCGCGCACTCGCGGCGGCAGAGCCCGCTGGTTTCGTTCGGCTTATCGCCCGCCCGACTGCGATCACCCGGCACAAGGCAGGTGGCAAGGTGATTGGCGCGACCATCGTGGGCGGACGAGCCGCAGAGATGATCAACGAAATCGCACTCGTGATGCGGTCTAACGCGTATGGGGCACGTTTGGCGCAGACCGTGCGGGCATATCCAAGTTGGTCGACCATCGTTCAAAAGGCGGCAGCCCAATGGTTCTATGAATACGAGGGCGAGTCGGCCCGAGCCCCGCGCAAGAAACGGTGATCTTTCCAGACGCGCGACTGGCATTTTGTGACGTCTGTCACCTACAGTCTCACTACGCTTGACCTGCCGGGGGGCTCGTAGGTGATAAAGAAAAATGACAGTCAGCTTGGAGGTTCGCCTCTGCTTGTTGTCGAAGACCTGAAGACACACTTTGAGCTTCCAGCAGGCATGGTCAAAGCAGTCGATGGTGTGAGCTTTCAACTTGCACCCGGCAAGACGCTCGGCGTGGTCGGCGAGAGCGGGTCCGGCAAGACAGTGCTTTCACGCACCATCATGCGGCTAACGCTCGGAAACAACGTGCACACGAGTGGCTCTGTGCTCTTCGAAGGACGCGAGATCCTCGATGTGTCGCTCAAAGCAATGCAGCGCACGTGGGGACTTGAAATGGCCATGGTGTTCCAGGACCCCATGACGTCGCTCAACCCTGTCGTCAAGATTGGACGCCAGGTCACCGAGCACATCCGCAAACACCTCAACGTGCCAAAGAAGGAAGCCCAGGCGACCGCGCTGCAGTTGCTGCGTTCGGTGCGCATACCTGAGCCCGAAGCGCGATTTGGCGCCTACCCGCACGAGCTGTCAGGCGGCATGCGTCAGCGCGTCTCGATCGCCATTGCACTTGCCTGCGGTCCCAAGATACTGTTGGCCGACGAACCAACGACGGCGCTTGACGTCACGGTGCAGCACCAGATCCTCAATTTGCTCAGCCAACAGCGGCGCGAACGCCATATGGCAATGATCCTGGTCACCCATGATCTGGGTGTTGTTGCGGGCCGAACCGACGAGATAGCGGTGATGTACGCGGGCAAGATAGTTGAGAAGGCACCCACGTGGATGCTGTTCAGCAAGGTGCAACACCCGTATACCGAAGCGTTGTTGCGATCGATCCCGCGAACTACGCAACGCAACCACACGCGACTCGCCGCTATTGCTGGGCGGCCACCAGACCTGATCAATCCGCCAAGCGGTTGCAAATTCAGTCCGCGTTGTCCCTACGCGCAGCAGAAATGTCGCGAAGAAGAACCACAACTGCAGACCACAGCTGAGAGCGAGCACGCGTTTGCGTGTTGGTATCCGGTTGGTACTCCTGAGAACAAGGAAGCCTTCGAAAAGAACATGGCTGCACGACTGCCACAAACACTTGCTGTCGCCGAGGGCAAGGTCGTGGATGAGTCCGTTATCGACGCGCTACCAATTGTTGGAGCAAAGTAGTGGCTGGCACGGGCAAGGCACATCTGAGGGATCGAGAAGACACGATAATCCGTGTCGAAGATCTCGTTGTTGAGTTTCCGGCTCCGGGCGGCAACAAGGTACATGCGGTAAGCGGCATCAGCCTCGACGTGGCTCCAGGCGAGACGCTTGGCATCGTGGGCGAGTCCGGCTGTGGAAAATCCACCACGGCGAAAGCCATGATCCAGCTGCCTCGGCCGACCTCTGGCTCGGTCGAGTTCAAAGGCCAAGATCTCACGATGATCGACGATGAGGCGCTCCGTCAGCTTCGTACCGACCTCCAAATCATCTTCCAGGATCCGATTTCATCGTTGAATCCGCGCCGCAAGGTTGGCGAAGTCGTTGCTGAACCGCTGCGGGTTTGGGGTCCGAGCGACAAAGACGAACAGGTACGACGCGTTAACGCAATGCTCGAGGCGGTTGGAATCGACCCGGCCGTCGCACGCGAGAAACGGCCACATGAGTTCTCGGGCGGGCAATGTCAGCGCATATCGATAGCGCGAGCGTTAGTGCTCGAACCGCAGGTGATCATTTGTGATGAGCCTGTGTCGGCTCTCGATGTATCGGTGCAGGCCCAGATCCTCAATCTGCTCGAAGATCTAAAAGCTGAGTTCAACCTGACGCTGGTGTTCATCGCTCACGACTTGGCGGTCGTAAAGAACATTAGCGACCGGGTAGCGGTGATGTATCTCGGCAAGATCTGTGAGGTCGCCGAAGCTAACTCGCTCTACGAGAACCCGGCGCATCCGTATACCAACTTGTTGCTTGGATCGAGCCCTGTGCCGGATCCACTCGCTCAAATCGATGAAAGCAGCGTTGACGAAGGCGAGTTACCGTCGCCGATACATCCGCCAAGCGGCTGCCGTTTCCGGACCCGCTGTGATCGAGCAACCGATCTATGTTCGCGTGTTGAGCCCGAGATTCAACGGGTCACAGACGAACACTATGTCGCCTGCCATTTTCCACTTGTGGATCTTGACCAGGAGAAACAAGACTTTGTCAACGAGGACGCAGCCGCCGCTGCCGACAACGACAGTGATGAGGTCGATCAAAATGAAGTCTCTATAGGAGGGGAATCCAATGAGTAAACGATGGCGTAAAAGCCTCGCTCTGCTGCTTACCTTGGCACTGTTCGCAGTGTCGTGTGGTGGTAGCAGCGACGATGGTGACGTCGCAGATGACACCGATGTTGAGGTCAACACTGATACGACCGACGACGGGGGTGACGACGCACCAGATGAGGACGGCGACGAACCAAACGAAGACGTAGTTGAGGCTGGCACCGAAGCCGAGGGCGACGTAGACACCGAAGTCGTTGCCTCTGAAGAGGTTGGTCGTTACGGCGGTGTCGTAACGATCGGTCTTGAGAGCGAAGCCACAGGTCTGCGCCCGTGGGAAGATTCGTGCTCTTCACCCTGCATCAACATGATGAACAGCGTTTTTGACAAGCTTGTCGAGCTCCGTGCCGACGGCTCGTACGGCCCCTACCTTGCTGAATCGTTCTCCGCAAACGACGACTTCACGGTGTGGACCTTCAAGCTGCGCGAGGGCGTCACCTTCCACAACGGTGTTGAACTCAACGCTGCGTTGGTCGACGACATGTATCCAATTTGGGCAGTCGGCGCTGCGTCCGCTGGTCTCTTGAGCGCTGCAGGTGTGAATCTCGAGGACCCAACCGCAATCCAGTCGATCAGCGAATACGAGTTCACCGTCACCGTTGGTGCTCCGAACTCTGCCGTTCCGGCATCGTTTGAACGTCCGCCCTTGTGGATCTTCGAGCCGGGCGCTGCTGACGAAATGGCCGAAGCATTCTCGATCTCGCCGGTTGGTACTGGTCCATTCGTGATTGAGAAACGAGACCTCGACAACGAGACCGTCGTGGTACGCAACGAGAATTACTGGATGTCTGATTCGGACGGCAATCAGCTTCCGTACCTTGATTCGCTTGTGTTCCGCCCGATCCCTGACGAAGGTACTCGCCTTGACTCACTGCTTTCGGGCACGGTAAACGCAATGCAAACTCTGCGCCAAGGAACGATTCGAGATGCGCGTGACTCGTCCGACGGCTTCACGTTGCATGAATTCCAGGGAAATAACGTGGGTGGCGGCCAATTCAATGTCGCCGTTGCACCGTACGACGATGTTCGTGTTCGTCGTGGTCTGACCCAGATGAACAACCAAGAGGCCGTTATTGGCGCCCTCGGTGGTACCGGCATTTCACTGCCGGGCACCCAGTGGTTCAGTCCAGATTCACCCTGGTACTCCGAGAAGGTCGCCGCAGCGTGGCCGGCGTTCGACTTCGCCGCCGGTCAAGAGACTCTGCAGGGCTACATCGATGATCCAGAACGTTCCGATGGTTTGGCCGCCGGAGAACCGATCTCAATCGAACTCTCCTGCCCACCAGATCCAACGCTTATCGCTGCCATGCAGGTACTCGAGCAGCTGTGGACCTCGTCTGGCCTCGTAGAAGTCAACCTGACGAACTACGACCAGCAGACACACATCAACTACGCCTTGGGCGCTCCACCAGACTGGATTGGTGAGCACGGTGCTCACTGCTGGCGCTGGAGCAGTGACAATGACCCATCGGTCGAGCTAAACCGTCAGCTCATTCCGTACAACTCCGAGGTCGCCGTTGCCAATGGTCTTCCCGAGACCCTTGTTGGACCGCAGAACTTCTACAACTACTTCGATCCAGAAGTACTTGACGCTGTCAATGCAGCTATCGCAACCGACAACTTCGACGAGCGTTATGCGCTCTACGAGCAAGTCATGTTGAAGTTCGCCGAGGACGTGCCTGTCTGGTACTCCGGCCACACAGCGACACTCATTGCGACCGAAGAGAACGTCGTTGGATTGAACTCTTGGGAACTTCCTGACGGAACCCTCGGCGTAGGTCACCCTGCTGCCGAAGGCCGCTGGGCCCAGGTCTACATCGACGAATAAGCACTGAGATAACAGTTAACTAAACGGAAAATCGGGTAGGGGAGACACATCAATGTTGAAGGTTCTTGGATTGCGTGTAGCGCGACTTGTTGCGACGCTGCTAGCAGTCTCATTTCTCACCTTCATGTTGGGTGTCTTCCTGCCCGGTGATCCAATCAACGCAATTCTGCCGCCCGACGCACCTCGCGATGAGGCGACCGTGGCGCGTATTACCGAAGAGCTTGGTCTCGACGACCCCACGCTGGTGCGATACGGCCGCTGGCTCAGCGACGCTGCTACCGGCGATCTTGGCTACAGCTACATAACGGACCAACCGGTCTGGGACACCATCAAACAGCGTCTGCCGGTAACTGGCCAACTTGCCATTATGGCGACCATTATGGCGCTGGTGGTCGCCGTGCCGATCGGGGTGATAGGCGGCTACAAGGAAGGAACCCCGATCGACAAATTATCGTCTGCGGGAGTCCAAATTGGTCTCTCGGTGCCCAGCTTTATCGTGGGTATCTTCCTTATCTGGCTGTTCACGGTAAAGACCGGGTTTCTCGGCCTGCCATCGACAGGATGGAAACGTCTTAGCGAGGCCGGAATCTGGGAAAATCTGAAGTCTTCGGCCCTACCCGCACTTGCGCTGAGCCTGTCGCCAATGGCGTTCTACACCCGCCTGCTCCGCTCCGACATGATTGGCACACTCAAAGAAGACTTCGTGCTGTCGGCCCGAGCCAAAGGGCTCACCGACCGCTACATCCTTGGGCGCCATGCGCTGCGACCTAGTTCTCTGAGCCTCGTCACCATCATCGGTATCCAGATCGGCATCCTGCTTGGCGGCACGGTCGTCATCGAGCAGATCTTTGCGCTTCCTGGGCTGGGTTCTCGCCTGCTCAACGCGATCTATCAGCGCGACATCCTCATGGTCCAAGGCATCACCGTCTTTATTGCCACCGTGTACGTCGTGCTTAACACCATGGTGGACTTCATCTACATGGCCATCGATCCTCGAATCCGAAAGCGCTGACCCCGTGGCAATTGACAATGACGCAGTGGGCAAACACGACGACCTCGTTTACTTCCAGGCGGACGCCGGTGCTATCGGGACGATGGATGCAAGCGTCGATGCCGACAAGGACCAGAGCGGCGCCCCCAAAGCCAAAGCCCCGTGGGCCGCTCGGCTGTCTCTGGGATGGTTGGCGTTTATCGTCCTTGGCGCGCTCTACACCAAGATCGATGGATGGGTCAGCGATCCGGCGGTGCCCGAGCCGCACAAAGGCTTACCGATCGTGCAAGACATCTTGTATCAGGGGCCGCTATGGGGCACCGCTCAACGGGTGGAAAGCCCCTCGGGTGCGCACTGGTTTGGCACCGACGTTCTTGGCCGCGACACTTTTGCCCGAGTGCTGGCTGGTAGCTGGGTCTCGCTCGTCGTTGCCCTCACTGCAGTGGCGTTTGGCGTCTTTGTGGGTGGTTTAATCGGCTCGTTCGCTGGTTATGTCCGCGGTAAGCGCGAGACAGCGATCATGTCGGTCATCGATGTGATCCTGGCGTTCCCACCGCTGATTCTGTTGCTGGCACTCGTATCGATCTATGAGAAGCGGAGCCTGTTCGTGATCAGCCTGGTCATCGGGCTGCTATCGATTCCCGCATATACCCGTATTGCCCGAGCGAACGCACTCGCGCTATCGAACCGGGAGTTTGTACACGCAGCGCAGGCTATTGGCACGAGAAAACGCACAATCTTGTTCCGCGAGATCATCCCCAACGTTCTTCCCGCGCTGCTCGCGTACGCGTTGGTCGCCGCCGCGGGCGTGATCGTGGTCGAGGGAACACTTTCGTTCCTGGGCCTGAGCGTGCAGCTACCAACGCCCACATGGGGCAACATGATCAACGAGGGACGCAGTGAGATCAAGCAGACGATCCTGCCGGTCCTGTTTCCTTCGCTGTTCTTAACGTTTACGGTGTTGTCACTCAACCAAGTCGGTGACTGGCTGCAAAGCCGTTCATCAGTGCGGTCATCAGCGCTGTAGCCCCCGATCTAGCAGCAAGGAGACCGCATATGGGCTTGTTCTCACGTGGCGAAAAAATTGATCCCGACGAGCTGCCGACAGTTCCACTTTTCGTTGGCCTACAGGACGACGAGATCGCCGCCATTGCATCAATGGCGGTGCGGCGCCAGCTGTCGTCGGGCGAAAAGCTCGTCGAACAAGGCAGGTTCGGTGATTCGTTCTTCGTCATCGCATCCGGACGGGCACTTGTCTACATCGGCGAAGAGTATGTCGCGTCGGTAGGCGAGGGCTCCGCAGTGGGGGAGATGTCACTCATCGAACATCGACCGCGTAACGCGACTGTGGTCGCTGAGAGCGACATGGTTGTAGCCGAATTCAGCATCAAAGACTTCCGAAAGCTCCTCGACGACTATCCATCGGCAAGCCTGCGTGTCAATGAGCTACTTAATCGGCGGTTGGCAGAGAATCTCGAGCGTTCCGACGATTCCTAAGAACGGTTCGCCCTCGACCGATCTACAACCGCTCAGGTCGTTTGAGTCCAGAACAAATGGCAGGGCTTAGTCGGCGTCTGACAATCCAGAGGTAGCGAGCTCGTTCGCAAGTTCGCGAATGCGGGCCATCGATGATTCATCTGGTACGTCTTGGTGCGTGCGCAACGTCGTCTTGATGCGAGAGTACAAGTCGGCTTCGAGCCCACAATCCCGGCACGCCTCAAGATGCTTTAGCACTTGAGGAACCTGGTCAGCCTCAAGTTCTTCGTCAAGATATTGCTGAAGAACAGCCCCGACCTCGTGGCAGGACATGCCGCGACCAAAGATGCGAGACAAGAAATTCATGAGCCGGTCCGATGGTAGTCCGGATCAACATTAAGGTCGTTGCGAATCAGCTTCCTACCTCGATGCAGGCGACTCATGACCGTACCAACAGGCACGTCGAGCACCGCTGCGGCTTCGTTGTAGGACAAACCGTCGATGTCGACGAGATGGATCGCATCACGAAACTGAGACGGAATTGCGCACAACGACCGCTCAACTGCGGCGTCAAAGGTTTGATCAATGACTGCAGCTTCTGGTGTCTGACTATCGCTATCGGTATTGGCCACAACAGCCAATGTGGTATCCGGATCGCTCATCAGCGAGGGACGTTTTCGCCGAACACGGTTGATCTGCGCGTTTCGCATGATTGTGAGTAGCCAGGCGCGTGGGTACCTGCCGTCAAAGCGATCTATCGACCGATACGCACGAAGCAACGTGTCTTGCACGAGGTCATCCGCATCGGTCGGGTTGCCCGTGATCGATCTGGCAACTCGCATCAGTACCTCGAGCTCTGGTATGACGTATCGAGTGAAACCGTCTTGGTCTTCTGGCGCCATTTTGCGCCGGGACATAGACACGGGCGTAAGGGTACGTCAACGGTTGCTCGATGGGCAGTCAGGTAGGCCGAGATTCAGAGCTGAGCCAAAACTGTTGGAAATGCTTGACTTTGGTATCCCCATCGAGTCATCTTGTGACGCTGTTCGAACCCCCCTGGCTCGAGCTGTCGCCTAAGGAGTATCCATGAACAAAGCTGAATTGGTCGAGGCAATCGCCGACAAGACCGACATGAGTAAGGCCGATGTTGATTCTGTAATCAATGGCATGTTTGAGGTCGTGGCAGGCCACGTCGCTCGAACCGATGACAAGATTACGGTTCCAGGCTGGATCTCATTCCAGCAGACCACTCGTGCACCTCGTACAGGTCGCAACCCGCGAACCGGTGAATCTATTGACATCCCTGCAACCAAGGGCGTCAAAGTTTCTGCTGGATCAAAGCTTAAGGCTGCAGCCAAGGGCAAGTAGTCCTTGACGAGGTGCCGCCATCCGGTTGGCGCTCAACGAAAATCGTAACAACAGGCCTGGGCTGCGCCCAGGCCTGTTTGCGTTTTCCTACTGCCGAACACGGCCGTAGCCTGCAACCATGCTTCCCGAACCTCACGACGTCCTTCCGCACCGAGACCCATTCCTCTTTCTCGACGAGGTCACTGAACTAGAACCTGGTGTTTCAGCCAAGGGCTACTGGGTGCCCGGCAAAGACCTTGCCTTCTTCGCTGGCCACTTTCCCGGACGCCCAACGCTGCCAGGCGTGCTGATGGCTGAGTCCATAGCGCAACTCGGCGCTTACGCCGTACTCCATGGGGGCAGCATGACCGGAAAACTGCCGCTCTTTGGCGGCCTCGACAAGGTCAAATTTCGGCGCCAAGTGGTGCCCGGAGATCGACTCGACCTTGAATTGACCGTTACCCGCCTATCAGCCCGCGCCGGCAAAGCAAGCGGCCGTGCGTTTGTTGACGGCGAACTCGCCTGCAGCTGCGACCTCATGTTCGTCGGTGTCTGAGAGTAGTCCGCATTTCGAAAAGGGCATCGAAATGCTGCTTTGTAGCGTCCTGGTCTACGGTCCTGGACCGCGGTGCTGCCAACAAGTAGTCCGCATTTCGAAAAGGGCATCGAAATGCTGCTTTGTAGCGTCCTGGTCTACGGTCCTGGACCGCGGTGCTGCCAACAAGTAGTCCGCATTTCGAAAAGGGCATCGAAATGCTGCTTTGTAGCGTCCTGGTCTACGGTCCTGGACCGCGGTGCTGCCAACAAGTAGTCCGCATTTCGAAAAGGGCATCGAAATGCTGCTTTGTAGCGTCCAGCTCGAACGTCACGGGGCTCTAACGTCACGGTGCCTGGCACCGTGACGTTAACCCGGGAGCGGTTTTGGACTGTAGGTACGGACTACTTCTACTCGGGGGGAGGTCCGAAGATCAGGCTGGCGTTGTGGCCGCCGAAACCGAACGAGTTTGAGATCGTTGGGCCGGGTGTCCACTCTTGAGCTTCGCCAATAACCACGTTGATTGGTGGAAGCTCGGGATCGACGCCAGTCGTGTTGGCGGTCGGCGGTATTACGCCTCGAACCATTGACTCGATGACTGACACAGCCTCGATCGCGCCTGCTGCGCCAAGGGAGTGGCCCGTAACGCCCTTGATAGAGGTGACGAACGGTCCAGGCGTGCCGAACAGCTCAGCGCAGGCTTGAGCCTCCGCAGCGTCGTTCAGCGGGGTAGAGGTGCCATGGGCGTTGACGTACGTGATGTCACTGGCATTCACACCGGCATCGGCGAGTGCGCGAGTCATGCATTTGATTGCGCCGACGCCTCCTGGCGAAGGCGCCGTGATGTGGTGAGCATCGGCGGTGGTGGCGTAGCCCAAGATCTCGGCCAAAATCGTGGCGCCGCGAGCTTTGGCTCCGTCGAGTTCCTCGATGACGAGAGAACCAGCCGCCTCGGCGGCGATAAATCCGTCGCGCTCCGCATCGAACGGTCGGCTAACGCCGGAGCTGGAGAGCGCAGTCATGTTCGAAAACCCAGCCAGCCCCACGACAGTTGTCGAGGATTCGGTGCCGCCAGTGACCATGGCGTCGACGCGATCCCAACGGATCATGTTGAAGGCGTTGCCGATACTCTGATTGCTGGCGGCGCATGCCGTTACGGTGGTCTCACACGGACCTTCGAAGCCGTACTTCATCGAGATATGAGCCGACGAGGCGTTGGCCATCATCATCGGTATCAGGAACGGGCTGACACGTCGTGAGCCCTTCTCGTTCTGAACCAGGACCTGTTCCTCGAATGTGCGCATGCCACCGACACCGGTTCCGATCAGCGATCCAATGCGCTCGGGGTCATAGGCAAGTTCTCCAGCCTCGGCGAGCGCTTCGGCGGCAGCAATGAGCGCAAACTGAGCATGACGATCGAGCCGCCGTGCCTCTTTGCGATCGAAGTAAGGCGTCAGGTCAAACTCGGGCACCAGCCGCGGTCGCTCAGTAGGTGCCGGACGCAGCAGCCCATCAAAGAAGGCGGCGCGGCCGATACCAGCAGATGCAACGGCGGAGGCGCCGGTGATTACCACACGGCGCGTAGACATCAGAGTTTGTTGGTGATCAGCTCGTAGGCCTTGCCCACGGTGTCGATGCCTTCGAGTTCGTCTTCATCAACGGCAACATCGAATTCCTCTTCGAGTGCCATCACGAGCTCGACGAGGTCGAGGCTGTCAGCATCAAGATCGTCGGCGAAACTTGCCTCTTTCTTGATCTTGTCGTCTTCGACGGCGAGGACCTCGACGGCGCATTTTTTGAATCGTTCGAAGTTGGCTTCGTCGCTCATATCTATCTCTCTTTCAGTAGGGCCGAATTAGCCCATGCTCAGACCACCATCGACTGGTAAGACGGCGCCGGTGATGAAACCAGCATCCTCTGATGAGAGGAATGTCACTGCCGCAGCGATCTCATCGGGTTGTCCGATGCGTCCGAGCGGTACCAGGTCAAGGATCTGAGCGTGTTGATCTTCGTTAAGCGCTGCGAGCATATCGGTCTCGATTGGCCCGGGCGCAACGATGTTAACTGTCACGTTACGTGACGCGAATTCTTTGGCGAGCGAGCGGCCTAACCCGATCAGCCCCGATTTGGATGCCGCATAGTTGGCCTGCCCTGCTTGGCCGCCCAAACCAACGACTGAGGAGATGAAGATGATTCGTCCCCAGCGGCCGCGCATCATGTTCTTGATCGCGCGTTTGGACGCTCGATAGGTTCCCGTCAGGTTCGTTTCGATGACCGAGGTGAAGTCGTCGTCGGACATGCGAAGCACTAGGTTGTCGCGAGTGATACCTGCATTGGCCACAAGGATCTCGACAGGGCCGAGCTGTTCCTCAACGGTCGAGAACGCCGCATCGAGCTGGTTGACGTTGGTTACGTCGGCCTGAACGGCTAGCAGCCCAACGTCTTCGGCTTGGGCGGGCGGTGTGGAGTTGTACGTGACGGCGACGCGATGGCCGGCTTGGGCCAGTTTGGTGGCAATGGCGAGGCCAATGCCACGAGAACCGCCGGTTACGAGAGCTACGCGTGAAGTCATTTGATGCACCCTCTCACAAAATGCGTGATTTCCACTGCTGCGAAGTTCCAAGAGTCTGCAGAGACGAGCCGCACTAAGGGTCCCATCGAATTACAGCTGAGGCTGAACTCATGCCAGCACCGAATCCGGTCATGAGAACCAAGTCGCCCGGCGAGACTCGACCCCGCTCTTCTGCATCGACGAACGCCAAAGGGATCGATGCTGATGACGTATTGCCGGTGCGGTCGAGCACGACCGCAACCTTGTCCATCGGCACCTTGAGCCGTTTGCACGCCGACTCGATGATCCGAATATTGGCCTGGTGAGGAACAACAAGTGCGATGTCGTCAATGGTGACGTCAGCCTTAGCCATGGCATCGTGGCTGGTGTTGACCATGACGCCAACGGCATTCCGAAAGACCTCTTTGCCATTCATAATGAGCTTGCCGCCGTGATGTTCGGCGTAGAGATGCTTCTCGAGCGAACCGTCGGAATCAAGGGAGTAGGCGAGGATATTGCCCTGGCCCTCGATCGCAGAGACGACCATTGATCCACTGCCATCAGCGAACAATATCGCCGTACCGCGGTCAGTCCAGTCAGTGATATGGCTGAGGGTGTCGGTGCCGATGACGAGCACGTGCGACGCACCAGTAGCGATGAACCCGTCGGCGATAGCCAAGGCGTACACGAATCCGGAACACGCCGCTTGAATATCGAAAGCACCCCCGCGTATACCCAGTGCGTCTTGCACCGTTGACGCTGTCGCCGGGCACTGCTTCTCGGGCGTCGTGGTAGCAAGCACCACCATGTCGATGTCCTCAGGCGTGAGGCCAGCGCGAGCAATGGCGGCTTTGCCGGACTCAACCGACAAATCGTGGGTTGAACCGCCAACATGTCGGCTGTGAATGCCTGTGCGGTCGACGATCCAGTCGTGGGTTGTGTCGATGGACTTCTCAAGATCGTGATTCGTTACGACCTCAGGAGGCAACGCGCTTGCCCACCCAGTGATACGCGAGCCGCGAGTACGGCCGTTCATAGTGACCTCAACCATGCGATTGGTTGGGCGAGCTGAACACGCTCGCCTGGTAGCGCAAGAAACTCGATGAGTTGACCAGAGAACGCAGATAGAACGTTGGTTTCACCAACAGTCCCGAGCATCGATCCAGTCTGAAGGATTGTTCCAGCGCCAACATCGGTCTCGGGGACAAAAACACCGGCAGCCGGACTTACAACGAGGCGTTCGGTGACATACAAATGCTCGCCCTCGGCGGGTTCGCTGCTGTCACGCCCTCCGAGGGCTTCGAGCAAGGCATCGAGATCACCAGGCACCGAAACGTTTAATCGTTCAGAAGAGCGAGCCACTCGCTTCACCATGCCGGTCAGTGCCGTGCCGGGACCAATCTCGACAAAGGTCGAATAGTTGTCGTCGACCATGGTCGACAGCGTGCGACTCCAGCAAACCGAACTCGTTAACTGGTCGTGTAACAACTGTTGCCAGGCGTCAGAGGTGGTGTAGGCCGTGGCATCGACGTTCGCGTAGACCGGATGGTCTGGTGCACGGAACTCGGTCTGGGCAAGCGCCTTGTCCAGGCGTTCTTGAGCTGGCGACATGTGCGGGGTGTGGAAAGCCCCACCCACGACAAGGGGCATCACCCGCTTGGCGCCAGCGGCTTTGCATGCTTCGCCGCCCGCTTCAACGCCTGCAGGTCCACCGGCAATGACAACCTGTCCAGGGGTGTTGTAGTTGGCGACCCAGCAATCCTCGACGGCAGCGACTGCGGTCTCAACGTCGGCGTCATCGAGGCCGATGATCGCAGCCATTGTTCCGACGTGTTCGTCAGCTGCCGATTGCATGGCATCGCCGCGTTCAGCCACGAGCCGTACGGCATCGGCGAAATCGAGCACGCCAGATGCGGCGAGAGCTGTGTACTCACCCAGGCTGTGACCGGCGTGGCCACTGGTTTCGATTCCAAGGCGGCTGACGGCGTCGAACGCAACCATGGAGGTAACAAACGTTGCGAGCTGTGAATTACGAGTCTCGCGCAGCTCGTCATCGCTGGCTTCGAGTAGTAAACGCCCGACGTCTCGGCCGGTCGAATCGCTTGCCTCGATCACGAGCTCCCACGAGTCATGCTGGCGCCAAGCTGCGCCCATCCCTGCGTGCTGCGAGCCCTGACCCGGATAGAGAAAGGCAATCATGTCGTTGGTTCACCTGCTGGCGTCGTTGAGCGTCTGGTCATCGGACCACAACTAGAGCCCCATCGTTTCACGTTTCTAGGGTTTCGTGCAGATCCCGGCTGTGTCATATGTCATTGCACGACACAGCGAACGGATATGAGACATCGGGTTTTCGAATGTTGCGTTAAGCTCAAGACACCAAATCCCAGCCCCGATGGCGGAATTGGCAGACGCGACGGATTCAAAATCCGTTGTCCTTTGGACGTGTGGGTTCAAGTCCCACTCGGGGTACCGCAGTGCTGATCCGTCAGGATCAGCACTTTCATTTCCCGAGCTAGCCCCGAGCTAGCCCCGAGCACTGAGCGTGGACGTGAGCAAATGAACAGTGCACTTCTCGTTATCGATGTGCAGAACGATGTTGTGATCCACGCCCACGATCGCGATGTGGTTATTGCCACGATCCAAGATCTCGTACTTCGCGCCCGTAGCAAAGATGTTCCTGTGATTTGGGTGCAGCACGCGGACGATGAGCTAGTGGTTGATACCGACGGTTGGAAGTTCGTGTCCGAATTGGTTCCAGCCCCAGGCGAGGCCATCGTTCACAAACACCTGCGAAATGGGTTCGAACAGACCACGCTCGCGTCAGAGCTGGCGGCCAAGTCCATCGAGCGGCTGATAATCACTGGCGCCCAAACAGATTTCTGTGTTCGGTGGACCCTTCACGGCGCCCTCGATCGTGGCTTTGACACCGTGCTTGTCAGCGACGGTCACACAACCGACGATCCAACTGATCCGCAGATGCCGTCGGCCCGGGCCCTTATTGCGCACACGAACGCTGTTTGGGAACACGCAACTGCTCCCACGTGTACCGCCAGCGTTGCGTCAGCTCATGACGTCAGCTTGCGTCTCGACGAGTAGCGACTGCTTCATCAGTCATTGGTTCCATATCAGCCCAGGTACGTGGCGCAACTCGTCCTGTTCTTCACATCAAATTCTCCGGCGGTCTCGAAGTCCTTGCAACGAGCGACAGGCAGCGTCACGTCGGCCGAACCCTGGCAACGTTCAGAATTTGGGAATTTGGCCCGACCCGGCGTGGTCGCCGTCGTAGGATTGCGTCATGGTGCGGTCCAGAGTCGAACGACGTCTTGCTGATGTTGGCAAGCGCCTGCGCTCGTTGCGCACGGACCTGGCGGTCGCCGAGCAAGCTCTGATGCAGGTTGACTACGAAGCCGACGACGCTCGGCTGCGGGCACTTGTGTCTGAAACGCCTCTCGCTCAGAAAGAGCACGAGCAGGCGCGCCGTCAAGTCGACGTGGTTCGGCGCAACCGCGATGAGGTCGAGACCGAGATCGCCAAGCTTGAGCAGCTCCAAGACGACCTGCTCGACGAGTACAACGAGAAATAGCACGACCTGATGAACTGCCCTGCTGAGCGTCCCGCAACATGAATGCCGAGGCGCCCCAAAGCGAAGGTGATGAGGGCCAAATCGGCGATGGAGTGCGCGTGTTCGTCGCTGAGGACGAGGCGATTATTCGGCTCGATATTGTCGAGACGCTCATGACGATGGGGTTTGAGGTGATTGGCCAGGCATCGCGTGGCGACGACGCGGAGGCACAAATTCGTGAACTTGAACCCGACGTTGCGATCATCGATATCAAGATGCCAGGAAAGACGGGCATCGAAGTAGCCCGTGGGCTCACCAACGATCTCGTGTGCGCTGTGGTCATCTTGAGCGCTTTCAGCCAACGAGGTTTGGTTGAAGAGGCAATCGAGGCTGGCGTATTGGCCTACCTGATCAAGCCCTTCCAGCGAAACGAGATGGCGGTGCAGATCGAGGTGGCCAGGGCGCGACATGCGCAGATGAAGGGGCTGTCAGACGAGGTCAGCAATCTTAACCAAAGGTTGTCCGACCGGGTGCTCCTGGACCGGGCGAAGGGCATCCTGATCGACGCCCACGGACTTGGCGAAGCCGAAGCCATGAGGTTCGTGCAAAAGCGCGCCATGGACGAGCGGCGTTCGGTTCGTGACGTTGCGACTGATGTGCTCGACGGATCGCTCAAACCGTAGACATCGCAATGGCGCCCGCATCGGCAGAGCGAAATCTCAAGCTCATTTGGTTTCATGAATCGTTGGCGTCCTCTGCGATCTTCCTACCGATCTTCGTGTTGTTCACGCGGGACAACTTTGGCGTGTCGGGCGCGCTCCAGATCGCCTCGCTCACGTACCTCTTTATCGTTGCGCTCGAGGTGCCTTCGGGCTGGATGAGCGACTGGCTTGGACGGGTACCCACCTTGAGCGTGGCCGCCGCCAGTTCGGTGATAGGGCTGCTGTGCTTCCTTTTCGGGGATAGCCGTTTCGCTGTGATTGTGCTTGGGCAGTTCTTTATGAGTGCTGGGTGGGCGTTCATATCTGGCACCGATGTCTCATTTCACTACGACACGCTTGAGTCTCTCGGCCGAAGCCAGGAGTACGCCGAACGCCAAGCCAAAGTTGCGTCGCTTAGCTATGCGGTCCGCGGTGGCGCCGCCGTTGTAGGCGGCTTGCTCGGCCTGGTTAGTTTGCGGTTGGCTTTCGTGGTTGCGCTCGTGATCGCCGTGATCAAATTCGGTATCACCCGGTTGTTTCACGAACCGGAGCGGGTCGGGCAACGGGCCGACCCGCTGCTTGGACAGATCGGCAGCTGTCTGGCGTATCTGCGAGACGGCTTCATGGCATGGATCTTCTTCTACGGTATTGCGCTCGTGACCCTTGAGCATGTGGCCTTCACGCTCATGCAGCCATGGCTGACACAGATGCTCGGCAAGCAGCCGGACGAATTGGGCTCAACGCCGCTGCTTTCTGGAGCGCTCTTCGCCGTTGTCGCGCTCGTCGGGTCCTCCGCAGCGCGCATGAGTGCACCTGCTGTTCGCCGGTTTGGAACCGTTGCAACGTTGGTCGGACTGGGCGCTGTCTCAGCGACGGTCGTCACCGGCATGGCGTTGAGCTACAGCTACCTGGTGATGGCATTGGTCATCTTGCGCAGCGTGCAAGGCGCTGCAGCCCCGGTCATCCTGTCGGCCGCGGTGGCACCGCGAACTGAACAGCGTCACCGAGCAACGCTGTTCAGTCTTAACTCGCTTGCAGGCCGAGCAACGTACGGATTGTTGCTACTCAAGGTTTCGTTCGACGTCGATGATGACCCGCGCCCGTTCCTGCAGATCACATCGATCATTTCCTGGGGTCTGGTCGTGGTCTTGGTCATCTCCGGGATATGGGCCGTGCAGCGCGAACACCCGGCCAACCGTTCAGTCACTGCCGCGTCGGGCTAATCGAGCAACCTTCTCCGGTCGAGTCCCAAGAGGTTCCCCAGCGGTTGCCCAAGAGGTTGATGGTCATGCACGGGACCGCAATCAGCAGATAGGTTCGCAGTTGTGGCAAAACTGATGCTGATTGATGGCCATTCGCTGACCTACCGGGCGTTCTTTGCGTTGCCAACTGACATGGCAACCACGAGCGGTCAGGTAACGAACGCTGTGTTCGGCTTCACGTCGATGCTGATCAACCTGTTGCGTGATCACAAACCGGATCGGCTTGCGGTTGCTTTTGATCTGCCCGAGCCCACATTTCGACACAAGAAGTACGAGGACTACAAGGCAGGTCGCACTGCTGCACCCGACATTTTGCGTCAGCAGCTCGGCTTGGTGCACGAGATTGTTGAGGCGCTCGCCATTCCGGTACTTGAACTGGGCGGGTTCGAAGCCGACGACATCATCGCCACCCTGGCGACTCGGGCAAATGATGCTGGCGACGACGTCATTGTTGTCACTGGTGACCGCGATGCTTACCAGCTCGTGCAGGATCCACACGTCAAGGTTCTCTATAACAAGCGAGGCGTGAGCGACTATGCCTTCTACGACGAAGCGGGGATCTATGAACGCACCGGCGTGTATCCCAAGGACTATGTCCACTATGCGGCGCTGCGGGGCGACAAGTCGGACAACCTCGACGGCGTGCCCGGTGTCGGTGAGAAAACTGCAGCCAAGCTCATCAACAAGTACGGCGGCATCGAAGGTATCTACGAACACATCGACGACCAGACGCCAAAACTTCGAGAAAACCTGGCGACCTACAAGGAGAATGTCGAGAGGAACCTTGAAATGATGCCGTTGATCCTCGACGTGCCTATCGAGGCCGAGATCGACGAGCTCCAAATTGGCGGTGTCGACGGCGATGAGTTGCGTCGCCTCTTCGACTTCCTTGAGTTCCGGGCGCTGTATGACCGCTTGACTGAAGTGCTCGACTTCGAGGGTGGCCCGGCCATGGGTGACATCGAAGTTCTTGAGGCAGAGATGACTGCGCCTGCGACCGCCGCCGACGCAGTCAAAGCACTCAACGCACTGCCACTCGAAGGCGTCGTTGGCATCGCTGGTGGTTTCAGCGATGGGGGAGAACTCACCGGACTGGCGGTCACGATCGACCCGACCGCAGGTGAGGTCCTTTGGCTTCGAGCCGAGCTGATCTCTGACGCAAAGGTTGCGGCAGCGTTGAACGCAACAGTGGGCCACGCCGAGACCGACCTTTGCGGGCACGATGTCAAGGCGACCATGCGGGCACTATTTGACCTCGATATTGATCTGCCGGGACTTTCATTTGACTCGGCGCTCGCGGGCTATCTGCTTGATCCAGCCGAATCGTCGTACCCCCTCACAAGCCTGCTGCTTCGCTTCGCTTCCATGGAGCTGCCAGCTGGAGATGCCGCACCCGAGGGCCAACTGGACTTCGGCGAGGACACGGTCGATGACTCGCTCATCGTTGGCCGCCAAGCGCTCGCGATAACCAGAGTTGCTCCACCAATGCGCGAGTCCATGGATGAACTGGGCCTTGCCGATCTGAATACGGACATCGAAGTTCCCTTGATCCGGGTTCTGGCCAAGATGGAGCATCTCGGGGTGGGTGTCGACGTCAAGGTGCTTACCGAGATTCGCGACGGCCTTACTGAGGAATGCGATCGGTTGCGAGCTGAAGTAATCGAAGCTGCCGGTGAAGACTTCAACGTGAACTCAACCAAACAGCTCCGCGAAATCATGTTCGACAAGCTTGGACTCACGCCGCAAAAGAAGACGAAGACTGGCTACTCAACCGATCACGCAACACTTGAGAAGCTGCGCGACGATCACCCCATGGTCGATTTTTTGCTGCAGTACCGCGAGGTCGAGAAGTTGCGGTCGACGTACGGCGAGGGTCTGGTCAACGAGGTCGGCCCTGGCGACCGAATCCGGGCGACATTCAATCAGACCGTCGCCCGCACTGGCCGATTGAGCAGCGATCAACCGAACCTGCACAACATTCCAGTGCGGACCGAGAAAGGCCGTAACTTTCGGCGAGCCTTTGTTGCGGGTAAGGACAAAACCTTGCTCATCGCTGACTACAACCAGATCGAGCTGCGCTGTATTGCTCACCTTGCTGAAGACCCTGGGCTCGTCGGCGCGTTTGAGGCCGGCGACGACATTCACACCGCTACCGCAGCTCGCGTGTTCGACGTTGCCCCAGACGACGTGACACTAGAACAGCGGTCCAAGGCCAAGATGGTGAGCTACGGCCTGGCGTACGGCATGGAAGCATATGGCCTGGGGCAGCGCCTTGGGATCCCGACTGGCGAGGCGCAAGTGATACTCGATGCGTACTTCGATGCCTTTCCAGCCGTGCGTAAGTACATGGACGACACGGTCGCTCAAGCCCGCCAGCGTGGCTACACCGAGACGCTGTTCGGCCGGCGCCGCCAGATCCCCGAGCTGAGTTCCTCGAACTTCCGTATTCGCCAAGCTGGCGAACGCCAGGCAATGAACGCTGGCATTCAGGGCCTCGCAGCCGACATCTTCAAGGTCGCTCTCGTTGAGCTCGATCGCGCTCTTGACGACACCGGGCTGGAAGCAGAAGTGATTTTGCAGGTGCACGACGAGGTCGTGCTCGAAGTGCCTCCGGCCGAGCTCGATGCGACGCGCGACCTGGTGGTCGAAGTGATGGGTGCGGCCTTTGACCTTCGCGTCCCGCTCGACGTGAACCTTGCCGATGGCCCCACCTGGGCGGCGGCCAAGGGCTAACCCTGCTGACATGCAAGGCACCTGAGCATGAATCGATCGCGCCGAGCCTGTGGGCGACGCGGTAGACCCCTCATTGGCGTATGTGCCCGACGAATACGACGCCGTTCAGCAAAAGAGCTAGCGTCTTTGTAGGTACAGAAATATCTTGGGGAGTATCAAAATGTCGCGTAGTTCCGTTGGCCGCAGGTTGTGGATTCTTGTCGTTCTAAGTTTGTTCGCTGTGGTCGGCGGCATCGCTGGCGGGTCGCAGCAAGCATCGGCGCAAACCTGCTCGGGTACCAGCTACTCGGCCATGAACGGAAGTCAGCTCAACGCCGCGATCACATGCTTTAACAACGCAACGACACCAGCGCCCTACGAGATATCGATCCTCGGCAGCTTCGGCTCATCCGTGCTCGCCAACGGGGCTTCGTTCGAGCCAATCACTCAACTGGCCGCAGGTTTTCAACTCACGATTAACGGAAACGGCAACACAATCACAGGGAACCCAGCACCGCTGACCGCTGGCCTCGTCGCCGCCAGCGGGGGCGACGTGCCGATTAACATCAACGCGTTGACCATTGATCAGGCGACCGGCGATGCACTCCTCTTGCAGGGATCGAGCTTTGTGCTCGTCATCGACTCGTCGTTTCGTAGTGCAGGCGCGAACGGCGTGGTCGTGCGCCAAAATGCACAGGTCCGCTTGCTAAGTAGCAGTGTGCACAATTCGACCAACGTGGGTCTCCTTGCGCTTGATCAGGGCTTTATCGACGCCATCGACTCGCTGGTGTCTGGAAGCGGGCTACACGGCGTAGTCGGTCAACAAATCACGCAGGTGCGGCTCATCAACTCGACAGTTCGTGATAGTGGTCTTGCGCTGGTTGCGGGACAACAAGATGGCGTCTCCCTTTTCGGAAACGCATCCGGGGTCATCTCGCAGTCTTCGATCGTAACCAACGGCGGCTTCGGCGTTGCGACGTCCAACACCGCTCGTGCGGTCGTGTCGAACTCAACCATTAGCGAGAATCAGGGGACTGGTTTCGGGTTGTTTTCAAGTGAAGACAGCCTGATCGCAAACGCAACGATCGTGCGAAACGGACCAACGGGTCCCATCGGTTCAAATATCTCGACGTCGGGCGCAGGCGGTTCTGTCGGCGTGGTCTCCTCAATCATTGGACCATGTCCCGCAGCATCAGCGGTCAACGACCTCGGATTCAACGTCGGTAGCTGTTTGGGCGGTGTAGATGGTTCCATCGGGGTTCTTGCTAATAACAGCTGCGTTATCGAGCAGCGAGTTGTGAACGGAACCGAGTGTGGCTTGACGCTACAGCCAGTAGGGACAACCGCCGGGTTTGGCGGCGGTAGCTGCACCGACGGGAATATCTTGTTCCTTGCGCCAAACCTCACGTTGCAAACGGCAAGTGCCAGCAACCCTGTGCCGATCGACCAACGCGGCTTTGCTCGCCCACAGGGGATCCAGTGTGACGCTGGCGCGGTTGAGTCAGCGACAAGCTTCCCGATTGATGATTCGGTCGTGGTTGTTGCGCCAAACGCGGTCACCATCGACATTCTTGCAAACGACAATGTGATCGAACCCACGACCTCGGTGACGACCACGACCCCAGCTCAGGGGACCGTTGTTGTAAACCGCGACTTCTCGATCACGTACACCCCGGGTGTGTCAACCTCGCCAACCGACTCGTTTGCCTACACCGCATGTGACCAATTCCAGTGCCATGATGGCGTCGTCACTATCACGATCACTCGTCCGATATGTGATGGACAGACGGCAACAATATGGGGCACGAACGGGCCCGACACGATCATTGGTACGTCGGCGTCGGACGTGATTGTCACCTTTGCTGGCAACGACGTGGTGAGTGGCGGCGCAGGTAATGACCAGATTTGCACCGGCGCTGGCGAGGACGTCGCAACGGGAGATGACGGCGACGATCGCTTGTTCGGCGGCGCCGACAAAGACGTGCTCCGTGGTGGCCCTGGTAGCGACCATGTGATTGGCAACGGCGGCGGCGACCGACTACTTGGGGGCATCGGCGCCGACTTCCTCGACGGAGGACCAGGCGCTGACTTCTTGGGCGGCTTCGGCGGCGACGACGTGATTGTCGGTAACGGAGGAGACGACACCATCTTCGGCGGCTTCGGGGCCGACCAGATTGATGCAGGCAGCGGCGATGACCGTGTGCTGGGACTCGTGGGTGACGACGTCATTTCTGGCGGCGCTGGCAATGACGACCTCAACGGCGATCGCGGAAACGACACCATCAACGGTGACGACGGCAACGACGTAATCAGGGGCGGCAACGCAAGCGATGTCATTTCTGGCGGCGCTGGCAACGACGACCTGCGAGGCGGCAAGGCTGACGACATCTTGTCGGGCGGGCCGGGTGTTGATTCGTGTATCGGCAACCTTGAGTTCAACGGTGATACTGCCGACGCCACATGTGAGACGATCTTGGGCGTTCCGTAACTACCACCGCCTGGCGACTGCGCTGATTGTTCTTGCGCAGGGGTCGCCAGGCTGATGTTTGCCGCTCTTGTTCGCTGCGCTCACGGGCCGCTGGGCCCTGGCGACTGCGGTGATTGTTCTTGCGCAGGGGTCGCCAGGCTGATGTTTGCCGCTCTTGTTCGCTGCGCTCACGGGCCGCTGGGCCCTGGCGACTGCGGTGATTGTTCTTGCGCAGGGGTCGCCAGGCTGATGTTTGCCGCTCTTGTTCGCTGCGCTCACGGGCCGCTGGGCCCTGGCGACTGCGCTGATTGTTCTTATAGTCATGTACACCCAGACAGTTTCGATCAGTCGATTTGGCCCGGTCGCTTCTACCCGTCTTTTGTCGCAGGCCCAGGACAAATTGAGTACGTCGCTATTGTCAGCGACTCCCGAGCTCGCGGTCTACGACCACTGCCTGTTCTCTCGTACCTAGAGAGTGCAAGCCCATGCGTCTCGACAGATCCGAGGACAGGCTGAAATGTGGCGAACCAGATCATCCGCACACGTGTTGAACAAGAGCTGTTGGTTGCTCGCGGCATTGGTGCTCTTTGCTTCGTTCCTGGTGAACGTCGGCGCGGCCAGTGCAATGACGGAACCCCTCATTAGAACGCAACACTACGAAACCGATGATCTAGACGGGACCGTAGAGGTGGTCTTCCGCCTAGAACCGGGTGCCGACCCGGTCCTAGGAATGCAATTCTCTATAACTTACGACCCTTCGGCGGTAGCACCGGCGCTGTTTACCGATCCAAACATTGGTCTGGTAGGTGCACCAGCGTGTGCGTCGCTCTCATCGAACAGCGCGGTCACGTGCGGTCCGCTCATGCCGACTGGCCAGATGGCCGTCTCGATCTTTCGGTCTTCTGGAGCGTGGGCCAGCGCCACAGACGTCGTGTCCATTCCGTTTGTCGCACTTGGCAGCGCAGCACATTCACCCTTGGAAATCAGTGGAGCGTCCGTTGCTACAACCGAGGTACTCGATGCAAGCACCGAGTCCGGCTCCATCACTATTGGTTCGCCTCCAGCCACGCCAACGCCGAGTGCGACACCTGTGCCGACGCCTACCGTGACGAACCTGCCGGGAGGCGCCGAAGTTCGACCAGACAATGCATCATTGGTCGCTCCAGCGGCCGTCACGCTAAACGTGTTGGCTAACGATTCACATACTGGTTCGGTCGCGACCATCACTGTCGGAAGTGCTTCCCAAGGCACCGTGCGGGTAAACGGGGATCTATCGCTCACGTATTCGCCAGGTGTGTCATCGTCGACTACCGATTCGTTCACCTACACCGCATGTGACCAGGCCCAATGTGGCCAGACAACCGTGACCGTCAACATCACCCCGCCAAGTTGTGACGGAGTACTGGCATCGCTTTGGGGCACAGCAGGTAATGATTCCCTCGTGGGTTCTGTGGGGAGCGACGTGATTGTTGGCTTTGGCGGCGACGACGACATCTCCGCTGGTGACGGCGATGATCTCATCTGTTCTGGCGACGGCAAAGACGTCGCGTCGGGCGGCGCTGGTGACGATCGAATCTTTGGCGGCGCCCATGACGATGTCTTGCGAGGTGGACCGGGCGAGGATTACATCATCGGTAGCTTTGGTAATGACCGCCTGCTCGGCGGCATCGGCGACGATGTCATCGACGGTGGCGCAGGTGACGACTATCTCGGTGGCTTCGGTGGTGACGATGTGCTTGAAGGCGGATCCGGCGACGAAATCATCTACGGCGGCTTTGGCGCCGACAAAATCAATGCCGGTCCCGGCGATGACCGCGTGTTCGGTCTTGTCGGCGACGACGAAATCGATGGCGGCTCAGGTGCTGATCTCTTAAAAGGTAACCGCGGCAATGACACAGTTGTTGGTGGGCCCGGCGATGACGTTCTGCAGGGCGGCAACGCTGACGACGCCTTAGACGGCGGCGATGGCGATGATCGAATTAGCGGTGGCAAGGCCGACGACACCATCACCGGCGGCACCGGAATCGATACGTGCACAGGCAATGCTCACAATGTCGCCGACACCGCTACCGCCTCGTGCGAAACAGTGGCGAGTATTCCGTAGCCGCCCAGACACAACAACATCGCAATATCACCCTGCGTGGTTCGTAGTGCGCGCACGGTGGGATTGGGGCGTCTTCCCTGCCTGTCCACCAAGAACTCCGCGACTTTTGTTGTTCTCGGAACGTCTGTGTTGTGAGTGCCGTGCGGCACAGTTGGGGAAATCCTATGAATCCAAAAGCACTAGCGGCCGAGTTCTTCGGCACGCTCTGGCTCGTACTTGGTGGTTGCGGCACGGCAGTGCTCGCCACTGGGTTGGCGGGCGACGGACTCAGTGTTGGCGTCTATGGCGTTGCGATTGCGTTCGGTCTAACCGTTGTCACCGGCGCGTACGCGTTCGGACATGTTTCCGGCGGACACTTCAATCCGGCCGTGACTATTGGCTTGGTCGCTGGCGGCAGGTTTGAAGCGGCAAAGGCACCTGCCTACATCGTGTCGCAGGTCATTGGCGCCATCGGAGGCGCCCTCATAATCTTTCTGATTGCGAGTGATCTCGACGGCTTTGCGGCCAGCGATGGTTTCGCGTCAAATGGCTATGGCGATTTCTCGCCTGGTGGCTTCGGTCTCGGAGCCGTATTGATTGCCGAAGTCGTTCTGACCGCCGTGTTTCTCATCGTGATCCTTGGGGCCACGGAGCGTCGTGGCGCGGGTGGTCAGGCTGGTCTGGCCATCGGTCTTACATTGGCACTGATTCACCTCATATCGATCCCCGTGAGTAACACCAGCGTGAACCCGGCTCGCTCACTCTCGCAGGCACTCTTCGCCGGTGGCGACTACTTGACTCAGGTGTGGGTCTTCTGGCTTGCACCGATCGTCGGTGGGATCATTGGCGGGATAATCCATGTCGCGCTGTTGAGCACCGACAACGACGAACGGTTCCGCCTAGCAAACGAGTAAGGGGCGACTCATCGTTCGCCTAACAGCAAAAGAAGTGGGTTGGTGGGGCAGGACCGTGCCCCACCAACCCGATAGACACAAATCGTAATCTGCGTCGTGCGTTCCCGCACGGCGCAGAGCGCTTTTTGCCGATCTCGTACTCGGCGGACTTCGTAGGTGCCAGCGTTGATCGTAGGTAAGGACGCAGTTGTGAAATTGGCCAGATAGCCTCGGCAGGTGGCGTGATCCATCGCTGCATTTCCTATTCCTTATCCAAACGAGATTCCCGTGTCCGATACGACTACCACCCCGACCGACGATCCAGCTGCTGCGCCAGATCCAGCAAGTGCTGCCGAGGCCCCAGCCCCCGAGGCCCCAGCCTCTGAGGCCCCAGCTTCTGAAGCCCCAGCCTCTGAAGCACCCGTAGCTGAAGCTGCTCCTGCGGCGGCACCGCCAGCTCCGGAGACCACTCCCGTCGCACCAGTGCCCGATGAGTCCATGTTCGGTACCTTCGATGACGAAGGCAACTACACGCCACGCCAAATCGTCGCCGATGACATTTCCGACGCAGACCTCGATGCGGCGTATGGCATGACCTTCGTCAGTGTCGAAGAGGGGCAAATGGTCGAGGGCACGGTCGTGCGGATCGACACAGACGAGGTTCTTCTCGACATTGGTTACAAGAGCGAAGGTGTTATCCCATCTCGCGAACTTTCGATCCGCAACGACGTCGATCCACGTGAAGTCGTCTCAATGGGCGAAGTGGTCGAATCGCTCGTCCTGACCAAGGAAGACAAAGAGGGCCGCCTGATACTGAGTCGCAAACGCGCGCAGTACGAGCGTGCCTGGGGCAAGATCGAGCAGCTCAAAGAAGAAGATGGCATGGTCTCTGGTCCGGTCATCGAGGTCGTCAAGGGCGGCCTGATCGTCGATATCGGCCTCCGCGGATTCCTCCCAGCATCATTGGTTGAGCTGCGCCGAGTGCGTGATCTGCAGCCATATGTTGGTCAGACGCTCGAAGCCAAGATCATCGAACTCGACAAGAACCGCAACAACGTGGTGCTGTCTCGCCGAGCATGGCTCGAAGAGACCCAGAAAGAACAGCGCGAAGAGTTCCTCGACAACCTCAAGCCGGGCGAAGCTCGCAAGGGGATCGTCAGCTCCGTTGTCAACTTCGGTGCGTTCGTCGACCTGGGTGGCATGGACGGCCTCATTCACGTTTCTGAACTGTCGTGGAAGCACGTCGACCACCCGAGTTCGGTTGTTCAGGTCGGCGACGAAGTCGATGTGCAGGTGCTCGAGGTCGACCTCGACCGAGAACGCATCAGCCTGTCGCTCAAAGCTACGCAGCAAGATCCGTGGCAGCAGTTCGCATCGGCTCACAAGGTCGGCGAGCTCGTCTACGGTCGAGTCACCAAGCTTGTGCCGTTCGGCTCATTTGTGCAGGTCGGCGACAGCATCGAAGGACTTGTGCACATCTCTGAGATGTCAGCACATCACGTTGACTTGCCAGAACAAGTTGTTTCGCCTGGCGAAGAACTCTGGGTCAAGATCATCGATCTCGACCTGCAACGTCGCCGCATCAGCCTGTCGATCAAGCAGGCAGCCGAGGGTGGCGTTGTAGCAGCTGAGTACCAAGAGCACTTTGGTGAGCATGCCTACGACGACGAGGGCAACTACATCGGTGAAGCCGAAGAAGCGGCTGCGGTCGAGCCGCTGTCAGCAGATATCGCCGCCGATATCGAGGCTGCGTACGCGCAGGTTGATGGCATTGACATGCCTATGGAACCAGCGCCAGAAGCACCATCTGCTCCTCCGGGCCAATAGGACTGGTACCGGCGCCGGTGTCGAGACATCGGTTGCGCCAGCGCCTGCCCGTTAGCCAGTAGGCCGGACGGGTAGGACTAGTAGGACGGGTAGGAAAATCGACAGGGAGGGGACCCTGGGCTCCGGCTCAGGGTCCTCTCCTTTTTGCCCGTGCGTGTTCCCCGTGCGTGATCCCCATGCGTGATCCCCATGCCTGTTTGTGGTCAGGAAAGCAGATGCTCCGGGCGATTTGCCCGGAGCATCCATGGTTGACAAGGAGATTTGTGTGTCCCGTGCCTGTCTACAGGCAACACAAATCCGCATTTCCTTAGTCGAGCGTGACGATTCCCATTCGCACTGATTGCAATACTGCCTGGGTTCGGTCCCGTGCGTCGAGCTTCTGGTAGATCGAAGCGAGGTGATTCTTGACCGTCTTTTGGCTAATAAACAACCGTTCGGCGACCTCGGGGGTCGAGTGGCCGTCGGCGATCATCTGCAAGACCTCGGTCTCACGAGGTGTAATGCGGTGCGTTGAGGCCGTTGAGGTTGCGGTCATCGTGCCGCTTGGGCGGCGGACTTGGGCGAGCAGGTGCGGTTTCAGCTGGGGTGCAATGACTGTCTCGCCAGATGCTGCAAGGCGAGTCGCTGTCATCAGTTCATCGATACTGCAGTCTTTTAGCAAGAACCCGGAGGCGCCAGCGCGAATTGCTCGAGCTAGTGAATCTTCGTCGCCGTGCATCGTCAAGATGATGATGCGGGTATCGGGGCACTGATTTGCGATTTGTTCGCAGGCCTCGATCCCGTCCATTCCTGGCATAGCAATGTCGGTAACCACTAACTGCGGTTGATGGGACACGGCGAGTGGAATGGCCTCCTCTGCGCTTGCGACGTCGCCAATGACGTCGAAACCCCATTCGGTGTACGAGCGTTTTAGACTCTCGCGCACCATCCGGTGGTCGTCGGCTAGAAGTAGTGAAACAGGCATGGTAGTAAGATCGTCCGTTTGGCCCGTTTCTTTAGGGCCAGGGGCATATCAGCCCAAAATGGTGTGGGTGTCCTTGCCTCGTGTAGTTTCGAAACGTGAGTGAGTTCGGCCTAACTGGTGGCATTGGATCAGGTAAATCTGCGACGAGTGGGCGTTTGGAGGCCCTCGGGGCTGGTCTGGTGGACGCAGATGCAACGGCAAAGCGCCTACAAGTCGCTGGCGCACCGGTCTTCGACGCGATTGTTGAGCACTTTGGGGTTGAAGTTCTTGGTGATGATGGTGAGCTAAACCGGCCGGCTCTTGCCGAGATCGTTTTCAACGACGCCGACCAGCTCAAGGCAATCAATGAGATTGTTCACCCTGCAGTTCGTAAAGAGATGGCGCAACAGCGTGAGATCTTGGCGCAGACGCACGATGTGATTGTGCTTGATATTCCCCTTCTGATTGAAGGCACACCGATCGAGCTTGCTGGAATCATCGTCGTCGACATACCTCACGAGCTTGCTATCGAGCGATTGGTGAGCTTTCGCGGCTTCGACGAAGCCGATGCTCACGCCCGTATAGCCAGCCAGGTCACTCGCGAAGAACGGCTTGCTAAAGCTGATTTCGTGGTCGACAACAGCGGTTCGATTGAGGATTTGGACCTTGAAGTCGCACGATGTTGGCAATGGATGATGGATGTCCACAAGAGCTCGTGACACCACAAAATTTACGTGAGCGGCAGAATTTCTCAAAAATCTTGCATCGGATGTCAACGAATTGGACTGCTGAGCCGTTGTATAGGGTACGGGGTGTCGAAAACATCCAGTTTCGAACAATAGCCAGGGGAAAACATAGCCAGAGCAAAGTAGCCAAAGTCACGGGCAGAGCGCCACATGGCAGCTTGCCACAACGCAGTACTTCTGAGCATGCAAACATACGACGACAACTTCAGAGCGCTCTACCGCATAGCGTTTCGTGTCGCGTACCGCATTCTCGGCGAGCAGGCTGAGGCGGAAGACGTTGCGCAAGAGACAATGGCCAAGGCGTACAGTCGATGGTGGCGCATCCGGCCCGAAGCCGCTCGGTGGGTTTCTCGGGTAAGTGCGAACAACGCGATCGATGTTTGGCGTAAGCGTTCCAAGCAGGACCTCACCGCCGAAGACCTGGTCCGAGCACACGACGGCGAGCCGATTGTCGAACGCCTTGCGCTGGTCGACGCACTTTCACGACTGTCACGCCGCCAGCGCGAAGTGGTTGTGTTGCGTTACCTCGCTGGCTACCCCGAAGCCGACGTTGCCGAGATTCTCGATTGCTCGGTTGGCACAGTAAAAACCCACGCATCCCGAGGCCTGCGCACGCTGCGCAGCACCCTTTCGTAATGTTCGACGTCGCCGACGAGGTTCCTGAGATCGAGCTATCGGTGCAGCGCGTCGAACACATGCTTGTGCAGATCAAGCGGAACTCTCGCAATCGCCGCATTGCGATGGTTGCGCCCGTGGCGCTTGTCGCCGCAGTTCTGGCGACAATGGCGGCAGCGCCGCCTCGTTACGGCGGAATCGCGCTGGTGCCAGATGCTCAGGCCGCCCACACGGAGCTACCTCGCGTGTTCGGCTCCAACGGTGTTTGGCGTCTTGCGGAGCCAATCACCGATGCACCCGACCAGGACCTAGGTCCAGCGGCCGTTGTTGAGACTCTGACCGAGCCGTCAAGTCCGTCCTTCGTGCTTTCACCTCCTGATCAAGAAGATCTCAGTTCGCTCCCGGCGTCGACGTCTACCCCTCCGACGTCGACGTCGGGACAATATCCAGAGGCTCCAGAACCGCTTACTGAGATGTCAGAAGAACCCCTCAACACAGCTGACCTTGACTGGTCCTCGTTTACTCCAGTGATTCGCACTGAGCCTCAAGAAGTAGCCACCCAAGAACAGGCCCAGCAAGAAGATGCCCAGCAAGAAGATGCACCGGTTGAAGATGCACCACTTGCTACTACAGAAGGCGAAACAAGTTCACCACCAGATCCTCAGCTACGTGCTGAGGACGCAGCCATACCTGAGCTCTCATCAACCGATGAGGACGTAACTGTTGCGGTTCAACCGCAAGACGAGCCAACTGGCACCGAAGCTGACACAGCTATCGATGTCGGGGAAGCATTCGCGGCGACCCCCTCCACGCCGCCGGATGTTTCCACTGACGCTGAGACGGCGCCGCAATCTGCGGTGGCAACCATCACTCAACAGTCAGTACTCGTATACAGCGCACACGTATCAGTGACGGTCAAGGTTGTTGACGATGACAGTTCTGTCATCGACTGGTGTAACACCCGAGTTGACTGGGGCGATGGCTCAGTCACTGGGGTGGCCAACGTCGACGGCGTCGCCACGTGCACCGCAACATGCGAGTACGAGGCGAAGCCGTCGACAGCTGGCATCGACACCGATATCGAATTCACGTACGAGTATTCTGCAGTCATCGACGCGACACCTCGGATCTTCGTTGCGACCGGCGATGGTTGCAACTACACCTTGGCTGAGTTGCAACTCGATCCCTTTACGGTGGTCCCCTTCTAGTCTTGTCCTGGGTTGCGACGCAACGGGGCTCAATCCGGACTGTTCTTTACATGCGATGTTCGTGGTCGCGCTTGATGGCAGCTATGCGGTTTTCGATGAACGGCATGAACTCGTTTGGGTGAGTCAGGATCCAGAATCTCTCGTTTCGAATCGCGTCGAGGACAAGTTCGCCCACTTCGTCAGGGTCCATGCCCTGGGCGAGTTCGCTGCGCAGGTTCTCAAAGAACTTTTCTTCAAGTGAGTTGGTGGGGTGCGTTTCCACGGCCTCAGGTCGCAGACGATCGCTGTAGGCAATGTTGGTGTCGATGGGTCCAGGGCACAGCACGCTAGCTTTGACCGGTGATTTGGCGAGCTTGAGCTCGATTCTGGTGGTGTCCATAAGCGCAACCACCCCATGTTTGGCTACGTGGTATGCGCCAAGGACTGGCCCGCAGGTCAGGCCTGCCATTGACGATGTTGCGGTGATGTGGCCCTCGCCCTGTTCTTTGAGCAGGGGAAGGAACGTGCGGATGCCATAGATGACCGACCACAGATCGACATCAAGCGTCCATTTCCATTCCTCAATGGTCATCTGTTCGACGGTGCCAGCGATGCCGATCCCGGCGTTGTTCGACATGACGTGAACGGCGCCGAACTCATCGAGCGCTGCTTGGGCAAGAGCTTGGATCTGCGACTCGTCGCTTACATCGGTTGGGACCCCAATGGCAGCATGGCCGTCGCTTGTGAGACCGGTGACCGCCGTAGCGAGACGCTCGGTGTCGATGTCCGCGAGGACGACCCGCATTCCAGCGTTGGCGAACGATGTTGCCATGCTGAGGCCCATGCCTCCGGCTGCGCCAGTGATCACTGCGGTCTTTCCCTCAAGGTCGTACATGTCAAGACCCTAGGCGGGGGTCTGGGCGGGCACTGCACTCGTTGCTAACGCAAGTGTTCGTCGATCCTTAAACCTGTCTTCAGCAACCTTCGAGGTAACTGTCATAGGGGCCTGATAGAACAAGGGGATGCCTGAGTTGCGCCATGTGCCATTTGAGATGGTTACTGACTTCGAGCCTGCGGGCGATCAGCCGCGAGCGATCGAACAACTCGCCGACGGACTAAACACTGGCAACCGCTTCCAAACGCTGCTGGGCATCACGGGTAGTGGCAAGAGTGCAACGATTGCGTGGACCATCGAGCAGGTGCAGCGGCCAACGCTTGTGATTGCGCCCAACAAGTCGCTCGCAGCGCAGTTGGCCAACGAACTGCGAGAGTTCTTCCCCCACAACCGGGTCGAATACTTCGTGTCGTACTACGACTACTACCAGCCCGAGGCATATATGCCCACGAGCGACACATACATCGAGAAGGACAGCTCGGTAAACGACGAGATCGACCGGTTGCGCCACGCAAGCACGTCGGGCTTGCTGACCCGACGTGATGTCATCATCGTGGCGTCGGTGTCGTGTATCTACGGTCTTGGTGCCCCCGATGAGTACGAGGGCAACCTGCTCATTCTGCGGCCGGGGCAAGAGATCGATCAGCGCGACATCCTTCGCACGTTGATCGACATGCAATACGAACGCAACGACATGAACCTGGTCCGGGGCAAGTTCCGCGTCAAGGGCGACGTGATCGAGCTTCATCCAGCCTACGAAGAGAACGCCATTCGCATTGAGATGTTCGGCGATGAGATCGAGCAAATCCATCGTGTCGATGTGCTTACAGGTGAACGTTTGGGAACGCTCGAAGAACTCGCCGTGTTTGCCGCCACGCATTACGTCACGGGAACTGAACGAATGGCAAAGGCCATTTCACGCATCGAGGTCGAGCTACAAGAACGGCTGGCGCTCTTCGAGGAGCAGGGCAAGCTGCTCGAAGCGCAACGGTTGCGCATGCGCACCGAATATGACCTCGAAATGATGCAGGAACTTGGGTTCTGCAACGGCATTGAGAACTACAGCGCACACATCGACGGCCGTGAGCCGGGTGAGGCGCCGTACACGCTGCTTGACTACTTCCCGAAAGACTTCGTGACCGTGATCGATGAGAGTCACGTGGCTGTTCCGCAGTTGCACGGGCAGTATGCCGGTGACCGCAAACGCAAAGAAGTGCTGGTCGAACACGGCTTTCGCCTGCCTTCCGCCGCAGACAACCGACCGTTGAACTTTGATGAGGTCATGGCTCGGCTCGGTCAGACCATTTTCTTGTCTGCTACACCGGGGGACTACGAACTTGAGGTCAGTGACCAGGTCGTTGAGCAGATCGTGCGGCCAACGGGCCTGGTTGACCCGTTGGTCGAGGTTCGTCCAACGAAGGGTCAGATCGATGATCTCATCGAAGAGATCAACGTCCGCACCGAGAGAGATGAGCGGATTCTGGTCACCACTTTGACCAAGAAGATGAGCGAGGACCTCACCGACTACCTGCTCGAGCTCGGGGTGCGGGTGCGGTACCTGCACAGCGAAGTCGACACCATTGAACGCATCGAGATCTTGCGCGATTTGCGCCTGGGTGAGTTCGACGTCTTGGTCGGTATCAACTTGTTGCGAGAAGGTCTAGATCTGCCCGAAGTAAGCCTGGTCGCGATCCTTGATGCTGACAAGGAGGGCTTCTTGCGAAGCGAGACGTCACTCATCCAGACCATGGGTCGTGCAGCTCGCAATGTTGATGGTCATGTTCTGATGTATGCCGACCAGATGACTCGCTCTATGACCGCCGCGATTGGTGAGACCCAGCGCCGGCGCGCTGTGCAACAGGCATACAACGAGGAACACGGCATCAATCCGCAAACGATCACCAAAGCGGTGACCGATATCTTGGCGTTCCTACGGCCGAACGAGCAGAAGGCGCCGTCGCCGAACAAGGACACGCGTTCGCGTAGACGCGACAAACCTGCCGCTGATTTGTCGAACTTGCACGGCGACGATCTCGAGCGCTTGATTCGCACCCTCGAAGAAGAGATGAACGAGGCGGCAGGCGATTTGCGCTTTGAGTATGCCGCCCGACTCCGCGATGAAATCAAGGATCTCAAGCGCGAGGTCCGAGAATCGGCCTAGCTGAGCCTGTTCTTATTGACCGAACCTCGGTGAGTCATGCCCGAGTCAGCGCCCTGATGAGTCGGCTGTATAGACGTCAGCCCTAGTGGGTCACAAGATCCTCGGCGGCCAAGTAGTGCTGCTCATTGAGTGTGTCGATCACGCGCCGGTCTGCACTGAACAGAATGCGGTGTGACGACGCATGGCAGGGGCGAAAGAACATGTCCACAGAAAGGCCGAGTAGATCAGCCACGTAGGCGTTGATAACGCCACCATGGCAAGCAATGACAATGGTCTCCCCGGCGTGGCTTGCCAGAACCGACTCGATCGCCCAGCCGATACGGCGACGGAAGTCGAGTGATGTCTCGGTAAGCGGGTAGGCATCCCATGACTGTGTGAGGAAGAAGCGCTCGCTCATGCCGAGCATGGCCTTTTCGCCGAACACTTCGCTCGGGCTCTGGTCTTGCATGCCTTCAAAGAGTCTGATCTCTTCCAACGCTTCGATGACATCGACGTCGAGACCATGATGCGCAGCGATGGCCTTGCCAGTGTCGTTCGCTCGCACTAGCTGTGAGCTGTAGACCGCAGAGATTGTCTGGTCGGCAAACCACCGGCCTACGCAGTCCGCCTGGCGGCGGCCAAGTTCGGACAACGGCGGGTCGACCCAATCAGACGGAACGGACGTTTCTGGGTCGGGCCATACTTGTTGGCCGTGTCGAACCAAATGCAGCGTGCCGACGCCCGGTTGATCGGTTAGTAACGCACGGTCGATGGGCGACGGTGGACGCTTGTTCGTGCTCATAGGTTGTTCAGAAAGGTTTCGAGGGTCGCGTTGGTTTCGTCAGGCGCTTCTTGTTGCAGCCAGTGGCCGGCGCCATCAATGATGGTGGTGCCGCGATAGTCGTCGCAGGCCATTGCCGCGAACTCGTAGGTGTCGACACCGGCGACGAAGTTGCGCACAATGTCATGTTCACCGCCAAGAAAGGTGGCGGGCTGTTTTAGGTTCGGGTTTGGGAGCGATCCGATTTCGACGGCGTCGAGTGGCTGCGCTCGGTAGCGGTTGAACGGGCCACGCCAGCCACCGGCTGCCATGGCATCGGCATAGACCTGAAGATCTGCGTCAGTCGCCCAGGCCGGAAATGGATCTGGATCCTCAAGCCCATCGAGCAGTCCATCGGTCGCTGGCTTGTCGAGCAGAAACGGGCCACCCCGTGATTCACCGCTGGCTGCGTAGTAGATCTTGCGAATGCTGACGAGCGAGTCGGCTTCTACCTCCGCTTCGGCCACACCTTCGTCTTGGAAGTACACCTGATAGAAGAATTTGCCTTGGTTGGTGTAGCGCTCGCGCCAGGTGTCGATGGGGTTATCCGGACCGCTTGGAAAGTACGGCACGCTCAAGCCGGCGACGGCGCTGACCTTGTCTGCATGGAAGCGAGCGGTATTCCAGGCAATAGGAGCGCCCCAGTCATGTCCAAAGACGATCGCAGTGCCGTCGTGGCTGAGCGAATCGATGACCGCAACGACGTCGCCACACAACTCGGTCAGCGTGTACGCCGAGATCTCGCGTGGTTTGGAGGAGCCTCCGTACCCGCGTACGTCCATGGCCGCCACGCGATAACCGCGCTCTCCGAAGTACCGCATCTGGTGTCGCCATGAGTACCAAAGCTCGGGCCAGCCATGCACGCAGACGATAAGTGGGCCTTCGCCATGTACCCCGACGTTCAGCGAGATATCGCCGTTTGTCACCGTCGTAAACGAAAACTCTTCGGTCATTGAGGCTCTCCTGCCAGCGCTGGTAAGACGGTGCTGTCTCGCCATTGTTACGCGGACAGCGCTACATAGACAGCGCTATATAGACATAGCGCCAATCGTTGGGTGGACCATCATCGTGGAGCACATACATGCCGTCGCCCTCGCTGATCTCGACGGCTGGCGGGTATGTCTGTCGCTTGAGCATGGAGCGACCGCCATCGCACCAAATCATCACGGTCTCGCCGGGCCGAATCCGACGATCTTAGGCGGCGAGCTTGCGAGCAACGAAGAGGTGACACGCCGCAATGGGCTGAGCGACCGCCGAGAAGTTGCCAGAATCAAATGGACGAACCCAACGCAAGGATGTTTCCCTCTGAGTCCTTGAACCAAGCTGTCTTCTCGCCATCAGGGAAGATGAGCGCTCCATTATCCCAATACGGCTGCGGACCTTCAGGCGCCTCGAAGTTGTCCTCGACTGGGTACACCTCGAAGACCACCCCATTTGCCAGAAGTTCAGCGTGGACCGCATCGAAGTCACTCGTCACTAGGCGCGCAGCCGTTGCTAGGTTTTTGCCGGCGTGCCGCGATTGATAGACGCCAAAGCGGGCCGAACCGGTGTCGTAGAACAACTCGCCATCGCCTGGTTCCGCCCCAACGGGGTCTAGACCAAGTTTGTCTTTGTACCAAGATTTGGCGCGTTCAATATCGATCGCTGGCAGTTCCGGATGAATGGTGTAGTTCACGTTGATCCCATACTCTGCAGGGTAGAGCAGAGCGCCTTCTTCGATTCCGCTATTAACCACGGATCGGTCTGGCCTTCGCGCTTCGCGTGTTGCGACGTTCCCTTGAAACTGCCAACCTGAACAAGCGAACGCTGGCTGGTGCGACCAGTTCCAGCCGGGGTATCCAACGTCTCGAAGCGAATCTCGAACCGATGCTCCCAATCGTCGTCGCACTGATGGGCGTACGACGCCTGCAGATTTACCGATCCCCAAACGGACAACTGCGAATGCCTTCACCGGGCCTTGCGGGGCGGCCACGCCTTAATGGTCGGGCCGTTCGGTAACGCCTTGGCAATCGGGCTGAGGTCGTCGGGGTCGCCTGTGAGAACGTCGAGAAAGAATCGGCCCGCCGTAATCACGAGATGGGTGTCGACCACGTCCTTGGTGGAGCTAGCCGCAAGTAGCTCGCCAACGCGGTCGGCAGGCTCGGGCCCATCGGCATCCTATGGATGCGGCAGGGGAGTTGAGGTTTGTTCCCCACCAGCCTCATCATCCCCATGCTGCAGTCCTAGCACGGCGCGAAACCTGCAATTTGTTGTGGGGCTGCGGTGCAAAGGGACTTCCGGCCATAGAGTCGCGTAGTGAGCCAGAACACACCATTGAGCAAGGTCGGGCGAGCGGCGCGCAACGTGCAGATCGCGGGCCTTGGATCAAAAGTCGGGGCTCGCTGGGGCGCCCACAAGGCGCGTCGGATCTTTGCTGATGCCGAGCGTAAAGAAGAACTTGATCGCGAGTTCGAGCTGAAGACTGCTGAAGACGTGGTCAAGCGACTCGGCAACATGAAAGGCGCGTTCATGAAGCTCGGCCAGATGGCGAGCTACCTGGATCAGGGCATGCCCGAACACATGCGCAAGACACTTGCAGCACTACAACAAGATGCGCCGCCTATGAGCCACGATCTCGTGGTTGGTGCGGTCAAGGCTGAGCTCGGTGCCGAACCCGACGAGATCTTTGCCGAGTTTGATCGCGAGCCAATCGCTGCAGCCTCGATCGGCCAAGTGCATCGCGCGCTTACCCACGATGGACGCCCTGTTGCCGTCAAGGTGCAATACCCCGGCGTCGACAAGGCAATCGAGAACGATCTGAGCAACGCCGACCCACTGCTGCGCATCATGGGACGAGCGTTTCCAAGCCTTGACCCCAAACCCCTGGTGCAAGAACTTACCGAACGTCTGGTCGAAGAGGTCGACTACGAGCTCGAAGCTGCGAACCAAATGAAATTTTGGACGTACTACCAAGGCCACCCGTATATCGATGTGCCCGCCGTGCTGCCCGAACATTCGAGCCGTCGGGTGCTCACGACCGAGTTGGCCACGGGGCATCGATTTGACGAGTTGCTCACGTGGTCGCAGCAGGAGTGCAACCTGGCGGCGGAAACGCTGTACCGCTTTACGTTCGGTTCTATGTACAAGCTGCTCGCCTTTAACGGTGATCCTCATCCAGGCAACTACATCTTCCGCCCCGGAGGCCAGGTGACCTTCCTTGACTTCGGCTTGGTGAAACACTTCACGCCCGAAACCGTCGCTGGCTTCATGGTGCTGATCAAGGCCATGGTGATCGACGACGACATGGTCACCTACCGGGATAATGCGATCAAGCAGAAGCTGCTTGCCCCGCAAGCGGTGGAAGCGGTGACTGAGGATCAGCTGCGGGAGTACTTCGGCCACTTCTATGAATTTGTGCGAGAAGATGCGGAGTACACCACGACGCCTGAGTACGCGTCGGAGACTGTGCGCAAGGTCTTTGCCTTTGGCGAAGCAACCGACGGCATTGCGCAGTTCACGAACATGCCGGCTGACTACACGATTGTTCAACGAATCAACTTGGGACTGCTCGCAGTGTTCGGCGAGATGAATGCGACCGCCAACTGGCGTCGTATCGCCGAGGAACTGTGGCCGTTCACCATGGGGCCACCGTCGACACCCATGGGCGAACACATCGCACGCGTTTGGGGCTCTGGCGATCATGCAATCTGACTGTTGGTCGAATGTAGACGCTACCGTTGATAGAACGTCTGTTCGACGAGGTGCTATGGCTAAGGTGGCATGGTGAGTGAGCGTTTAGTCGTACAGGGTGCGCGTGAGCACAACCTGCGTAATGTCGATGTCGACCTGCCGCGAGACAAGCTGATTGTCTTCACCGGGCTGTCTGGTTCTGGTAAGTCGTCGTTGGCATTTGACACGATCTACGCCGAGGGTCAACGCCGCTACGTTGAGTCACTGTCGGCCTATGCCCGGCAGTTCCTGGGCCAGATGGACAAGCCCGATGTCGACTTCATCGAGGGCTTGTCGCCCGCGATCTCAATCGATCAGAAGAGCGCGTCACGCAATCCACGGTCGACTGTCGGCACAATCACCGAGGTCTATGACTACCTGCGCTTGCTCTTTGCGCGAATCGGCGTGCCACACGATCCTGAGACGGGGGAGCGGCTTGTTCGTCAGACGCCACAGCAGATTGTGGATCGCGTTCTAACGCTTCCTGAGGGGACCCGTTTCCAGGTGATCGCGCCGGTCGTGCGTGGGCGCAAAGGCACGTACGAAACACTCGTCGCAGATCTGGCTGCTGACGGTTTCGCTCGCGTGCGTATCGATGGCGAGGTGTATGACCTGGCCGAGATTGCTGGCGATGACGACGAAGGTCGGCCAAAGCTGCAGCTTGAGCGGTACGAAACGCACGACATCGAAGTCATCGTTGACCGTCTCGTTCAACGTGACGGCATCGACCGACGTCTGACCGAGTCGCTTGAGACCGCCCTTGGTCTTGCAGAGGGTCTTGCACAGATCGAGATTGTGCCTGCAAAAGGCGATGACTCGGATCCAGAAATTCTCACCTTTAGCGAACATCTCTCGCGGCCGAGCGACGGCAAGTCATTTGAGGAACTTGCACCTCGCAACTTCTCTTTCAATTCGCCTTATGGCGCATGTCAGCATTGCGATGGACTGGGCACTCGATTTGAGGTCGACCCAACGCTGATCGTTCCAAACGAAGACGCCAGCGTCGCCGAGGGCGCAATCACGGTGTGGGGCGGAGGGCGATCCCGCTACTTCGAACGCCTGCTCGAGGCGGTGTGCGAAGACAACAAGATCGACATCAACGCACCATGGCGCAAGCTCACCAAGGCCAAACGAAAGCTGCTGTTATACGGCGGCGGAAAAGGCAAGGTCGAAGTTTCGTACAAGAACCGCTACGGCCGTCGACGCGCGTACCAGGCAAACTACGAGGGCGTCGTGCCGTACCTGCAACGCCGCCATACCGAGAGCGAAAGCGATCGTCAACGAGAGCAGATTGAGGGCTACATGCGCGAGGTCCACTGCTCGCACTGCGGTGGCGCTCGCCTTCGCCCGCTGACCCTGGCGGTAACCGTCGATGGCCACAATATTGCAGAGATCTGTGCAATGTCGATTCGTGACGCTGCCAAGCTGCTTGCAGAACTAAACCTGAGCGACCGAGACCTGCTGATCGCGTCAGAGGTCATGAAGGAGATCAATGCACGTATTGGCTTCTTGGTCGATGTTGGCTTGGAGTATCTGACGCTTGGCCGGTCGGCTGGCACGCTGTCGGGTGGCGAGGCGCAACGTATTCGGCTCGCATCGCAGATCGGTAGCGGCCTGGTCGGCGTTCTCTATGTGCTCGACGAACCATCGATTGGTCTTCACCAACGCGACAACAAACGTCTGATCGACACCCTGCTTCGCCTTAAGAAGCTTGGTAACACCGTGCTTGTCGTGGAGCATGACGAAGAAACCATTCGTGTCGCGGATCACGTGGTCGACATTGGTCCGGGTGCGGGCGAGCACGGCGGACAGGTCGTGCACTCTGGCACCGTGAAGGGTCTGTTGCGAAGCAAGAAGTCGCTAACTGGGCAGTACCTGTCTGGTCGCAAACAGATCCCAACGCCTGAGGTGCGACGCGAACCCAACGGTGAGGTTGTAACCGTGCGTGGCGCGACCGAGAACAACCTGCAGAACCTTGATGTCGAGTTCCCACTTGGCTGCTTTGTTTCCGTCACTGGCGTGTCAGGTTCTGGCAAGAGCACGCTGGTCAATCAGATCCTGTATCGCTCACTCATGCAGCGGATCTACAAGTCGAAGAACGTTCCTGGGCGTCACAAGACGGTAGAGGGGATCGAGCATCTCGACAAGGTCATCAACATTGATCAGCAACCTATTGGGCGGACCCCTCGTTCGAACCCTGCGACCTATACCGGTGTGTTCGATCACGTCCGCAAGCTCTTTGCCCAGACCCAAGAGTCTCGAGTGCGCGGCTACATGCCAGGCAGGTTCTCGTTCAACGTCAAAGGCGGACGGTGTGAATCGTGCGCTGGCGATGGAACGATCAAGATTGAGATGCACTTCTTACCCGACGTGTACGTGCCGTGCGAGATCTGCAAGGGCAGCCGCTACAACCGCGACACACTCGACATCATGTTCAAAGGCAAGACCATTGCCGATGTGTTGAACATGCCGGTCGAAGAGGCACTTGAGTTCTTTGCGAATCAACCGCCTATTGCTCGGCACATGCAAACACTGGTTGACGTCGGTCTGGGGTATGTGCGTCTCGGTCAATCGGCGCCAACGTTGTCTGGTGGCGAGGCGCAGCGCGTCAAGCTTGCGAGCGAACTTGCTAAGCGCAGCACTGGTCACACGATCTACATCCTCGATGAGCCGACAACAGGTCTGCACTTCGAAGACATTCGCAAGCTCATGAACGTGCTCAGCCGCCTCGTTGACCAAGGAAACACGGTGCTTGTGATCGAGCACAATCTCGATGTCATCAAGACCGCTGATTGGATCATCGACCTTGGCCCATTCGGCGGCGACGGCGGAGGGATGGTAGTCGCCCAAGGCACGCCGGAGACCGTTGCAGCTCATCCCGATAGCTACACGGGGCAGTTCCTGAAACCAATTTTGGCTGGCCGCCCCGGCTAGTGCCACAGTGCTGCCCCGGTTCACCTGCGGCGGTGCCCTACGATTTGAGCACCAGTCGCATGACAGGTGAAGTGCTCAGGAGATGGTGATGGCAGGCAAAAACACCAAACGTCGGGGAAGTCGGCTCAAGCTGTTGGGTACGGGTGCATTGGTCGGGCTGCTCCTTGCAGCCTTCCTGATTTTCTGGTTCTTCTTTCGCGACACGGCACCCCCTGAAGTCGGATCAGCCGAGTCAGCCGATGCAGTCGCCGCATCGATCGCCGAAGCTGCAGAACAAGAAACGACCGGCGCTGATCCCGCACAGACGGCCCCGCTTGAGGTTGAGAGTGACACCGAGGTCGACGTTGGCCAGCCCGATTCAGCAGCATCGGTCGGAGCGCCCACGGATGGCATCTGGACTGTGGACACGTCGTTCGGTCCGTTCGACGAGAGTTGCATCACCGAGGCGTGCGGGGCCACCTTTGTTGGCTTTCGCATCAACGAGGTTCTCGCTCGCTTCGGCGCCAAGACGGTCGTGGGGAGAACAGGCAACGTGACCGGCTCGTTGGAGTTGCAGGGAACTCAGGTGACCGCAGCAAGCTTTGTGGTCGACATGGAAAGTATGCAAACTGACGACCCCGCTCGAACAACTGCACTCAAGGGTGAGTCGGGCGGGCTGGAGACGCTCAAGTTTCCCGAAGCTATCTTCGTGCTCGCAGAGCCGATCGAACTTGGTGAACTGCCTGCCGAGGGAGCCGCGATCGATGCTATGGCAGTCGGCGATTTGACGGTACATGGTCTCACCCAACGGGTCACCATCCCGCTCACTGCGGAGATGCAGGCGGGCGTGATCATTGTTTCCGGCAACCTTGAGGGCATGCTGCTAGCCGACTACGACATCCCGAAGCCTCAAGCGATCGTGGTGGTCAGCGTTGAAGACACCGCCATCATGGAGTTGCAACTCTT
>Ga0209828_1000037_pt1 | contig 97776 bp, 87 predicted proteins | sample MaitaG_FD_187429 | JGI IMG/M metagenome (GOLD analysis project Ga0209828, IMG submission 187429) | Marine algal microbial communities from Maine, USA - Maine_Asex2 metaG (SPAdes) (version 2) | ecosystem: Host-associated > Algae > Red algae > Unclassified | place: Maine, USA | collected 2015-01-05
CAGACCAACTCACCACTCCGTTCAGGGCGACGTTCGTCGCATACGGCACAAGTCTCTCGGGTCGCCTCCTCCGTCGGCTCCGCCCGCCAGACCAACTCACCACTCCGTTCAGGGCGACGTTCGTCGCATACGGCACAAGTCTCTCGGGTCGCCTCCTCCGTCGGCTCCGCCCGCCAGACCAACTCACCACTCCGTTCAGGGCGACGTTCGGCCCCAACAGCGCGAAGCGCAACGCCCCAACCGACTATCTCGTGCTGCGTGCCAACGCCGTTTGCGCAGCGCAGCAAGCAAACAACAGAAAACCAGCCAGAGCGAGGGACGAGCGTATAAGTGAAGCGAAGCGCAACGCCCCAACCGACTATCTCGTGCTGCGTGCCAACGCCGTTTGCACCGCGCAGCAAGCAAACAACAGAATTACAGCTTGGCGACCTGGGCGAATTCGAGTTCTACGGGGGTTTCGCGACCGAAGATGTTGACGAGCACTTTGACCTTGAGTTGGTCCTCGTTGATCTCGATGACCTCGCCGGAGAAGTCCGCGAACGGTCCTTCTTTGACTCGCACGGTTTCGCCCATTTCGTAGAGCTTGCGGGTGCGGGTCTTCTTTTGGCCAGCTGCGGTTGCGGCGTCTTCATCAGCCTTGACTTGCAAGAACGTTTCGACTTCGCGGCGTGGCAGCGGTGAGGGCTTGGAGCCTTGGCCTACGAACCCGGTCACACCAGGAGTGTTACGGATCACGAACCAGGAGTCATCGTCGAGGCGGCAGCGCACCAGCAGATAGCCCGGGAACATCTTCTTTTGAACAACGACCTTTTTGCCTTGGCGAAACTCGACGACGTCTTCCATTGGAATGACGACTTCGTGGATACGGCCATCCATGTTCATGCTCGCCGTACGAGCTTCGAGATTCTGCTTGACCTTTTTCTCGTAGCCAGACTGCGTGTGAACGACGTACCATTTACCTGGCCGATCGTAAGGGCTAACAACCTTGACGGCGGGCGCTGCTGATTCGGCTTCGCTGTCGCCGTCGACCTTTTCGTAGATCAGGGCGTCTTCGTCGACAACCTCGACTGCAGGTGCTTCGTCGACAGCGTCGGCGACTGGATTGGCGTCGGCGGAAACAGGGGCGTCAGCGGCACCTTCGGCGGGGGTTTCCTCGGCCGGTGTCTCTTCGATTGTGTCGCTCATCGTTCGAAGAGCTTGACGACAGCCTCACCAAGGCCGTAGTCCATTGCGGCCATACAACCGGTGAAGATCACGAGGATCGTAAACACGACCAGTGAGTAGTTGATGACTTCGTCGCGACTTGGCCACGAAACCAGCTTGAGTTCCTTGCGGACCTCACGGAAGAACTGTGCCGGCGGCGTGCGAGGTTCACTGTCCACTCGCTGCTCGCGCTTCTGGCGTACTGGCTCGCCGTCGTCGTCGAGGAGACCTTGCTTCTGTGCGAAGCGGCGGGATTGTCGATTCAAGCTTGTCGTATCAGACATTGCCTTTGAGACCTTCTTGGGTTCGGCTGGTTTGCGTCAGTTCGGGTAAGTATTGCAGGGCAGGTGGGGATCGAACCCACAACCTCCGGTTTTGGAGACCGGTGCTCTAGCCAGTTGAGCCACTGCCCTTCAAGCTGACATCAAAGACTAGCTGAGCCAACCAGCAAACACTCCGCGTTAAAAATGGTGCCCTCAGCTCGCGTTGCGATGGCTCTCGATATCAATGACGTCTGCATCTTGGGTTTCGTCGTGGGCATCGTCGGTTGCTGACGTTACGCGAGGACGACTGCTTTGTGGCCGCCACGCCACGAGACCGTCGCGCAGGCGTGCTCTCGCCCGATGGAGACGGACCTTTGCCGCAGCCTCGGTGATGTCGAGTTCTTCGGCAATCTCGCGATGACTCATGCCGTGCACATCTCGCAATACGACGACGTTGCGAAGACGTTCGGGCAGGTTGTCAAGCGCTCGACGCAATCGCTGGCCGACTGCACCATTTTGCAGTGCGAACTCGGGGTCGTTGGCGAGTCGGTGGTCCGCAAGATCGACGACGTCGTCGATGTCGCTATGGCGGTCTCGTTGCCGCCGCCCCATGAAGGTCGACGCGCTATTCGCCGTAATGCGATGAAGCCATGTCGAGAATCGGGCGTCGCCTCGAAATTTGCGCAGGCTCCGGAAGGCGCGTACGTAGGTGTCCTGCACGACGTCGTCTGCATCGTGCTCATTGCCTGTCAACCGGAACGCCAGACTGTGCACACGCTGGTAGGTCGCCTTGACCAACTCGTCGAATGCGGCCCGGTCACCCTGCTTGGCCTTCGCGATGAGATCCTTGAGATCATCTTCCACTACCCGCACTGTATACGGCTCGCTGCGCTGCCAATCAGCGGCTAAGAGGCTCAAATGGGGGTATCAATATGACGGTCTCCCTACGACGGTAGGCAGATATGTGGGGCACGCATGTGGGTATCTAGTAGCGCCGGACAGATTTGAACTGTCGACCTCTCGATTATGAGTCGAGCGCTCTCACCAACTGAGCTACGGCGCCAGGAATGGATTTGCGCCCAGAGTTCTCTGGGCGCAACTGATCCTGCTGGAGCTCCCTGACAGAATTGAACTGTCGACCTCTTCCTTACCATGGAAGCGCTCTACCGACTGAGCTAAGGGAGCAGGGCGATAAGGATGCCACGATAAGCCGCGGCGCCCAACCCTTTTTCTGAGAACCTGTAGGAGATCTGCAAGAACCGGTCCGCCACCGGGCCCACTACTTGCAAGGTCGACTTCTTACAAGGCCGACGAGGCACCATGCCCCCTGACATACCGAGCTTCGCCATATGACTGACACTTCGACCACGATCCGAGATGCAACATCGGCCGACGCTGGTGACATGATGCGCATCTACAACCGCGAGGTCCTTGAGACAACAGCGACGCTCGATGCCGAGCCCCGCACGATCGAAGAGCAGACGAGGTGGCTAATGGACCGCAGTGGCGGCCATGGCGTGGTGGTCGCCGAGGTCGATGGCGTCGTGGCAGGATTTGCGTCGCTTTCACCATTCAAGGATCGCGCCGCATATCGGCCGACGGTCGAGAACTCGGTATACGTCGATCCCACCTTTCAGCGACGCGGCCTGGGACGATTGTTGATGTCCGAAATCATCGAGCGGGCGCGCGACCACGGGTTCCATTCAGTCATCGCCCGTATCGCCGAGGGCAACCCAGCATCCGTTGCCCTGCATGAACACTTCGGCTACCGCATTGTTGGAATTGAACGTCAGGTGGGACGCAAGTTCGGACGATGGATCGACGTTACTGAAATGCAGCTGATGCTGTAGCAGCCCGGCGCTCGGCGGGATGCAGCACTACGTTCTTCGGCCGCGAGTAGTAGGTTGCGGCGATGGATCTAGAAATCGGCGGAAGCCACATCAGCGAAGCTGCGCAGAGTTTGCAAGACCACACAGTCGAACTTCGCCGCGCTATTCACGCCGACCCGGAACTCGGGCTTGACCTGCCCAAGACACAGAAGAAAATTCTGGACGGCCTAACCGGGCTCGGTCTCGACATTTCAACCGGCGAGGCATTGACATCAGTCGTTGCCGATCTCGACACCGGCAAACCCGGACCCACCGTGCTGCTACGTGGTGACATGGACGCACTGCCGCTGCAAGAGGACCTCGACGTGCCATGGCGCTCGCAGAACGAAGGCATGATGCACGCATGCGGCCATGACTCCCATGTCGCCATGTTGATGAGCGCAGCTCGGCTACTCAGCGAAAATAAAGACGAGCTCACCGGCAAGGTCCGCTTCATGTTCCAGCCTGGCGAAGAGGGCCATCACGGCGCCAAGTACATGATCGACGAGGGCGTACTCGACGGCGTCGACCGAGCGTTTGCAATCCACGTCATCACGCAAATGCGAAGCGGCCAATTCTTCAGCCGTGGCGGTCCACTTATGGCGAGTGCGGACCGCTTCGAGATCACGATCACCGGTCGGGGCGGGCACGCATCGATGCCGCACGGCTGTACTGATCCGATTCCCGCTGCAGCGTCCACGGTCCTTGGTCTGCACGCCATGGTTGGCCGCACGACGCCAGCCTCGGAGGCTGCCGTCGTGACTGTTGCACACCTCGAAGCCGGTACGACGAACAACATCATTCCGGCGTCTGCCTTCATGGAAGGCACAATTCGTACGTTGAACGAAGATGTTCGTTCGGTGCTGCACACCAACATCGAGACCGTTGCAACACACAATGCGATTGCCCATCAGTGCTCATGCGAGACGTCTATCATTCCCGGCTATCCGGTCACGATAAACAACGACGGCGAGGTCGAACGCGCCGCGTCGGTTGCCGAGAAGGTCTTCGGTGAGAACTCGTTCCATGTCATGCAGACCGCCATGATGGGTGCCGAGGATTGGAGCTACGTGCTCAACGAGGTGCCCGGTTCCATGGCGTTCCTTGGCGTCTGCTCGCCGGATCTCAAGCCCGAAGAGGCTGCGCCAAACCATTCGAACTTCATGACCATCGACGAAGATGCCATGGCTCGCGGCGTTGCGATGTACGCAGCAATGGCGCTGCAGTCTGCATAAGAAAAGAGGGTGGGCGCAGCGGCCCGCACAGATAGGGTGTTGGCTCCACAAGGGTCAGTGCCCGAGCGGCCAAAGGGAACGGGCTGTAAACCCGTCGTGATTTCACTTCGATGGTTCAAATCCATCCTGGCCCACACTTGTGAAGGAGCCGGCCCTCGGGCTGGCTCCTTGCAGTTTTGGCGACATGGTTAGCGACCTGCCGTGACATGTGACCGTGGACCGCAAAGACAACACCGTGGTACACCAAGGTCATGCTGTTCAGCGCTCACTTGGCCAACACCAACCCAGCCAAGGCGTTGCTGAGAAAGACGCCGAAGCCAGCAGGAACGCCCGGATTGAAATCTGCCCGCACAGGTGTCTGTGCGCCCTTTACGACGGGTTCGCTGCCGTCGCCACAACTCAGTCGCGAGGCAATGATCGCCTGCTGGGAAGACGAAGCCGCCCTCGATCGATTCCTCGCCGAAGACTCGACCGGTCAGACATTTGCAACCGGATGGTGTGCTCGACTTGAACTCGTGCGAGCGGTCGGAGTCTTTCCCGGACTCAGCGACGACATGGTCAAAGAAGCAGGCACCAAGTCCAAGGACATGACCGGGCCAAGCGTGGCGTTCACCATGGGAACCGCCTATCTGAAAACTGCCGTGCCGTTCCTACGCGTGAATAACGGGCTCGAGCGCCAGTTCCTAAAGACGCCGGCTGGGCTTTGGGGAACCGGCGTGACCAACCTGCCACAACGGTTCGTTGCCACGATCAGTATCTGGGAGTCTCTCGACGCGGCATCTGACTACATGAAGTCGGGAGCTCACGGTGCTGCTGTGTCCGCCCACTTTGACCCTTCCAAGGATCCAACCGGCCACACGTTCGTCACTGGTGGCGGCTTTCTTGGCTTCCGGCCCCTGGCGGTGTCTGGTTCGATCAGCGGCAAGAACCCCCTCGCCGAGTCGCTGCTCGCTAGAAGTTCTGGGTCACACTGAACACCTTCACCGCTCGCGAACGTTCGCAGCGAGCGCCAACGCACAACCGCAGATAGCGTGCGCGATATGTCGCAAACCACCGCTTTCATCACGTCGGCTACCGGACGCATCGGCAAGGAACTTGTCGCCCGTCTCGCCCACAACGACATGTTCAAGATTCGCGCTGCGTCCTACAGCCCTGGCAACGACGATGCCCTCAAGGAATTAGGAGCGGAAGAGGTCGTGCACTTCGACCTGAACGACGAAGCGACATGGGACAAAGCCCTCGACGGCGTAGCCGTCGTCTATTCGGCATCACTCGATCCGATGCTCGAAGGACATCTGGCGTTCTGCAAAGAACTCGGTCGGCGACGCGAGCAACTCAATCATGTGGTGCGAGTGAGCTGCATGGGTGCCGATACGAACACAGCGTCCTACAACGCTGACAAACATGCGTCTCGGGCAGGGGCGCCAATTCCGCTCATGCTTCAGCACTACTGGTGGGGTGAAAAGGCCCTCATCGACGAAGGTCTCAATGTGACCGTGCTGCGAAACAACTTCTTTATGAATCATCTACTAAAGACCGACTGCGACACCATTCGCGATGAAGGTTGGTTCAGCAATCCTCTGGGTGAAGCCCGCAACTCATTCGTTGCCACGCGAGACATTGCCGAAGCCGCTGCAGTCGTACTCACCGAGGGCCCCGACCGGCACGCAAACAAGTTCTATGACCTGACCGGCCCGCAGCCGCAGAGTATGGCCGAGATCGCACATGACTTGGGGCAAGCGATGGACATGACGATTGAATATCGGCCACAGTCAATGCAGGACTTCGAAACCGACTTTGGCTCGACTCGTGCTGAGTTCTTCGAGTACCTGTCAAACGGCTTCTACTGCCGATGCAGCCCCGACTTCTATAACATCACCGGCCACAAACCCACCTCGTATGCCGAGTACCTCACCACCGCAGGTGCGAGCGGAGAGACTGGACTCGACGAGCTATGGCAGGGGAACCTGTGGAAGAAGGGCGAAGACGCAATGAAGGAAGCCGCCGAGCTCTCTTCCTAGCTTCGCTAGGCCGTCCATCTCGTCGTTCCTACCGGCCGGTCAGACACAGCCGCTACCTGACGTCCCCAAGTCGTAGTAAGGCTGCAGGCGGATATGCAACCAGATATGGTCCTGGATCACCAGTTTTATGTACGTCCCCTTGTTCATTCGGGCATAACCCGCGGTGAATTGCTCCAGCTGAGCGCTTCGCCGCCGAATCTTGTCAATACACCCGATGAGAGGAAGACACATGTCCGACGGAACGAGCTGGCGCACCAGCATGAAATCCAAGTTTGCAAAGGCCTCAATCGCGACGCTTGCCGTTCTCGCCGCTGGCGGTATCGCTGTGGGCGCGTCAGATGCTCATGAAGCCGCCGCTACCTGGTCATTCACCGGAGACCCAGTCATTGTCGTAGAACAGTCTGCCGAAGACGCGCCAACCAACGAGTCGCCCAGAGGTAATCGTCCGGGCACTTCCGGTCCATTGGATCCCAATTTTCCTGATACGCCACATTCCTTCGCTACCTGGAGCTAATGCTCCCCAACCCACTCCGCTGATTGTCGGTCGTGCCTGGTCGCTCAACTTCTGCGTTGCAGCAGACGACCATGGTCTTTCGCCTAGACGATTCGACCTATACGGGATCTCAACGTTCGTTGGCAGCCGCCGATGGAGATCAGTGGAAAGGAATGCGGTAGGTCTGTCATGATCGCAACCCAGCCCACCGCGCAACGTCGCGCTACATCCGCTCGAAAACGAAGCAAACGATCGCTTTCCAGTTTGCTTTCAGGCAGCCGCATCTGGTTTGTCATTGGATGCGTGGCAGTCCTCGCGATCACATCGGCAGCGCTTGCACAATCTGTTCCGGTTCGAACTCACGATCTGTCGCTGCCCGTGTGGCTTCTGATCCCGATGTTCTTCGCCGTCGAATCTTTCCCAATCCATATTCACTACCGACGCGAAGCAACGAGCTTCTCCCTCTACGAAATTCCGGCAGTGCTCGGCATGTTTTTTGTGCCAGCACGGGTGCTGTTTTTCGCCGTTGCCGTCGGCTCAGTCGCAGCTCTTGTTCTGGTCCGCCGTCAGCCTGCGCCCAAGATCGTCTTCAACGGCGCAAATCTTGTACTCCAAACAGCGATCGCATTGCTCATCTTTGACCTCGCACTGGGATCCACATCGTCGGCGACTTCCCCTGGTGGCATCATCGCGGCGATGGCCGCCACTCTTGCAGGGTCCTTGGCGAGTGTCGCGTGTATCGCCGCGGTCATCTGGGCGGCTGAAGGACGACTCAATGCTGCCAAGGTTCGCGACATGTTCTGGTTCGCTGCCATTGTGAGCGTGGCAAATGCGAGCATCGGGCTCGCTGCGGTGAAGCTAGCCGAGTCAGCGAACTGGTCCGTTCTTCTGCTCGGCCTGCCACTGCTCGTGCTGTTCGCTTCTTACCGCGCATTCGTCAAGGAACGGACCCAACGCGAGCAGGTTCAGTTCCTACACACCGCAACCCGTTCGCTTCAATCGAACTTGAGTGAAGACACTGCCGTTCGCACGTTGCTGCAAGAAACTGCATCAATGTTTCGCGCCTCTCGCGTCGAGCTTCTGTTGTTTGACGAAGCCGATGTCGTGGATGAAGCCACCCGCTACTCGCTCGACCTCGACGGCGTGACCACGTCTGGCTTGCACGACGCCTCATCGGAGATCGCACGCCAAGCTGCTGGCCAAATCGACGACGCCATCCTTGCTCCGACCACCGACGTAGACGCGATCACTAACTTGCTTAACCAGTTCGAAGTTTCGGACGCCATGGTCGGAACCTTGCGGAACGAATCCACAATCACGGGTTTGCTGTTGGTTGCTGATCGCCTCGGCGCAGTCTCCTCGTTCGGCGATGAAGACCTTTCACTCTTTCGGACCTTGGCTCAGCACGCAGCCACAGCGATCGAAAACGATCGCCTCGGGCACGCGCTGACCCAACTCCGAGCACTCGAAAGCGAACTGTCTCATCTTGCAACACACGATTCGCTTACAGGACTACCAAACCGGATGCTCCTTCGAGAGCACCTCGATCTTGAATCGGGCCACGGCGCGTGCGTCGAACTGCTCTTTATCGACCTCGATGACTTCAAACTGGTCAACGATTCGCTCGGCCACACGACCGGCGACCTCGTGTTGCAAGAGGTTGCGCGTCGTATCAGCAACGAACTGGGGCCAACCGACATGGCGGCGCGACTTGGCGGCGATGAGTTCGCAGTAGCGCTGCGGCCTGCCGGCCGAGGCAAAGAGCTCGCCGCAACCATCATCGAACAGGTACGCAAGCCCATCTCGGCCGAGGGCCACCTGATGTCGGTCGATTGCTCGATTGGCATTGCTCAAGCCGAAGGACCGAATGAGTCGGCGAACTTGCTGCGTCGAGCAGATGTTGCGATGTATGCCGCAAAGCGGTCGGGCAAAGCGCGGACCACGACCTATCACTCATCGCTTGGCGCCGAGCTCGCTGAGCGTCAGGAAACCCAACAACGGCTTAGGTTTGCGCTACTCAACAACGAGCTTCGTGTCTTCTATCAACCGATCTTCAGCCTTGGCTGTGAAGACCGGGCCGTTGGCGCCGAGGCCCTCGTTCGTTGGGAAACACCCGACGGTGTCCAATCTGCTGGCGCGTTCCTTGAGATCGCTGAGGAGAGTGGCCAGATCGCTCAGATTGATCGATGGGTGCTCGGCCAAGTGCTCCGGGATCTGCGAACGCTCCGTAACGCCAGAACCAAACTCGACTGGGTCTCCGTAAACGTTTCGGCAAGGAGCCTGCACGAAGACGACGTCGTGAAGTTCTTGTGCGAGACGGTTCGCAATGCCGATGTTAGTCCGTCGAGCATCGTTCTCGAGGTGACAGAAACAGCCGTGATGTTCGACGTGGAGGCCACGATCGACAAGCTACACGCACTGCGAGAAGCAGGGTTCGGTATTGCGCTGGATGACTTCGGAACTGGCTACTCGTCCATCAACTATTTGCGCCGCTTACCCGTGACCATGGTCAAGATTGCGCAACCGTTCGTTGCCGACATTGAGACAACGAACGGCGAAGAGTTCCTGCAGGCAATTATCGACCTGGTTCACCGTTTGGGACTTCCGGTAGTGGGCGAAGGGATTGAGGAGCCGACGCAGCTAAGTGAATTGTGTTCGATGGCCTGCGACCTCGGGCAGGGCTTCTTGCTCGCCCGTCCCCAAGCGATCGCCGACGTGTCTGATCTTCTCGCTCGCACGACCTCGCCATTCGAGATGTCGCCCAACCACCCGACTCTCTTGTCCAATTAGTCACCGAGAAAGCCTCGCTGCCGTCTCTTCACCCTGCGCAGGGGGACGCCCCTATGTCCATCCTCGTGATAGGTGTGTACGGTCGACAGGTGACTCCCCATGCCACCAGCCACCCGACGATTGCCTGTCGATGGCCCGCCGTTGCAGCCGCAGGAGCGGCGCCCGCCATAGCTGCTGCGTGCAGCCCGTCACCGACCGTACCGACGAGCGCTTCCACCGCCCCTGCATCTCCAGCAGAAGCGACGCCCACAGTGGTTCCTCCACGAGCTGCCTGCCTGACTGGCCGTTGTCGATGAGCCAGAGGGTTTGCAAACCACCTCGGCTACTAGAGTCGGTTCCATGCCTACCTTTGACGTGACTTCAGAAGTCGACATGCAGGAAATTCGCAACGCGGTTGACCAAGCGAGCCGCGAGTTGAGCAATCGGTACGACTTTAAGGGAACCGAGTCGTCGATCGAACTCACGCCCGACTCGATTGTGATGAACTCAAGCAACGAGGACAGGCTCATGGCGCTGCGACAAGTTCTCGAAGAGAAGATGGTGCGACGAAATGTCTCGCTGAAGGCGCTGAGCTACGGCGAGAGAGAAGAAGCATCGGGAGGTCGCGCGCGCCAGACCGCCTCGTTGACCGCTGGCATTTCCAGCGACAAAGCCAAGCAACTCAACAAGTTCATCAAGGCCCTCGGGATCAAGGGTGTCCAGAGTTCAACCCAGGGCGAACAGCTTCGCGTTCAAGGCAAGAAGCGCGACTCGCTGCAACAGGTCATCACCGCTCTAAAAGAGGGCGACTTTGATATCCCGTTGCAGTTTGGCAACTTTCGCGACTAGCGCCCTAGAGCGGAGCGTCAGACGAATCGTTCTCGGCGACCCCGGTGTAAAAGGCCGAGCTGACGATCCAGTCGATCGACGATGTCAGCTCATCAGCAAGCGTGCGAAAAACAGGCATGGGATGTCCGATTGGATCGGAGATATCCCGGCTGTCATCGTCACCCAAGTAGGCACGCTTGTTCGCTCGGTTGACGTCATCGAGCCATTCACTCGTCTGCGTATCGGCGGGGCGAGGCGTGACGACTGTTGCAAAGTGACGCAGGGTGTACACCTTGCCGATTGAATGTGGAAAGCGACCCACGACGCCGCGAGCGTGTTCGCTCGTCATCGTGAGGATGAGATCAGCCGGGCCAACAACCTGGTCGGTGAGTTTCTGACTTCGTTTGCGAGACGCGTCGATGCCGCGCTCTGAGAGAATTGTCGATACATGCTCATGGACGGGCCGGCCGCCCTCAAGGAACCCGGCCGATGCGGCACGTATCTCACTCATGCCGCCTGCGGCCGCGCTCTGACCAAGGATGGCTGCCGCCAAGGGGGATCGGCAGATGTTCGCGGTGCACACGAAGAGGACTCGCATGCGGCGAGCTTAATCGCTGGACCGCTAGGTCATTGGACCTATGCCCAGCTTCCTGACCGCAGCTCACGAACTCGGTCCTCGAGCGGCGGATGCGTCGAGAACATTTTGGTGAAGTTTCCGAAGCCGCCCCCACCGCCAAAGTTCGACTGAGTCGCAGCGCCAAGCGGGTTCACGATGTAGTGCGACGCCTGCTCTGGCGTTACACCGGTTGCGGGGATCCGGCCTGATGCCATTCCTAACTTCTCAAGCGCGCGGGCAAGTGGTTCTGCGTCACCCATCAAACGAGCTGCGCTCGCGTCCGCCTTGTACTCACGCGTCCTACTAATGGCCGACTTGATGAAAGAAGCCGCAATTGGTGCCAACACGATCGTGCCGATCAAGATAAGCGGATTCTGTCCACCGCGATTGCGGCCACGCATGCCGCCCCACATCGCCATCCGGGCGGCATAGGTAACAGCCATTGCGATCGCAGCAGCAACCGAGCCGACCAGAATGTCACGGTTTTCGATATGGGCGAGCTCGTGGGCCAGCACGCCACGAATCTCATCCCATTCCATGAGCTCCATCAGGCCAACGGTGACGGCGACAGCTGCATTCTTAGGATTGCGGCCAGTGGCGAAAGCGTTTGGTTGGCGATTGGGGGTGACGTAGAGCTTTGGCATCGGCATGTCCGCCCGATTGGTCAGGTCCTGCATGATGGCGTAGTACTCCGGATACTGAGCAGGATCCGCAGGCACAGCTCCAGCACTCTTGATGGCGAGCTTGTCGCTAAACCAATACGAGCCACCGGCCATAGCGAGCCCAATCATCAACCCAATCGTGAGGCCACCGCTCCCCCCAAGCGCACCGCCGATTGCCATAGCGAGTCCGCCGAGTGCGGCGAGAAGTACGATTGTCTTGAACGAGTTGGCCATGAAAACCTCCGAGTTCGTGCAACGCTACTGACGTCCATCTTCTTCCCGACCCCTTGGTGATCGATAGACGACAGTTTTCTCAACTGTGATGTCGTCACTCTGATGTCGCCACTTGCTGACAGGCGACCTGTGGACATCTACGAGTGTGCTTCACACTACACTATGTGGGTCTCATACCCAGAACTGGTGCGGAATTTGATCAATTCATGGCAACGACAACGACCATGTTGTCCACAGCATGGGGAAAACAGCGGCAATCCAAATTGCTTTCCGGCGCGCCCCCAACTACCGGGCCATTTCTACTACGTTGAACGCCGATGAGCGCCAGCTGGCACATTCGGCTGTTTTGGCTGGTTGCACTTCTCTGCACCTGCGGAGCACTCGCGGCCCCTAACCGTGCAGTAGCCCAGGGAACGCTCGATATCGACATTGTAGAAAACCCATTTCTTTGTGATGTCAGCGTGCGCCAGCTCGGCACGGTCGCAGGCTTTCTCCCCGGCGAAGCGGTCGAGTTCTCTTCGCCAGAGCTCAACGGCGTGTTCTCAAACCGAGTCGCCGACGAAAACGGTCGAGTCGTCATGCGGTGGAACTGTGACCGACCCCAAACGTGGACGATCACCGTCCGTGCCATCACATCAGGCGCAACCTCACAATTCACGTTGACTGGCGAATTGGCACCACCGCCCCCTGACGCCCCGCTCGGTGCAGCCTTTGACAACAAGACGGCGTTAACGACGGCTGAGATGGCGATATGGAAAGACTTCTCGCCATTTAGTACGGCTGGCATCTACATTTCCGTCAACAGCGACTGGGACAATCGTGCCGACAAGCTGCAAACAAACCTGAGCTCGGCGTGGGTGAGCGAGGTCTTTGCCGACGGCTGGAGTTTGATCCCGATCTACGTCGGCCGACAAGCACCTGACCAGTGTGCGACAGCACGATTTGAGGGGCTGTCGATGGATCCGGCAGTGGCACGCGCTCAAGGCCTCGAGTCCGCAGCTGACGCGGTTGCATCGGTGACACGGTTGGGCATTGGACCCGGCAACCCCATCTACTACGACATGGAGGCATACCGGCCAGGTTGCGCAAACGCTGTCATTACGTTTCTCGATGCGTGGACCGAAGGCATTCACGAGGCCGGGTACGTCTCAGGGGTGTACGGCTCTCGATCGTCGACAATGACCGACCTCAGCCAAGCGCTCGGGCGCGGCGGGTTCGATGCACCCGACGCGGTATGGGTATCGACCGGCAACGGTCGACCAAGTTCAACGGGCCTCGAGGTTCCAAACGATGCACAGTGGGCCGGAGCGCGTATGCACCAGTACCGACTGAGTGTGACCCGCACGTACGGAGGCGTAACCGTCGAAATCGACGAGAACATCGTGAATGCTCCCCTCGCTCGCCCCCAATCTGTCGGCGCTGAACCGCCTAGCGTCCCCAGCCTTGTCGACAGCGATGGTGACGGCATCGGCGAGCCGTCACCCGACAATTGCGACAACATCGCAAACCCGGACCAAGCAGATCTCGACAACGATGGCGACGGCGATGTTTGCGACCGAGATATCGACGGCGATGGCGTTGACAACGCCAGCGACTTTGCACCGCGTGATGCAACGACCTCGACTGCGCCGACCGTGACACCTGAGCCGTCACCAACTGCGACAGCAGAGTCCGTTGTGGTCGATAGTGACGGCGATGGTTTTGCCGAGCCGTCACCCGACAATTGCGACAACGCAGCGAACCCCGACCAAGCAGATCTCGACAGCGACGGAGACGGCGACGTCTGTGATCAAGACATCGACGGCGATGGCGTCGACAACGAGCTGGATCAGGAGCCACGAGACCCGGCTGTTGGCGCACCAGTCCAAGCATCAACCGAACCTGCCGAAACCGAATCTGCCGAAACCGAATCTGACAGTGTCGAGACGGCCCTGGATCCAACACCGGTGCCAACCGAAGAACCAGCAGCGACTGCGATACCAACGAGTCAACCAGCACAGGTCGTGGTGCTACCAACCCCGCCGGCGGTCTTGCCCACTGTGGCTGCCCAAACGAACACGCTGCCAACACCGAGACCAGAAAGCGTGCCGGCCCAAGATCTGCCTGGCGACACGACCGGTGGATCGTCGGACACAGAAGCCGCGATCGCCGACGACACGATGGCGATCACCGTCGAAGACGACTCAAACACGCTGATCTATCTGATCGCAGCGCTTGGCATTTGCACTGCCTTCTGTTTGGTGATGGGACTTCGGTCATTCCGAGCCAGTAGAGACCTGGCTGCACAACAGCTTCGCTAGTACACGCTTGCGAGCACGTACTAGCGAGCTCGCAGGACGAATGGCAGCACGGCGGCGGCGCCAGCTTCGTGCAGGCGGATTGCGGCGACCGTCAGCGTCCAGCGGCTGTCGGCTTCGTCGTCAATGAGCAGTGCGGGCCCAGCGAGCACCTGAGGGTCAGGCAACGCAGAGGCGTCGATCGAGAGTCGATGCCAAACGTTCAGCACCTGATGCGCCGAATTCGCTTGATCGGCTTGAAATGCGTTGGCGGGCGCAAGGTCGGAACTCGTTGCAACGATGGCACGGTGGACCGGCAATTTGCCGATCGTTCCAAGCGACTCAGCAATAGCGTCAATCGCTCCAGCACTGCGTCGAGAAGGCAGTGGACAGATCCAGGTCGGGCGGCTTTCCCAATCCCACCGTTTCAGCACGCCCGCACAACCCTGAAGAACATCATCGGCAACCACAACCTCGCCGCCGTTACGCGCCAAGGCAAGCATTGCCTCGATCACGGGGTTCCATCCACCATCGCCGACCCGAGCAAGTGCTCGGCCAGGCCGACATTGGCCAGGTTCGGCGATCTTGCCCTTTGGCTTGTCGAGGCGCGTCGGCCACTGGCGTCGAGGCTCAATCACGATGTCACCACCGCGAAGGTGCGATGCCGCCTTTGTGACGAGATCTGGCGCTGGGTTGGTTTGCCAACTCGCACCGGTGCATCGGTCGCAACGTCCGCAGTCAGTAGCTTCATTGTCGTCGAGCGATTCACGTAAGAAGCGAAGCCGGCAACGGTCAAGGTCGGCCCACTCCAACATTTCCTGTGACTCACCGCGACGAAGTTCACGCAGCGTCGAGGCGACCTCGTGGTTATAGCGCCAGGGAAAGTCCGAGCGGATCCATCCAGTCCCTATTCGTTCGACGGCACCGTCGACTTCGAGAATATTTAGCAGTGTCGTAAGCCGCGAGCGACCTAGGTTGACCCAGCGTTCAAGATCAGCGATTCCGGTCGGCTCGACCGGGTTCAACTGGTCTAGCGCTGCAATGCACAGCTCTTCACTTGGCATCGCCACCGACTCAAACCACTTCCAGATGCGAGCGTCTTCGACCGGGCGTGGAAGAGCGATCGCCTCAGCGCGAGCAATGTTGCGCCCGGCGCGGCCGATCTGTTGGTAGTACGCAACCGGGCTCGGCGGCAGACCAAGGTGAACACAGAACGCCAGATCACCCTTGTCAAAGCCCATACCCAAGGCGCTCGTGGCTACGAGTGCCTTGAGATCGTTTGCACGCAAACGACGCTCTAGATTGAGTCGCTCATCGGCATCGACCTGGCCGGTGTAGGCCCCAACGTCATGGCCTTGCGATCGCAGCCACGATGCTGTTTCTTGCGCCTGCGCAACGGTGAGCGTGTAGATGATTCCTGAGCCCTCAATCTCTGGCAGTTTCTCGGACAGCCAGGCAAGACGATGCGCATCATCAGGCAAGTCAACGACCGAGAGCCGCAATGACTCACGATCAAGTGATGTGCGAAGCACCAGCGCATCGTGGCCGAGCTGAGCAGCGACGTCATCGGTAACTCGCTGGTTTGCGGTGGCTGTGGTGGCCAACACTGGGGTCCACGACGGCAGGTCGGCGAGCAGCTGTCGCAATCGCCGATAGTCAGGCCGAAAGTCATGGCCCCAGTCGCTAATGCAGTGGGCCTCGTCGCACACGAGCATGAATGGTCGAGACATAAGGGTCTGAAATACCCGACGTCGAAAGCCAGGATTCGAGAGGCGCTCAGGAGCAATGAGCAGCAGATCGACCTGATCGGCATGCACCTGGGCCTCAAGTTCGTCCCACGAGTCGATGTTGGACGAATTGATCGTGACCGCGTTTAGTTCAAGCTTGTTGGCCGCTGCCACCTGGTCGCGCATCAACGCAAGTAGCGGCGAGACCACCACGGTTGGTCCCCAGCCACGAGAGCGCAACATGCGTGTCGATGAGAAGTACACCGCGGACTTACCGAATCCAGTGCGAGCCACCAGCAAGGTGCGTCGGCGCTCGGCGACAACCGCCATGACGGCGTCGACCTGCTCTTTTCTCGGCAGCGCGTCTGGTCCGGCAAGTAGTTGGATGTCGCGGGTGAGCTCATCGACGACCTCGTCGGGTGTCGGGCGTGAAGGTTCAACTATCGACCCAGGTGTATCGGTTGTCATGTGTCACTTTCGACGGGCATGCAGAGCCCTAATGTCAACCTAGGCGGTCGGTACGACAGCGAAGGAGGTTCACTCGTCTTAGTCGGAACGAGACAACGTGACCGGTTGCTCAGAGGGCGTCGCGGCCTGCGAACGGTCAAGCTCGATTGCAAGATCCGTGAGCGCGTTGTGATTTGGTACTGCCAACCGCTTTACGTTCCAAATCTGTGGTCCAAGGCGCGCTGCGTCGCGCACGAAGCGAGCAACATCGGCCACGGCCGGCAGTTGTTTGTCGCCCAGCTTCCACACGAGCTGACGCATGCGGTACTCGCTGTGTACCCGCTCATGCAGCGCTCGATAGAACTCGGTCGGATACGGACCGTCAAAGAGCATCGCGAGGTCGCTGCTGTCGACCCAATGAGTTTCGTCGCCTAACTCTGCCTTCACTCGGTCATAGAACGGCGTGCCGGGTAGCGGGTATGCCACCGAGATACCGATGTCATCAGGACGCGCCTGTCGAATTAAGTCCAAGGTTGCGTCGATGTCTTCGAGCGTTTCGCCGGGGTAGCCGAACTGGATGAAGAAGGCAATGCGGTATCCCGCTGCGTGGACACGATCGGCCGCTTCGTGGATCTGCTCGACGGTGCTGCCCTTTTCCATTGCATCGAGGACCTTCTGACTTCCCGACTCTGCTCCTATCCACACCTCTTCTGCGCCTGCGGCGCCGAGGGCTTCTGCGGTGTCCTTGCGGACCAGCAGATCAGGACGACTCAGGCATTTGAACGGCAACCGCACATCATGTTCGTCGACGAGCTCAGCGAATCGCTGAATCCATCCAGGCTTGAGACCAAAGATGTCGTCGGCGAACCAGACGTGATCCAGGTCGTACCCGTTGGATAGCTCGACCATCTCGGCCACGACGTTCTGCGCTGACCGGGCGTTATACCTCTGGCCCCAGATGGGCTTCGAGCACCAGTTGCAGTGATAGGGACAACCGCGCGTCGTCACCATATTGATCGAGAAGCGTCCGTGCGAGTCGTTCCAGATAGAGCGATATCGATCGATGTCGATGAGGTCGCGTGCTGCGAACGGGATGTCGTCGAGTGACTTCAAGTTCTTCCGCTCGCCGCCATAATGCAGCTCGCCGAGAGGGTTACGCACCGTCACACTTGGCACAGATTCCAGCACGTGTGTTGATGGGGCAAGCGGATCGAGAGCGGCCAGACAATCAAGCAGCGCTTGGTCACCTTCACCCGAGATAACTGCCGACGCACCAGCGTCAAGAAACTCGCCAGCGTGGTCGCTCGCGTCGGATCCAGCAACGATGGCAAACACGCTGGCGGCCGATGCCGCTCCCAGCATCTCGAACGCTGCCTCGCGCATTCGTCCAAGACACATTTTGGACAGGTAGTTGAAATTGTCTTCAAACAACACTGCGACGTGGGGATCCTCTTCGGCAAGCATGGTTTCCCAACCCGCAGTTGACCGCTCAAGCATCGCATCGAATACCACCACGTCATGGCCCGCTTCACGCAAGAGAGCGGCCGCAATCAAGGTTCCAAGTGGCGGGTATGGACGGTTGGCCTCTTCAAGCTTGGGGTCGAAATATTGGAAGTAGGCGTGACCTAGCAGCACCTTCATGAGCGACCCCCAACGGTTGTAATGAGTACGGGGCGTGTCGCCGTCTCGCGGCCCGCTCGGCGTGCACCACGCCAGGCATGGAAGCGGCTGCGCATCCCCCGGCTGTCGCCAGCGATCGTGAGCGAGAACTCAACGAGGTCTGCCTTAGTCACAAATCCTGGCCCTTCCAATTGGGCCGCGGGCACGCCCAGGGTGCGCCTGGTATGTGATGCAAACTCTTCGACCATCGCGCGCCCTGCTGCGGCATCGCCGAATACAGGCGAATCGAGCACGGCCAACATTCCGCCTGGACGCAAAATACGGCAGGCCTCATGCAGTGCAGCCTTGACGTTTGCTGCATAGTGCAACGACGCGTTAAACACAGCAAGATCAACGGTCGACGACGCAAACGGCAGGGCCTCCATCTCAGCACGGGCGAGGAGAAGCTCTGACTCGTGATGACAGGCGGCCGCAAGTCCGTCGCCGCCACTGACCGTGACGTCGGTTGCGGCTGCCCGCCAGCCAACCGATGCCAGGCGTGCGCTTAGCCAGCCGCACCCTGCCCCGATGTCGACCACAGAGCCGACTGGTTGGTCCACAAGCGCAGTGCGGAGGGTGTCGAAGCTTGCGGCACGAGCGTGCCACATGTCTGCGAGTGGGTGCCCTGCGTCGATGTCTGGAAGCCGTCGCACTTCGGCAGGTGCCAGCTCGCGTCCTTCGGCTTTCCGCACAGCCGAATACGCCGACGCAAAGCCGTCGAGCACCCGACGCCGACCCGGCAGCACCAGATCCCAGATGCCCATTCCAAGGTTCCCAAACCGGCTCTGTTCGTGCACTAGCACGCCATCGATTTCTCGCAATGCATCATCGGTACCGGGAACCGTGAGGGAGAACCGGGTCGTCGTGGCCGCAGTCATGGCGTCCGTCGAAACACTGCGATGTGGTGATCGCCGATACCGAGGCTCGCCGCAGCCCTTGCAACTCGCCGGTCGGCCATGGCAAGTACGCCGCGCAACCAATCACGGTCTTCTACCCAGCGCCGTTGCTCAAATGGAGGCAGGAGCACACCGAGTCCTTCGGCATGCTCCATCTCGAAGTGAGGAGTGAACGCGACCGACAGCGCCCGAGCCGACGCATACCGGATGTCTAGGCCGCGATACCCCTGCTCGCTTGTCGACCCGGATCGGCGACGGGTGAGCAATGCACGATTGCGGCCCGCAATGCCGATCCCAAGTTCAATCGGACACCACCGAGGCATCGAGACGATCACCGCTCGGCCGCCCGTTACAACCATGTGCGCGAGCCTTGCTGCGAACTCGGTCAAGTCACCTACACAGTTCACGACACCAAAATTCGCCAAGACAAGATCGACTGGCGAAGCCATGGTCAGCGTTTCAATAGCCCCGTGAGCGACCGTGACGTTGGGCAGCGGCTCACATCGCAGCGAGGCGAGCGCAGCCATTTCAGGCGACGCGTCGACTGCATAAACCGAACGTACCTGTGGGGCAAGCCATGAGGTGTCGATGCCGATGCCACAGCCAAGGTCGGCGACGTTTGCATCAGCGTGAATGAGCCCAGCGACGACCTTGTGCACGCGCCCGCGCAGCTCAACTCCCAAAGCCGATTCGGCGATGGCGCCATAGTTCATCGCCTGGCTGTCGAACACTGAGTCGCTACGCATTGCTGAGTCGTTGCTTCCATGCAATGTCGATCCCAGCGGCATTGCCAACCATGTGGCCCTTACAGACGTCAACCGAGAACGACGATTCATCGGGTGTGCCCACTTCGGGGCGTCGGGATGCCACCTTGCCTAGCTTGACAATCTTGCGGTCCATCTCCCATTTCTCAACCGGAGCAAAGATTGGAAGCAGCAGTAGCCATTCAGCCACACGTTGCATAACCGTAGGACGCACAGAGCTGCACCGTGACCGATCACCTTCGATGGTGGCGTTCGGCAAGAAGCCGAACATCCACGCATTGGTTCGACGGACCTCTTGGCAGAGATCATCTCCAACGATCACCACCATTTGTGCGAGCTCTCGAGCTACATAGATGGTCTCTTGCGTCATGGACATAGCCCGGTCGCTGACGATGAAGTTGGGACAAACGTCGACATCATCTCGATCGGCGATTCGCCCTAACACGATGATCATCAACCGGGTAAGCCAGAGGCGTCCGGGTCGTATCACGATGAAGTAGTCGATGTCGTCATGGTCAGCGACGCTGTCGACAGCGAGGCCACCCGTAACCGCAACCATACGAACGAACGGCAAGCGACCAATGCGTTTGCCCCACTTTTCAGCGTCATGCCACATTGTCGAAGCCCGCTCGGTTCGTTCGTCATAGATTGCGAGCACGTCGGCGCGACCCGAGAGGTAGATCACGTCATTGCGCCGCCCGAGCCGCCCCTGGCTCACGAGGTCGTCAACGGCCAACGACGTTTCGACCAAGGTCGCTTCGCCTTGGACAAGGTAGCGGTGCAGATGTTCGAGCTCGATCGGCATGTCAAAAACATCGGCGTAGCTGACGGTTGCCAGAACTGCATCTGGTAACGACGCACTCGTTGCGGCCGTCATGTTTGTGCGCTGTTCTGCATGATGATCTCAAGACTCGCCGCCGTGTGGCCCCATCGCAAGTCATGCGTGGCTAATTTCCCCTGTTCACCCATTTCATAGCGCCGCTCGGGTGTGTCGAGCACAGCTAACACGGCACTCTTTGCTGCGGCGGGGTTGTCGATGATCGCACACGCTTCCCCGAGACATTCCTGTGCCGACGGTACGGGCGTCGTGACCACGGCTGCGCCGCACGCCGCCGCCTCCGCCACGGGCAGACCAAACCCCTCGCTGGCAGTGAGCGATACCAACACATCGGCCGATTGATACATCGCTGCAAGTTCGCTGTCAGTAGCGGCACCAAGGTCAACAAATCCCGACCGGTCGATAGACCTCGTGCTCGTGTGTCGGGCAAATGCCGGCGGGCGGTTGTTTCCAGCGACAACAACTTGCACGTCGGGCCGTTCGTGTTGCAGCTCGCGCAGCAGAGCCGCAACGAGATGACTGTTCTTGCGAGGGGTTGGATCAAGCAGCGCAGCGACTGTCGGGCGGCCGGGGTCAAGCCCTAGCGATTGACGAGCATCATTGACGTCACTTGCGCGGAAGATGTCCGATACCCCCGGGTAGACAACTTCAATTGAGGTGCGCGTCACCCCAAAGAGGTCAGCCACCTCGTCAGCGACGCCAACCGAACCCGTGACGATCTGTCGTGACCTCTTCGCGAGGGCTGGCAGCACACCTTGGAGCCAGCGCGAGTACGACCGACGTACGCCCGTTGGTGAGGTCAGCGCGAGTAGGTCGTGGATGACAATGACGTGATGTGGGTGACGCAATGGGCCGCTATGCGCCACGCTCAGCAGGACCCCGTCTCGGCTTGCACGCGCCAACGTGCCTTGCTCCCAGAGGCGCGCTGACCAGGGATGTTTCGCCGAGCCTGGCATCAACACCGTTGCCGAAGCCATGCGTTCGCTTACCTCATGGGCGTAGCGCCGCACTCCCCCGTGTTGTCGCAGCAAGATGCGGCCATTCATGAACATGGGGCGACTCATGCCACGCTCGCAACGATGGAACGCATTTCATCAACGAACCGTTGGCGGCCTAGTAGTGCTACGTCACGGACTCCGGTCGGACGCGGTGCGTTTCGGATGACGTCAACCAGTGCTGCGGCTGAACCGAATTGATAGGTCGTCATCTGGTCTACTGCGTGATCCAGAATTCCTCGTTCCGCCGGCGCAACCGTGTGAACGCCGTGTGCTGCTGCTTCGAGCGGGACGAGCCCATAATCCTCAGCACACGAGAGGGCCACGACGGACGCATGCCGATACGCCCATCGAAGCTGGCCGTCGCTGACGGACCCGAGCGACACAACATTGTCGGGCGCATTCCGCATGAGGTCGGAGCGATGTGGGCCATCACCGATCTGCACAAACAACTGGTCAGGCATCAACGATGCCGCGTGCAGAATGACGTCGAGCCTCTTGTAGCCGAGCGGGCGTGCCGGCGTGAGCACAAAACCGGAGCGGAGTCCGTCGATCGTCGATGTCGGGGCGTCGATGTCCATTGTGGAACATGGGTGGACAACAATCGCCTCGACATCGAAAAGGTCTTCGATCTCGCGGGCGACCTGGCGGGAGTTCGCAACAACAATGTCGGCGCCGCGCATTGCACGCCGATCCAGCATCGCCAACGGTGGACCGAGCGCACCGGCGATACCACGAGCAGCTAGTGAAAAGCCCAGCATGTAGTTGCGCCGGTCGTGTAACCAGCGACTTGGCGTGTGGCAATAGACGACCTTCGCACCAGTTGTTCGCACATGGTGGGACATGCCCGACGTGGAACAGACGGTTACATCAGCATTGATCTGTTTGGCCGCAAAAGTGAGTGCTGCAATCGGTGCGGTCATGCGATAGTTTCGACGTAGCCACGACGAGCGGTGTACCCAACTCGTTTTGATGTCGCGGCTTGTAAATGCGGCAAACGTTGCCTGGGGCTCGTACAGCAGCGTGTGAATCGGCGCATCTGGATACGCGTCACACAAAGCAACGAGCACTCGCTCCCCTCCTGCGCGAGCACCTAATACGTCATGAGCCAGCGCAACTGAGGTCATGCGCCAGGACCAAGCACATCCGCCGCAAGGTCGGCTGCATCGCGCAGTGCCGCAGCCGTCTGCTCAGAACCGGATTGATGCCAACCGGTATCGTCAAACGTGTCGCTCACGACTAGTAGTGCCGCTGCACGAATATCGAATGTTTGCGCTGCCGCAAAGAGGGCCGAGCACTCCATGTCCACGATGGTGGCTCGCTCCCGGTGCGAAGCGAGCCGGTCAGGCGTGTGCCGAAACGGAGCGTCAGTACTCAAGGTGGTGAGCCCAGGTCGGCCCGTCTGCTTCACCAGAGCCGCCAGTAGCTCTGCGTCAGACTCAAACCGCAGGTGGTCTGCCACGTAGTGCTTCGAAGTTCCTTCGTCGCTTGCGGCAGCAGCGACGGGCATCGCCGTCGCATGCGTCATTTGCGGCGTGAGTCCTCCGGCAATGCCGACCGCCACGACCCTTCGGGCGCCCAAGGCGGCAAGGAACTCCATCGTTATCGCTGCAACTGGAGCGCCTGGCCCAGCCGCAACAACCATGTCAACGTGATCGTAGAGCCGAGCGACCCCACGGAACGGGTGGGTTGCTTGACGCTGACGACGACTGCGAGAGCGCTTTGGCAACAGCGAGATGTCGAAGACGAGCACAATGTCCTCGGCCAATTCGAGGTCGAAGCGGTTGGCGCGCGCCATTGACGCGCCCGTGAGAGCCGGTTCTAGGGAACGATCCGGCAGATCCTTACCGACCACGCGTCACCCGCCGTTTTAGATCGCCTGCCAAGGATTCGACCTTGGCGCGCATCGACATCGAGCGGCCCCGTTCGGCGTGATACGTCAGCGTTGCCAGCGATGCGTTGGAGCTAGCGGTTGAATCAATCACTTCCTCGGTCAGGGCGAGCCGGATGCCATCACCTTCGATACCGAACACAACGTTGGCGATCAGCGGGTGCAGCACAGCCCCCCAGGTCGACACCGCCTTGCGAACCTGGCGGGTTGTCAAGACATGACTTGTGGCGACCTGTGACAGATCTCGTGTGCCCAGCAAGTCAACGGCTATCTCGATATCGGCGAGTGACGGCACAAGCTTGCCAACGACCGCAGCTGCGAGTTCCATATGGTCGTCGTACACCGCAAGCGACTCATCAAGTGACCCGAGAGACCACTCATTGGCGGAGCGCAAAGTGATCGGCACCTGGAAGTAGTCGGTTGCTTTGTCGAAGTGCGCTCCGGGTGCCCCCATGTTGGTTGCATGTGCCTGGCGCGGGAGCAGGTAGTAGCGATTGGTTTCCACCAAATAGCGAATGGCGTGAGGGAACCACTCGTCGCTGTCGAGGGTGTCGAGAGACGCGTGCACATGGGTCGTATTGGTGACGTCGTGGATTCGGGACCTCTGCCATTTTTCCGATGTCCACGCCATGCCGTCGTACCAAGGAACTTGCAGATACATACCATCGAAACCGTCCGACACAGGTTCGAACGGCAGATGTCGATAGCCGTCAAAGAACGGCGCAGCCAGACTGACCCCGGCGATGCGGTCATCGGGCGCCGATGCTTCCAACGCCGCCGAGGCCCATCGCTGGAACCCCACACCCACGATGAGGTCATCTTCGAGCAGGATCACGCTTCCATGTTTCTGTGTGAGATCTCCGCAACGCAAGAAGTGTTCAACGAGGCCACAGTGATCGTGCTCGATGACGACGAGTTCCCCGTGCGGCCACTCGGTTGCATTTGCAATCGACTGGACATCGTGTAGGTGTTCGCCACCACCATCGATGGAGATGATGAGCGGCGTGCCCTCGTGTATGTCTGCAGCGAGTACCGAGTCGAGAAGCCGTTGCAGGGATGCAGGGCGATTGTGGGCAGCAATGACAATCGCAAGTTCACCGTTGGTGGTGATTGATCCCGTCGATGCCATGGCAGCATGTTGGCATGTCGACCCGTCGCGTTCCTGTCAACGCCGCATGGTTGTTCATCGGCCGTACCTTCGCGGCAGCAATAACGGTCGTCATCATCTCGTTGTCGACACATCGGCTGACCTTCGACGAGTTTGGTCTCGTTGCGTCGACCATGGCTGCGGGGTTTCTTGCGAACACGTTGGTGACCTTTGGAACCGACACCGTCGTAACCAGAGCGGTTGCTGCTCAGCGACGAGATGCAGCTGCACTGTCGTTCGATGCGGTCAAGTTGCAGCTCGTTGTCGCGGCAGTCTTGAGCGGGGCTGCTGGCGTCGCTGTCTCACTGGGAGCGCCTGCGCTTGTCCTCGTGCAGGCTTTGGCACTACTGCCTATGGCGATTGTGACAGTCGCATCAGCGGTCCTTCGAGGACGAGAACGCATGGACCAACTGCTTGTAGCGACCGTTCTCGGCGGGGTCGCCGCTCTGGTGTGTGTCCTTCGTTTCTTCGCCGTGCGGACAGCAGCCTGGATTCCGGTCGCCTCGCTCGGCATCGGTAGCGCCGTCACAGCCGTTATCACCGGCTGGTTCGCTACCGACCGGCTCCGTTGGTTTCGTGATTATTCAGCCCCGGAACCACACGAGGGACGGCTATCCCTCCTGCTTCGTGAAACGGCGCCATTCGCTGTCATGGTGCTCCTCGCAGCGATCGGGGCTCAGGCCGGTCTCTTGCTGGTCGAGTTCATTGCTGATGAGCCAACGGGCGGCTATGGCGTCGCGGTTCGACTAAGTGAAGCCGCTCGCCTCATTCCCGCTGCGGCCATGGGCGCCTTCTTCCCTGCGATGTTGTCGGGTCTGCATTCAACGCAGCGGTATCGACGATGGCTGCGGTGGCTCATTGGTTATGCGGTCATAGCTACTGCGGCGCTCATGATTTTCGCTGACCCGATCAACCGGATCGTCTTCGACGACCAGCCAACAGGGACACCACTCATTCGAATTCTGGCGATTGGCCTGATCTTCACCGTGGTTCGGCTTGCCGTATCGTTCGAACTCATCGCTGATGGCCGGGAACGAATCGTGCTCGTAAGTGCGATTCTTGGCGCGGCGATTGCTGTGATCGCAGGTCTACTTACGGCGAGCCCGTTCGGCCCGTTGGGAGTCGCATGGTCGCAAATCGCTGGTGTCATCGGTGCGACTGTCGTGCTCGTCAGTCAGCGGCCCTCAGCGGCGGAAGCGTCCCCGGCGATTGGAATGCGGAAAGGGTTGTTGGGGGACCGGACGGCCGAGTAAGTCACAAATCGGCTCCCACGAGAATCCATCTTCGAGATGGATCCAGATCGCTGGTCGATCTGCAACCCAGCCTGCGAGCTCTCCGTAGTGACGCTCATAGATACCCCGCAGCCGATGCTCATCGAATTTTGCCGAGCCATAGAGCTGTCGGTGAACACGATCTCCAACTACTCGTGTCGCTGGGCTGAGACGATCGAGCCCAGGCCCGAACAACCACTGCATTGACGACACCCAGTCGGCGACCGGCCGTTGCGTAACGATCCACACGCTGTCGGGGCACACCACATCTAGCTCTCGATAGCGAAACGGAATCGGGTTATCGAAGAACGCGTCATGGCGGCGCAAGAAGTTGAGATCGATGCCAGATAGCAGCGGAACGGAGTCTGGAGCTGAACGTAGACCGAGCACACCCATGGCTTCGTGCAGCGATGTCGTACCGGTACGGGCGAGGCCGATCCCGAAAACCTTGTTCTTCAACTGTTCCGATGCGCTCGCCATTGCCCAATGGTGGCGCATAGGGTCATCCAAGTGTCGGAGGGTTCTACGAGTTGGTCAGTCGTTGCGCTCACGGCCCTTGCGGTAGCAGCACCGTTCAACGTTCGCGTGAGTTCGTCGGCGTGGACTGATCTACATCTACGGATTCTGGTCGTCATTGGGCTCGCCATCGCGGTGTCGGTCGTCGTGCACTCACTCTCGGGGCCACAGCGGCGCAAGATCGACTGGATTGATGCGTTGTGCGCCTGGTGGTTTGTTGCGGTGTGGGTGTCGACAGCGCTTAGTGCGAGTCCGTTTGTAGGTAGCGGTGGCGCCGTACGTCTCAGTATTCCGATACTGCTGCTACCAGCGGTACGACATTCGATCCGCACTCAACGAGATGCGATCGTGCTTCTACGCGGTGTTGCCAGTGGAGCACTGCTAGGGGCACTCGTTGGGTTGTTGGTCTGGCTGCTCGGGTCGCGACTCGACCCCACCCAGGTGTTCGTTGGCCAGGTCACCTCACTTGGACCCTTTCAGCGACTCACGAGTCCGTGGGCTCACGCAAATGTTGCGGCAATGGCGCTTGGCGCAACCCTCGCCACGGGCGCGACTCTGCGCCCGCGTGCTCTGGCTGCAGTCGCACTCTGCTTCAGCGTTGTTGCGCTGGTACTCACTACTAGTCGTGGTGGCCTCCTTGCCGGCGCAGTCGCGGTTTTTGCCTGGATGTCGATCAGACGGCGACGCACCGAGTCCGTCGCTGCATTCGCGTTGATCGGTGTTGCCGCTGCGACTTTCTTCATGTCGCCTGCATGGTCTGCTCGCGTCGACCAACTCGGCGACGAAGCGTTCTACAACGTGTCGATCGTGGCACCCGTCGACTTCACGATTGGCGAGGCGAACGACCATCAGCTCATCGTTGGTATTACCAACCGCAGCTCGACAACATGGTCAAAGGCCGGTGCCGACCGGGTTCTTATCAGCGCCCGCTGGTTTGGACCCGACGGTCTGATATGGACCGAAGACAGGTGGGAGCTGCCAGATGACCTTCGACCTGGTGAATCGGTAGATGCATATCTCGGCATTGAGCCACGCCTACCGATCGGCGATGCATACCACGTCCGGTGGGATCTACTAATTCTGGACACGGCCTATTTCGGCCAGTTCATCGGACTGCCGCCGGTGCTAAGCAGCGCACGAATCACAAGCTCGCCGGTGCAGCCCAACCAGTTGCAGCGGTACCCCCTCGTCGAGCGAACAATGCGTCTTGATCGCCCCTACACGTGGCGACTGGCGTGGGAAGAGTTCACGAGCAATCCGCTACTCGGTGTTGGACCAAATCAGTTTGGCGACGCAGCCACAGACGACCTGTTCGCAGAAAATCAACAAGTGGGTTCGCACGCCCACAACATCGTCCTGGAACCACTTGCGACCTGGGGCCTCATTGGTGCGCTTCCGTTCTTCGCTTTGTTCGCAGCCGCCATCGGCCGTTCAACCAGCCGGGCGTGGCGGGACCGCACCTTGCTCTCGACAGTGGTCGCTGTTGGGATTGTCGCTGTTGCGACCCATGGACTTGTCGACTGGCCACTGGTAGTGGTGACCACAGGCATCCCGATCGGGCTACTGCTCGGACTCGCATTGTCCCGCTTGGAGCCAGCATGAGGTCGAGAGCCGATGCCGCCATCCTTGCTGCCGTCGCTGCGCCGGACGCTCGACGGCCGCCTCACATCGATGCGGTGGAAACAACTCCGGTGCGACTTGCTGTTCTTCTAACCGCGCCCCTGTGGGTCACCGGCATCGCATTCGCTGCTGCGGTCCGACTCGTGCGTTGGCGGCGCCCGCTGTTCGTTCTCCACGAGCGCGTCGGTTACCGGCGCGTTCCATTGCAGGTACCAAAGATCGCAACCGCAGCGGTGCCCTCGAACCAGCGCGCCTTTGCGGGACTCGTTGAGCGAGCTGTCGGTGCGCCCGTCGAACTCGACATCGAGGGAGGGTTTGAAGAATGGTTGCGTCGTACCGGCCTCGATGAACTACCTCAGCTTGCGCTGGTCGTCGTTGGCAAAATGCGCTTGGTCGGACCACGGCCGGTTACACCAAGCGAGCTCGATGAGATGGTCAATGCAGACCGAGATGTCGAGACAGGTATCGATGTCCTGCATCCGGGACTGGTTGGGCTTTGGCAGGTGCTTGACCGCCATGCATACCTGTTGCCCGAACGACGCGAGCTCGACATTTTGATGATCGAAAATTGGTCGACCAGGTTTCGCTGGCGACTCGTATTCTTGGCTTTGCGTCAAGCGGTCAATCGGTCTGCCAGTAGCTAGCTGACGAGCGGTGACCCGTACCTCGAGGCCGCGCGGCTAGCGACAAGCTCAGAGCCTGCCGGCTCACGTTCCCGCTATTGTTCGCTGCGCTCACGGGCCGCTGGGCCACAGTTCAGCTTGTGTCGACTCGCACGCTCTCAGCTATCCGCTGAAACTCCTCGCACCGGCCTTGGCGGCGCCGATAGTCAGCGCGTTCATGGCGTCACTCAAGGCACGTATCGACTGCTGTCGACAATGTGTCCCTGATGGTTGGGCGCAACCGCTTGATCGACTCGGGCAGCCGTCCTAGTCGTGCTGCCATCGATGCGAGTCCGGCTGTGTTCTGCCATCTGGTTCCATCGAACTCCCAGGCGGTCGGCAGCGCAGCGGACGTGATGAATCTCTCGGCCCGGACGGCGGGACTCGACGCGATGTGCGTTGCGTTGTAGCACCAAGCATCAGGAACATTACCAACTGCCTGCGAGCAGTGAATGTGCGATGGGTGGATTCCGGCATCCCAACTTGACATAAGGTCGCCGAGCCTGCCGAGCGTTGTCAGCGGCGTGGTCTCCTGGGTCCAGTCGCGAGTCTGCATATACGCATGATCGGCCGTGAGTGGCCGTGCGCTGATGAAGTCGCCAAGATAGGCATGGAGCTCACCGCTAGGACCAACCACCATTCCGGTGGGGTCGACATTGTTGATCGGGTCGCCCAACGCGTATTGGTAAAGATTGACCTGGCCGCCTGCAAAGCCGAGCGGGTCCCTGCTGATGAAGCGGCCCACGAACGGGTCGTATGTTCGCCTTCGAAACCGGACAACTCCACTTGCTGTCTCGTGGAGTCCACCGGCGAAACCAAATGGCTGCCATCCGGGAGCAGTGTTCGTTGTCGGACGCCCTAGCGCGTCATAGGTGACCGACTGCACGACAGTGCCGTCACTGGCATTGACGACGACACGCACGCTGCCCAGGTGATCGGCGATGAGCAGATACGGCACGCCATCTCTAATGAGACCTTCGGGAGCGGCGTTGGCTCGCGAGTCGATGAAGCGGATATCAACGTTGCCAGCTGGGTCAAGCGTGGCAACGAGCCGGTCGCGGTCCCATAGAAAGCGCTGCGTACCCGACGGACCAGTAATGGCGATCGGACGCCCGATTGGGTCGAGAACGTGTGTTACGTCGTGACGAGGATCGGCCGAGCCGACAAAGCGACCAAGGCCGTCATATCGATAGCGTCGCACGGCTCCGTCGGACCCAATCTCGGTCAAGTTGCCGGCGTCATCATGGCTGGTCGGCTGTCCCGCAACTGATGCCAAACGATCAGCTGCGTCAACCGACAGTTGCAGTGCCCGCCCATTTCGGCGGATTTGGACAAGATTGCCATTCGCGTCTTGCTCCAGGGACATCGTGACCGTCCCATTGACCCTGACCTCTTCCAGTCGCCGTGCTTCGTTGTAGGTGTACTCGATCATCCGCTCGCCGCTGTCAGTACGTTCGGCGACTCGCTGTATCCGGCCGAACTCATCGCGCTCAATTTCCTCGACGAAGAAGACAGCGGCCATGCGGCCAAACAACGTCTCCTGACGCTTGAGCCGTCCGACATCGTCGTATTCGCGTGACGATGTCAACCCGCCAAGACGCAGACCCACCATCAACCCAGCATTCGAACTCCGATCGATTTGCAATGGCCCCACGGACCTCAGTAGCCCGTCACGATCACGCGTGATATTCACGTCATGAGCGTTGTTGATTCGTTGGGCACTCACCTGATAGTTGTCGTCGAACGCCCGCTCTATGCGCCCGGGGCTCTGACCTGAGGCCTCCTCGCACCATGGCAGGTCGCCGTCGTAGAGAAATCGGACATGGTCACCCTCCGATGAGCTGACTTCGGCAATTTGGCCAGTCGCATCGTCATACTCGACGCTGACTTTGACTTGTGGAGCGACGATTCGCGCCACTCGACCCGTCTCGTCGCGCTCGTAGCCCACGTAATGGTCAGTGCTATAGACCTGCGCAATGAGTAAACCGTCACGGTCATAGACCATCTCTTCGACCTGCGAGGTCTTGCCCACCAGCGGATACTGAATCGAGGCCAGGGCGCCGTCGGCACGACGATGCAGGTGTGTGACCGAGTCAGTCGGTGTCTGAACGGCACTAACGCGCCCAGCGGCGTCGCGGGCGATCTGCAACCAACCATCTGGCGTTTCCAAGGCGACCACGCGTCCTTGCTCGTCATGGTGGAGATGCTGGCGCCATCGTTCAAAGTCGATCCAGGTCAGGCGACCGTTTTGGTCATACCCAAACGTCAAGAGCTCACCTTGCAGACCTCGTCGACGGGGTCGGCCATATGGATCGAACTCGATCTTCATCGTTCCTGCTCCAGGAATTTCGACCTTGAGCGATTCCTGTGGAATCAATTGTGAGCTGGCTTTTCGGCCTTCAGCAGTTCGGGTTGTAACGCTGTGCGATTCCGGGTCGATGCGTGTTCGGACTGATGTGTGGCCCGCGCTGATCGTCTCGACTGTTGACCCATCGCGGTGGCGCTCGACGCGCCGCTCGACATTTCGCGTCTTTCCGAATGGCGTGACGAAGGAGGCCCGAGACACTTCAACGGCTCGCTTGTGGTCAGAGTGCGAACTGTGCCGAGTCGCAACAACCACGCCCGATGGCGTTCGCAGAATCTGCTCGTCGCCAAGTGACCCCAAACTTCTGTGCTCGAGTTCTTCTAAGTTCGTGGCCCCCTGCAGTGATCGGCTTTGCACGTACGAGCCGTCGGCGAGTCTCTCGGTCCGGTGCACGGTCTCGCGGCCTTCGGCGGTCACAACTCGCACCTCGCTACCCGATTCAAACTCGGTCCGGGTGAGCTGTAGTTGCCGTCCGGTTGAATCGCCGAACTGCACGACACGACCGAGATCATCACGCTCGATCTGCGTAACCAACCCGGTGGAATCCACAACCCGAGCAAGCCCGCCGGTTGTCGTGTACTCGAGCGTTGCGGTCAACTTGTCTTGATCGGTGATTCGAACGGCACGGCCGCGCTCGTCAAAGTCAATGACCGCCCAGACGCCAGCAGGGCTTCGCAACATCGCTTCGGTGTCATTGCGTCGGTCGATCGTGTACCGGTGGCCGAGGCGTTCCCACGATGTGATGCGTCCTGTTTCATCGGTGTGCGCGCTGGCGACGCTATGGCCCCTGTCGACAGACAAGGTGCGTTTGAAATGGCCTGAGCTGTCAAAGACGTGCGCATAGTCGCCGTCGGCGACCACTAGTTCTCGCGGGCCGACCTTGAGCCGAGCGAGATGTCGCGGCGCTTGTGCTTGAGCGTTGACGCGTCGTGAACCATCTCCGCGCCACAGTGTGTCGGTAGCCAAGTGAAGATGATGGACAGCATCAGGCGTCACTCCGCCGCAGCCCAGGTGGCGAAGGTCGATGCCCCCGGCAACCACTGGCTGCTTCCACCACGAGGTCCGAGCCGGTCGTGGGAACTTCTCTTCCAGTTCCCACCCGACCGCAAGCTCTGTCGTAATATTTGCCGGCGCACCCGGTGCGTCACGCTCAGCGGAGGTTCCATCCCAAACATGGCGGAAGACAAGGTTCGGAGCAGGGGTGTAAGTCTCGTTAATTGGTAGTAAGCCAATTTGTCCTCGCACTCGCACCGCAACGAGTTCTTCGGGAATTCCTTCGCCAGTCAACGGCACGGCAATATCGCGATCGTCTTGGCGCGCCCCGAGACGACGGTCGTCTAGCCAAAGGTCGAGGCCGTCGCCGATCGTGAATTGCAGTCGAGCCGCTTGGTCCATAGCAAGTAGAGAGGTTCGGATCAACATGTCATGCCTCGTACTCCAGGGGGCGATCTCGAATCGGGTCGTCTGTTGGGCCAATTTCCCAGCTGGGAGGCGGAACAGGAGCGTCTCGTCCGCGTAGCGACAGCAGCGTTGCGAGCGACCCAACAAGCAGCAGGATGAAATTCGGGCTAGAAGGTGCAAGACCAAACGACAAGCCCGTGTCGACGACCTCAGATAGGTGATCTGACGCCGTAACAAGGCGCACCAGCACGTAGAGCGCAGCAGCAACCATGGCCAACCCGACGTGCTGCCAATAGTCCTTCGGGCGGTCGATGACCTTGTTCTCGGGTTCGCTCAGCCAATCGAGGCCGACAGCAATACCACGCTGGCTGAGATAATCGGTAGTGCCATGCTGATCGAGGAATCGCCACCGATTCGGCGCACCTGACTCTGCCACCCATCCACTCGCAGATGCACCTGGCCCAACAGCGACGTCTGCTGCGCGACCGTATCGAGCTAGCTCTGCCAGCGGGGCGTCACCCTGTTGCGAGCGCGGTGGCCACAACTGTGGCGTGGCATTCACCGTGTTATACACGCCGTTCCGCAACCTGCGATACCGCGAGGCCAACAGCGGCCGTACGAGGTCTTCGTACTCGTTGGGTTCAATCACCCGGCTAACTCGAGAGTCGGCGTTCGGAAACAGATGGTCACGCTCCGCAGCCATCTTCTGCCGACGAAGATCGAGTCCGACCGAACATGCGAGTGCGACAAAGAACAGCAACAACGTCAGCGAGCCATCGAATAGCAATTGCCGAACGAAATCGAGTGAGCCCGCGCCTGCTGTGACCGAGAGGTGGTCGGCCACGACGAGAACCAACAGTGCCGCCGCCCCAGCCACAGCAGCTGGCTGGTGGCGGTGCAAAAGCAGCAGACCAATAGCGAATCCTGCGACCGACGTCCATATCGCATGACCGGCGACAACCGCACTATCCAGCTGCCAGATAGACGGGAAAAAGAGCTCGGGACCCCAGCCCAAGCTCGACCGAACAGGCTCTTCCCATGCCCCAGCGGTGACAAATGAGTAACCCGCTCCCACGCAAAAGCCAAGGACCATGAGATCACTCAGTCCGGGATGGCGCCACGCCCGACGACCCACAACGATCGCTATCCCAAGAACCAGCATCTTGAAAAGATCTTCGAGTGGCGCAAGGATCGATACGCCGCCGAAGCCAATTGAAGCGACCGGTTCAGCCACAAGTCTGGACACGACGGAGAGAACAAACATTCCCGCCAACCAATAGCGGGCGCAGACCGGAATCGACACTGACCGCACCTGTCGCGTTACCGCGAGTAGAACCGCCAAGCTCCAAGCCTGCAAAATCGTGAGTTTCACCAGCGTCGGGGCGCCAATCCATGCAAGACTGGGCAAGGTCACCACGTATGCGAGCACCGCAATCGCAGTAGCAACCGTGACCGTTGTCTTCCACCGGGATCCAATCAGCCACGCAACCAAACCGCTGCGAACTGAATACCCCTTCACGAGGCCCGCTGGTCGGCACGCTCCATGCGCCACGGCCATGTCCTCGTGCTCGGGCAACCAGAGAGGCGGCGGCCGCCTCGTAGACTGCTTCACGTCGTTCACCGCCATGTAGTCGCTCCAATCGTCGTCTTGCACGCCGTTGAAGCCTCGACAGATGATGTTGGCATCATCGATAGTCCGGTCGCTGCCCCTACGTCCTATTTGTTTGTCGGCGGCAGGGATCCACGAGTAAGTAATCGATCGGTTTCCGTCCCCAGTAGGCGCGTCCGGCCCGGGGCGGGAGTCCTAACTAAATTTGGAGGCTGCGCAGTTGCGCTTGGACTTACCGGTGACCGGGCGCCATGTAGAACCACACAGGGTGAGGCGCATCCTGCTCCTTGATTGCCTTGCGAGCGCCAAGCACAGTCCGGCCTGCTTCGGTGGACTCGAAGTACCACGCCTCGGCCGCCCTACCGTCGGGAGCGGGTCCATCGACTAGCTCAAGTGCAGCCTCTTCGTAATAGGTGCGAATGTCATGACAGAGCGCAGTGGTATTGCTGCCAGGAATTCCCGCCTCTTTCCAATTCGCGCCATCGGCGATTTCGGCCAAGACCTGAAGGGCCCCGGGTACGCCGTTGGGATCAAGCACTCGTCCAACCGATGTGAACCCGCGACGTTCTCGCGAACGCTCGAACGCCTTTCGCAATCCGTTCGCTTCGTCAACCGCTGGCGGCAGGTCTGGATCAAATCGTGGGGGCAACGAACACGTGAGAGGTACCTCGTCGGCCGCTATTACCTCGGGGTGGTCACCGAGAACCGGGCCTTCCTTGCGCTCGAGCAGGGCAAATGCCTGGTTGAGCACGCCACGCTGAAATGCAGCGTCGCCTGGCTTTCCAAGTGGGCGGCCCAGCGGGAATTCGGCGAACAACGCCCGAGGCGGTTGCATACGCTCGACGACCGAACGGGTTGCGGCAAGCGTGACCGTAGCGATTCCGGCTGCTTCAAAGACGTGGGCGAGCGTACTCACGGTACGCGTGCACAACGGTCAAACAGGTGTCAACAGAACGACGTCTACTCCGTCGGCTTTGAGTTCTGCGGCCGCTCGTGGGCCCGAGTCCAGACGGATGGTTGCGACGTCATCAGGTTGGTTGCCAGCAAAGGAAGCATGGCGAGGTGCAACGGCACCAATAGCGCCCTCAGCGGCCATTTCGTCGAGCCGATCGATCGGAAAGACGACGTTCAGATCGATCGCAATACCGGTGCGATCAAAGTTTGGACTCCAATGTCCCAACACCAAGTCACGCGCATCGCTGGGAAGCAACCGATACTCGGTGTCACCTGGCTGGAAGCCTTGGTCAGCCGCTCGATGGAGGGCGGCCGACGTTACGATCGCCACCGTCGCCTCCGACAGGGGCTTGGGCGTGACCCATGCTGGGTTATCGAACTCGGGCACCGGCAGCTTGTCACCTATGCCGCGCATCATTACGTCACCAGACATGAAACACCTTCTCTCGCTCGGAGTCTTGCCTGCCGCATGGCCCGAGGCCAACTTGCGACGAGATCTAGCAGCGCCGATCACAACGGGTCTAGCCTCCGAACATGGAGCTCAGCCTGATCGATCCAGACGCGCCGGTCGCAGACCAGGCAGCAGCGATTGACGCTGCCTGCCGACATGTTGGGTTCTTTCACGTGCCGCTGTCCGCTATCGACGTCACAGTTGCGGACAAGGCGTGGGCCGCAGCGTCCCGGTTCTTTGCGCTACCAGAAGACGAGAAACGCCTGGTCGAGTTTCCGGAACCGGGTTACCCATACGGCTACGCGCCATTCAAGTACGAGACGCTCGCTCGTTCGCTCGATACTGAGTCGCCCGCAGGTCCGGATCTGAAAGAGACGTTGTCGGTCGGACCCGACTGCGCTATTAACCAGCGCGCAGCTGCGAATGATCATGAGCGCTGGATCCGGTCTCCGAGCTTGTGGCCACAACACCCCGCCGATCTTCAATCTGCGTGGACCGACTACTACCTGGCGCTCACGAGTCTCGCTGACCACCTGATGAGTGTGATGGCAGTCGCGCTGGACCTGACCCCCGACTTCTTTGTCGACCTCACCAACCGGCCAATGACCTCGATGCGTGCCTTGCGCTATCCGGCTCTGTCCCCCGAATTCGACGTTGGCACATCGTTGCGCGCCGGCGCTCATAGCGACTACGGCACGCTGACGATTTTGCGAACCGACGATGTGCCAGGACTTGAGATTCAAGCACTCGATGGCACGTGGCAACAGGTGACTCCACGGCCAGATGCGTTCATTGTGAACCTGGGTGACTCAATTGCTCAGTGGACCAACGACCGCTGGCGCTCAACTCTGCACCGGGTCAGTCTTGGTGACAGGGGTGCACGACAGTCCATGGCGTTCTTTCATATGGCGAACTGGGATGCCACGATCGAGTGTTTGCCGACATGTCGGACCGAGCATGCGCAACCTCGTCATGCTCCCGTGCAGGCTGGACCGTGGCTGATGCGCAAATTCACAGCCACCGTCGGCTGAACCGTGGCTCATCCTGAGCGGTCCGAGTGATCAGACACACGGCTCGTGTGCTACGCATGGGTCGACGATTCACACAGGATGCCGACATGGTTTATGCCCCGCCCGAACGCGACTACTACGACGCTGACAGTCACATTATGGAGTTGCCCGACTTCTTGACGTCGTACGCGGACCCGTCCCTGCGCGACCAGATTCCATTGGTCAATTACAACGCGTCACTGGTGACCGACGAAGAAGTTGCCGTGATCGTCGAACAGGGCAATCAGCACTCCGTCGAGCATCGAGATGAACAGATCGCTCTCGGCGACGAGCTCATTGCAAAGTCGAAAGAGATCCAGGCACTCGGCGCATTCAACTCGCAGGACCGGACCGTCGCACTCGACATGCTGGGCTTCAAGAAGCAGCTCGTCTTTGCCACCCACAGCGTGGTTCTGCCGTTTCATCCGAGTTCAAAGACTGACCCGCAACTGAGATACGGCGCGTCTCGGGCCCACAATCGCCACATGACTGACTTCTGCTCATCTGACGACCGGCTGATGGGAGTAGCGGTAATCCCACTCGATGACCCGGAGCTAGCGATTGTCGAGCTTGACTGGGCCCTCGAAGCCGGACTCGACGCGGTTTGGATCCCGCATCGGGCGCCGATCGGGTTTGCGCCCGGCCACGTTGACCTTGAGCCGTTTTGGGCCAAGCTCGCTGAGTCTGGAACACCATTTGTGCTTCACGTGGGCGGATCACCCTTGCAGGCCCTAAAAGCTTGGAGCAACAACGGGCGCGCTGCGACAAAGGATTGGATGGGTGGCGGTGAGAACGTGCGCACCAAAGACGCAACGGTCATGCATCAGCCGCCCGAGACCTTCGTGAGCATGCTGTTGGTCGATGGGGTATTCAACCGACACCCCAACTTGCGTGGGGCTGCTGTCGAGCTCGGGGCCGGTTGGGTGCCGGAGATGCTCCGTCGACTCGATTCGATCACACGCATCTACAGCCGCGTCGACGAGTCGGTCCGCTTCGACCGCAAGCCGAGCGAACAGCTCACCCAGCAGATGGGCTTCACGCCGTTCCCCCACGAAGATGTCGGTCGACTCATTGCCGACTCAAACGATGAGCTCTACCTGTTCTCAAGTGACTACCCACACGTCGAGGGCGGTCGTGACCCAATCGGCAAGTTCGCAAAGGCCCTCGCCAATGCAAACGAACAGACGGTCACGCGTTTCCACAGCGAGAACTTCCTGCGCTTGTTCCCTGATGCCCGAGTCGCATAGGCCAACAACAGATTCTCTCTTGACTTCAAGTTACGTTGAAGTTGTAGAAATGGGGCTATGACTACATCTGAGCAGACAGCTGGCATAGGAAACGTCCGCACACCAGACACCGGCTCGGGTAACACCGGCTCGGGTAACACCGGCTCAGCTAACAGCGGCTCGGGTAACACCGGCTCAGCTAACAGCGGCTCAGCTGAAAGCGGAAGTCACGTTGATGCGGTTGTGAGCACCGTCGATGAACTCGATGTTGGCGCAATGAAAATGGCCAAGGTTGGCGAACGACGAGTGGTGGTGATTCGCACAACTTCAGGCTTTCACGTGCTCGACAACGCGTGCCCACATCAGGGTTACGGGCTCGCAACCGGTTCTCTCGACGGGGAACTCATTACATGCCAGTGGCACAACTGGAAATTCCGTGTCAGCGACGGGAGCTGCGTGATTGGTCAAGAGAACGTGGCCTGTCACCAGGTTCGGGTCGAGGGCAATGACGTGATTGTCTCGGTGACCGAACGCAGCGCCGACCAACGGCTCAAAGCACTGTGGCCGAGTCTGCTGCGCGGGATCGAGCGCGATTATCGGGGTCAGATTGCACGAGATACTGCACGACTCCTAGATGCTGGCGCGACACCCGAATCGATCCTGGCGGTTGGAATCCGCCACGGGCTCCCTAGGACTGAATGGGGCCTAGGACACGACATGGCGGTCGCTGCCGACCTGCTCACCCTGAGCGACAAATACGACGGCATCGAGAAGACACTGCCGCTTACGCATGCCCTTACTGGCTTTTCAGAACAGAACCGGGACCGGCCGAAACACGACGTACCAGCGGTGGCTGAGGCTCCCGCAGATCAGGCCGTGTTCATCGACGCCATCGAACAAGAAGACGATTCGCGTGCCGTCAACTGTGTGCGATCGCTACTCGCCGCAACTAATCAGGCCGAGGCCGTCGATAACGCACGACGATGGTTCATCGACGCCATCAGCCGGCACCACTACGACTATGGACACGGCGCGATCTACACCCAAAAAGCCTTCGAACTTATCGAACGTATTCCCGAAGTGACCGAGCTAGTTCTCACTGAACTTGCGCTCACCCTTGTGTACGGCACTCGCGAGGACACGCTTCCGTACATGCGCACGGCGAACCGGGCGATAAACGCTATCGACCTTTGCGCTCTCGCAGCGACCCACGGGCCACAGGATGCCGATCACAGCTTGGCCACCGACGACATGGCCAAGCAGATCCTTGATGCTGACCAGGTACCGATCTCCGGTCTTGTCGACGCAGCGCTTCATGGTGGCGGCGTCATTCAACTTATGGATGCTGTCAGTCGTGCAGCTTCGGAACGAATGCTGCGGTACGACCTGGCCATCGAACGTGACCGGACCGAAGACTTCAGTTGGCTCGACATAACGCACGCGCTGACATACGCAAATGCCGCTCGCTGGGCGTGGCGAAACGACCCAGGACCAGCAGCCGCGCGGCTCGTGTTACTGACATGCTTCCTCGCATTCGATTCGGGTCGCGCCGAACGGCGTCGTGAGCTTCACGAGGCTTCCCTGCCAGCGCCCGCTAAGGGTGACATTGTCCAGGCGGTGCTCGAACAGCGAGTCAACGACGCGATGGCATATGTCGGCGCTACGCCCCACGCTGATGCGGCTGATCAGCTGGAGGTCGCTGCTCTTGAAGACACGGCGGGATCCTTTATTGTGATGGCACACCTCGTAAAGACGGCGGTGGCCGCTCGTGACGAAGCCAACGCGACCGGACAAACATGGCCGTTGCTGGCAACCGCCCGGTTTATGGCATCAGCCCGGGCCGAACGTTTCGTGACCGTCGGCGCACGCGAAGCAATCGCCTTTGTGAGGTCCGGAACGCCGCCGGTCCGCTAACGCTACCGAGCGACCTAGAGCTCGACCGCCAGACACTTCTCAAGCTCGGTATCGAATGAATCCTGCGCGTTGGATTCGAACAACATGCCATCGAAGCGCTTCATCTCTCGACAGAACAAGGGCTGGTTGATGTCGTGCAGCAGCAGAAAGAGCAGGTTCTCGCCTGGGTTGATGCGCTCGCCCATGTCCTTCATGTGGTCGTCGTCGATGCCGATATCGCGAAGCTTGCCCCAAAGTCCGCCGGCCGCTGCTCCGAGTGCTCCACCAGCGATCATGCCAACCGGTCCACCAATGATCCCGATCAGACTGCCGTAAAGACCACCCGACGTTGCACCCTCAACAGGATTCACGTCCTTGCTTTGCACCAACCGAATACGGCCGTTTTCATCTTTGTCGATGATGGCTGCATCCTCGATTCCCATCACCTCTTGGCTAGCGATGCGCACCATGGCCATCAGGCACTCTTGTGCCTTCAACGAGTGATCGAAACGAATCGCTATCAGTGTTGCGTCAGAGCCGTTGGAAGTGTTTGTCGACATGGTCCAGACCTTAGGCCGTCACTGATCCAACCGCGAGCCACTGTTGGATCATTCACTGATCGGAATCGTTATTGGTGCACCCATGAGTTGTGTCCCTGTCAACAGCACTTCATCGTCGCCAACGGCGACCGACCCGAACCAGCTGTCCTCTGAGCTTTGCCAGATCGAGCGCCACATAGAGCCGTCACGAGAGAAGAACACTTGCGCAGCGATGCCCGAGTCTCCTGAGATTGCCCCGGCCCGCGAGTCATCGATCATCGCCTGTGAAATTTCAACGAGCACCTCGCCGGTAGCCGGGTCGACCAGCGTGACCCGTTCGTCGATGCCCCGTTGCGCGAGCACGTCGTCTTCGACGTAGCGGTAAATTCGCGAGCCGTCGGCCGCTCGAGCAGTTATCAGCTGTGAATCGGGTTGGCGAGAAGCGATCCACTCACCGGTGTCGACCGCCCACCCCCTGCTGATGTCTGTCCGTTCCCACGGCCGCGATGTCGAAACAAAGAGAGCCCAGCCAGCTGGACCCGAAGCGAGTTCGGGCTTAATCCACACCGACTCGGGATCAAGCGAAATCGGCAAGCTAGCGACCTGAGCGTCAGCGTCGGTTCCAACGGTGGTAGCAATCCAACCGTCGGGCCGAGGAACTACCGCCATTGCATCGCCCTGCTCAGAACCGGCCAGCAACACAAGGCGGTTGGGCTCATCGGGCGTAAACCCAGTCGTCCAACTTCGACCATCGGACGACCGTATGACCTCACCGGTTGCGCCATGCACCAGAGCGAACCCGCCGCCGAAACTAACCAAGCTGTACGGGTCCATACCCACCGGCATCGCGACCTCGATGAAGCCACCGCCGGCCTCGCTCAGAAACAGTTGCGTGTTCTCGGGTGTGTCGTCTCTCAGCACGACAGGTTTATCGACTCGGCGAGTCGTTCCGTCACACAAGTAGATTGTGACCTCGCTCACCAACGACGCCTCGGCACACACCTCGGCACGTTGCACGTCTAACGATCGATAGTCGACGGCGTCCGTGGTTCCAACCGCTACAAGAACCTTGTCAGAAGTGGCGGCGGCGCTCAGTATCTCGGCTCGGGTTCTGAGTCCAGGGATCTCGTCAATTAACCCGATATCGACCATTCGTACGTCCCAATTCACGAGATCGTTCGACAGTGCAACACGAGGCGCAACGAACCCGGAGATCGCCGGTGCTGGCTCGATGGTGGCGAGGTACCGATCACCGCTGCGCAGAAACCCGGTGACCTCGGTCCGAAGGTCGACCGCTCGCGAGTTCCAGGTAGACCGCTCAAACCACGCAGTGCCATCGGTCGAGGATGAAAACTTGGCTGAGCCCCGAATATTGAGAGAGATAAACCCACCCCGACCATCGGTTACGGGTCCTAGCCAGTCGCTCGATGCAGTCGGCGCACCAACCTCATCAGGTGTCTCAACCACTGGGGCAGAAGCGCGCGTACTCAGGTTGAACAACAAGCCAACGACCGCAATTGCAGCGAGTCCGCCGACACCGATCAGCAACCGTGACTGCAGATTGCGACGGCGAGCACTGCGCTTAACCGACGCCAAGTCGGGAACAACGAGTGGTCGGCTGCGCGCTTGCTCGTTGAAGTAGTCGGCAATGATTGGGCGTACATCATCAGATTCTTGGAGGTGATGACGAATGAAGTCCTCGGCCCGGCTTCGGCGCCGCTCATGCGTGGTGAGGGGAATACCAAAGCCCTCCGCAGCGACGTCATCTGGCCAGTTCAAGAAGTACGCAGCCGCCAACGCAGCACGCTGCGAGACCGGCAGTGCGTGAATGGCATCGGCGAGATCTAGGCCGCGCACATAGCCACCCGTTGCCTCGTTCACGAACTCCGACGGGCGCTCGTTCACGACTGTCTCGACGTGGGCAACGCCGTAACCCAGCATGGACCCTGCGGGGTTCGTCATCGAGCGGATGCGATGCCAGCGTTGGGACGCACGAATAGCTGCCGCGTAGATCGCTTCCTCTGCCGTGCGCTCATCGGGGGCTATCAGGGAGATGGCGCGACTCAGTCGCCCAATGTTGGTGTCAAAGAAGTCGTCGTAGCTGTCGTAGCCGACTGCCGGTTGCGCCGGGGGCGCGTTTCCCGTCGAGATGTCAAACGCCACGCACGCAGTGTCGCACTCAGGACGCTCTCGTGCGAGACCAGCGCCGCTGCCGCGTTAACGAACTAAAGAGCGGCAGGGTGCCGGCGGCTAACTTCAACAAATGGATCTAACCCAGCTCTTTGACGTCTCAGGCAAGGTCGCGATAGTGACAGGCGGATCTCGTGGAATCGGTGAGATGATCGCCGAAGGCCTTGTGACCAACGGCGTGCGCACCTACATCACCGCTCGCAAGGCCGACGCCTGTGATGCAACCGCAGAACGCCTCAGCGACATCGGAACGTGCATTTCACTCCCGGCAGATATGTCAACCGACGGGGGAGTTGCAGCGTTCGTATCGGCATTTACCGAACGAGAAGACAAGCTGCACATCTTGATCAACAACGCGGGCGCCGCATGGGGAGCGCCGATCGGTGATTTTCCGGGCTCGGGGTTCGACAAGGTCCTTAACATCAATGTCAAAGCGCCCTTCATGTTGACGCAGGCATTGCTCGAGCCGCTTAGCGCTGCTGCCACCGCAGAAGATCCTGGCCGAGTGATCATGACCGGATCTGTCGATGGCCTGCGTGTGCCGGTGGGCGAGAACTTCTCTTACTCCGCCTCGAAGGCCGGCGTGCACATGCTGGCACGGCACATGGCCAAGTTCCTGGTAGATCGCAACATCACCGTGAACTGCATTGCGCCAGGCCCGTTCATGTCAAAGATGATGGCCTTTCGCCTTGAAGATGACACCAGCCGCAAGGCAATCGAGGCCAACAACCCTCGCGGCCGCATCGGGAGTCCCGAAGACGTTGCCGGCACCGTCATCTGGCTTTCGAGCCGGGCCGGCGCCTATATCAATGGCGCAACGATTCCCGTCGATGGCGGCAGCGCCATGCTCGGCTCATAGGTACCGCCGAGCGCGGCCAGAAAAAGACGAGGACCCGGCCTCTGCCAGACCGGGTCCTACGAGCTATCAGTTATGAAGCTGAGTGTGTTTTAGTGCGTTGTATCGGTGGTTGCGTTACCGAACTTGTTGTAAACCGATGGCCAGAAGCGATCGCGTGCTGCCCAGATGCCACCGATGCCGTACTTGATGATCAAGATGCCAGCAAGTGAGCTCATGATGATGGTGAAGAGAGTGTCGACGATGTCGCCAGCAACTTCAACCTGGTCAAGAGCGGCCATGCCACCAATGAACCAAACGCCCATTGACGCTGCGCTGGTTGCTGCATTGCCCCAGGTCTCAGAAGCGGTTGCGCCGCCAACAAGGCCCTTGACGAAGTTAGCGATTGCGCCAGTCACGAAGATGATGATCAGGGCTACGAAGAGCTTTGGCATCCATGAGACGAGGTCGTCGATCAGAGTCTGAAGTGCTTCGATACCGAGTGTTTCAACGGTCATCTTGATGACGATGAGCATGATCAGCCAGTAAACGATCTTGGCGAGGAAGGTGCCTGCGTCAGCAAAACCTGCACGCTCAAGTGGGCCACCGATACCGCTCTTGTCGACGAGTGCGTCGAAGTTGAGGCGCTGGAGCACCTTCTTGATCACCTTGAAGATGATCTTTGCGATGAAGTAGCCAATGAAGAAGATCAGCAAAGCGCCGACCAATTTAGGGACAAACGTTCCGACGCCGTCAAGCGTTTCTTGGATGCTGTCTCCAATGTCAATTCCGGCAATCAAGGTCATTACTTAGTTCCCCTTTTGGGATGTAGGTGTTCTCATATAGGTAGACGCGTGGGGTTACATAAAAGTCGCGACATTTGTCAGGTTTCTCTTGAAACGTGTCGGCCACGTCACCCCGGTGGGCAATTGGGGCTATCTCAACGGGCGAAACCGTCAGCTTTGGGCCAAACGACCACGCAACGCGAGCATTGCCAATGTTTGGCTCACAGCGCCAAGAATCGCTATTGCAAGCAACGCTTTTCCGATAGCGCTTGGGTCCCATCCGTCGCTCAGCAGCGACCGCATTCCATCGAGCACATAGGTGATTGGATTGAACCTGGCAATCGAGCGCATCCAGGGGGTCAAGAACTCAAGCGGCACCGTCGACGTCGTAAGGAATGCGAACGGGAAGAACAGCAAGAAACTTGACGCAACCGCGGCCGGATTGGCGGTCTTGAGCGCGATCGCATAGGGGAACCCGGTGAATGCAAGACCCCAGAGCGCACCGATGAGCACGAAGAGGACCATGCCGAGAAGGCCGGTACCGAAACTGACGCCTACAACGAGCCCCAAGATGATAACGGGCACGCAGAGGGCAACGACGAGCATGAAGTCTGCGACCATCAGTCCCAAGAGCAGAGGTAGACGCCGAACGGGGCTGAGCAATAGTCGGTCGAAATAACCCGTGGTGATATCGGTGACCAGAGCGGTGGCCCGGCTGATTCCGGTCACGGCGAAAATTATTGCGGTCGGCAGTTGAAAGGAGCGGTAGTTAAACGCGTCGCCCGACGGAACACCTTCGGTCAAATCCTGCAGCGCACCGATGTTGACAACAAAGAAGAAGGCAGGGATAAAGAGTGCTGGAAGAAACGCTTCGGGCTCACGGGGCACGGCGCGAATCGCCCGCTTTGCTACGGTCCAAAGGTCTTGCAGGAAGCCAGACGGGCGAGCCCGTACATTTGAGCGGACCGTGTTTACCGAGACGTTGGATGTCATGCCGATACCTCGATCCGGTCGCCGGTGAGTTCAAGGAAGACATCGTCGAGTGTTGGCGTGCGCAGTGTGAGCTCTTCGACGATCACCCCTGCCGAGTCGAGCGCTATGACGACAGACGAGACAGCTGCAGCGCCATCGGTTACCGATACGAGCAGTGCCCGCGGCCCTCGCTCGACATGGTCGACGACCGCCACGTCTTCTAGAGCTGCAACCGCAGCGTCGTGGTCGCCCACTTTGATCTGCAGGACATCGGCGCCGATCGCCCGTTTCAGGTCCTCGGGCGCGCCCTCGCCCACGATCTTGCCGTCGTTGATGATTCCGACTCGATCTGCAAGTTCGTCAGCCTCTTCAAGGTATTGCGTCGTGAGGAAGATGGTCGTTCCAAACTGACTATTGAGTGCTCGCACTTCATTCCAGACTTGCACGCGGCTTTGTGGGTCAAGTCCTGTGGTCGGCTCGTCCAAGAAGAGCAGATCCGGATTGTGCATAAGCGATGCGGCAAGGTCGAGACGACGCCGCATCCCGCCCGAGTAGGTGCCAATCCAACGGTCGATGGCGTCAAATTCGATCAGCGAACTCAACTCTTCGATCCGGGTATCGGATTCTTTGCGTGTGAGTCCATACAACGCACCCTGCATGCGCAGGATTTCGCGGCCGCTCTGCTTCTCGTCGAGCGACGCGTCTTGAAGCGCAGCACCAATGCGCAGCCGAATCGCGCTAGCGCCGTCGACAACATCATGACCCAGCACCGTTGCAGTTCCAGCGGTTGGTCGCAGCAACGTGATGAGCATCTTCACCACGGTTGATTTTCCCGCCCCATTGGGCCCGAGGAAACCGTAGATCTCACCTGCGCGAACGGCCAGGTCGACGCCGCGAACTGCTTTAACTTCACCGAACGAACGCTCAAGCGCGTTGGTCTCGATCACTACATTGGTCATGCACTCAAACTACTCGCCCAGTACGACACCATATGGCGTTACCCGAGGCTCTCGCGCCCAGCCATTCCGAGATTGGCTGGTTCGACCCGCAATGGTTGGTTGCCGTCGCTGGTGCGTAGCCAACCAGCACTGTCGTGATCGATCGTCGGCGGTGTACAGCGAGCGCACTGGCAGGGAGGGTGCATCAAGAAGTTGGGTTGCTCGTCGCCCCAGTCACTTTCCATTGCAGTGCAAGGGGTTTCTTCGCCCTCTGCGACTGGCATATCACAATGTTCGCCCCCGTCTGACACCAGATCAGTGTGGTTATTCGCTAAACAAAACGCAAGACGCTGCGCGTCCGGTGCGCACCACGCTTCCCCTCCGCCCGCGTTGCGACCTAGTCTTTGGGAGTGCCGTCACTTGCCGATTCATTTGTCAAAGATGGCTACCTCGTCGTACCTGATCTTGTCGCTGCGAGCGACCTGAAACGTATCGAGGACGATGCGCAGCGTTTTGTCTCGGGTGAGTACCCCGTTGCAAATTTGCCCGCAGATGGCGACATTCTCGCCGTCCACTTCCCGCATTGGGTCAGCGACACTGCGCTTGACATGGTCAAGCACCCTGGCATTGTCGATGTCCTTTCTTCAATCACCGCCGCTCACCTACCCGAATGGGACGGTGCCACAAAGTGCATGCAATCCATGCTGTTCTTTAAGCCTGCTGGGCTGCAAGGTCAGGCGTGGCATCAAGACGAACGGTTCATCCCGACCCGCGATCGCTCGCTCGTTGGCGCGTGGATCGCTGTCGACGACGCAGATGTCGAGAACGGATGTCTGTGGGTTCTGCCGGGATCGCACCGGACCGGGCAACTCTGGCCGACGCGGGACCACGGGCAACCCGAGTTGTTTGACCCGACCGACGAGTCGTACGGCTTCGATGACAGCGGTGCCATCCCGGTTGAAGTCAGCGCAGGCAGCGTCGTGTTCTTCAACGGCTACCTGCTCCATCGATCGCTCGTGAATCGCAGTGACCGACGCCGCATGGCACTTGTGAATCACTATATGAACGCGTGGTCTCCCCTGCCGTGGATGATGCATGAGGGAATCGATGTTGGTACCACCGACTATCGCACCGTCGTGCAAACCAGTGGCGACGACCCATATGCCTGGCGGGGAGTCGAGCCCCCGCGCCAGGCCTTTGTGCGACCACGAACTGGCGACCGAAACGCAGACGACGTGCAAGCTGCACTCACATCAACCGACGACCCCTAATTACCTGAAGTCTGCGACCTATTCGGGCAGACCCTTGGTGGTCAAAATCTTGATTCAACTCGGCGATTTCGAGCACGGCCGTCGTCGGTGTCGTTCGTCGCAACTGGCTCAGACTCACCTCGACCTTCGATCGACAACAACTGCGCAGATGCACCAGCTCGTACCAGAGCGTCTTGCACTTCGGTCGCCCGATCGGTCGAGAGCGCAAGGGTGACCGCTGCGACGACACGAGTTGCAAGCTAAACGGTCCGAGTTGTCGCCTGAGAGATCAGCCATGGCTGGGACAGTTGTGTCGCAGCCGATGCCAAGAGTGCGCGACCTCGGTGGAGATGTGCCCGCACGGTGTTCAGGTTCAGGTCGAGTTGCGCGGCAATATCTGCGTAACTCAGGCCATCGATGTCTCGCAGGGTGACCGCTCGTCGATACTTGCCAGGAAGCAACGCCAGCAACTCTTGCATCGACAGCGTGGTGGCAATCATGGAGCTGATCCGCGCTGACTCACCGAACTCAGTTGTGAACTCAGCCTCGTCCTTCTTGCGGCGAAGATGTTCGAGCGCCTTGTTCCGAGCCACCCCAAAGAGCCACGTCGTGGACTTGCTGTCGCCGCGATAGGAGCGAATGCTGTCGACAGGTTGCACGTCGGTAGTCCTGGCCCCCAACGTCACGGTGCCAGGCACGTGACGTTAGCTGCACGCAACCATAAGCGACGAACGTCGCCCCGAGCGGAGCGGAAATACTGCGCTACGCAGCGACCATTGCTGTACTTCGCGCGGTGGCGAGTGACTCAAGGTACGCCAACGCCCCCGAGAAGGACCTCTCGATGGACGCGCCTTCTTGACCATGCACCTGTTGTGCGATCGCGGCGAACGGGAACGTATATCCGTGCGGCTGCATAACCACAGCGAGCGAGCGATCATTAGCTCGAGCCCACGTGCCACCAAAGGTGTCGACGAGGCACTCGCCATAGAAGCAGCCTGCGATCTCGACAAACTCGTTGATCAGATCGGGTGCGAGCTGCGGGCGTACATGTTCGATGTATGCCTCAAGCCATCGCACTCCAGTCAGGTCAAAGGTGACACCAGGCTGGCTTGATCGTGCGAGTTCCAGAAGGTGCTCTGCGTTACGTCGACAGATTCCTGCTGTACCAGGTTGTTGTTGTGAAGTAGCTCCGCTCATAGTTACTTATCGGGCAATCTCGCCCGACCTTAAGCAGCGGCCCGTAGGCCATTCTGCCTAAATACGCGACGCACTTTCTGCGCAGCAATTTCGCTGGTTCGCTGGTCTCACATAGGTTTGAGCCAATGAACGAGTCACGAGCGCCCATCAGCATTGATCAAGACACTGGTCTCAAGATTTTCGCTACCCGCGCCGCAAAGGCAACAGAGCGGATCGCTGGAACTGGCTACGGCGTCACCAATGACAAAGCCTTGAAGACCCTGCCAGAGCAGCCAGCCGGGGCCGTTTTCAACGCCGAAGAACAGGCCAAGTATCGAGAGTTTAAAGAAGCGCGTTTTGGCGCGGCGGACTACATGTCGCTCGAAGGTGATTTCGCGACATACCTCGAAGATGTGTACTCCGATGATCCCATCGAACGCGACCTGCTAACCGACGAGTGCGAAATCCTCGTGATCGGTGCTGGCTTTGCGGGGCTACTGCTCTGGTACCGGCTCAAGCAAGCCGGGTTCACCGACGTTCGCTTCTGTGAGAAAGGAGGCGATGTCGGAGGTACGTGGTATTGGAATCGCTATCCGGGAATTGCGTGCGACGTCGAGTCGTATAGCTACCTACCGCTGCTCGAAGAGATGGGCTACGTGCCCAGCATGAAGTTCGCGTCGGGGTTTGAGATTCTTGAGTATTGCCAATCCATGGCAACCAAATTTGGCTTCTACGACAAGTGTTTGTTCCACACGACCGTTGATACCACGGTGTGGGATGAAGATGCCCGCCGCTGGACCGTCCGTACTGATCGGGGCGACGCCATGCGCGCCAAGTACGTCGTGCTAGCCAACGGCATCTTGACCAGTCCTCGACTCGCCCGGATTGATGGCATGGAGACCTATCAAGGCGAGGCATTCCATACGTCGCGGTGGAACTATCACGTCGACCTCGAAAACAAACGCGTAGGAATAATCGGAACCGGCGCAACCGCGGTGCAAGCGGTCCCCGAGCTCGCCAAGACGGTGGGCCAGCTGTTTGTGTTCCAACGAACACCGTCGTCGGTCGATGTGCGAGACCAAAAGGCGACGAGCGACGAGCAGCGGGACGAGTGGGCAAGAGAGCCTGGTTGGGCTCGCGCCCGCCGTGCACGATTTTCAAAGATCTCAGCTGGCCGCACTGCTATCAAAGCCAACGACGACTACTTGGCTGGCAAGGTCGCTGACTTCAAGGAACGCAAGGCACACGATCGGCCCCTCAGCCAGACGGAGCTCGTGCAGAAACAACTCGATTCGAACTTCAGGATCATGGAGCAGATCCGGGCCAGAGTCGATGCGATCGTCGATGACCCAGATACTGCGGAAGCACTCAAGCCCTACTATCCATACGGCTGTAAGCGACCAACGTTTCACGATGAGTACCTGCCGACCTTCAACCTTCCGCACGTGACCTTGGTGGACACCGCACCACTCGGTGTTCAGGAGATCAACAAAGGAGGCGTCGTTCACGACGGGCTTCAGTACGACCTGGATGTGCTGATTTACGCGACTGGCTTTAACTGGATGGCGACATCAACCTTCAACATGATCGAGGGGCGAGGCGGTGTGACACTCAGTGAGAAATGGCAAACGCAAGGCTGCAAGACGTTCCTGGGTCTGCACAGCAACGGATTTCCCAACCTGTTCATCGTGTCAGGCCCCCAAGGGGGCGGTGGCAGCTTCAACTTCACTGACGCAATCGAGCAACACGCCGACTACATCGTGTGGATGCTGACGACAATGCGCGACGCGCGCCTCGAAGTCGTCGACATCACCACAGATGCAGAGGACCGATACGCCGACCATTGCGCACAGGCCGATATTGCAACAGCACCGCTGCGCGACTGCATCTCGTACTACAACGGTGAGGGCAAAGCCGAGCCGGGCAGCTTGGCGTATTACGGGGGCGGCAACTGGCACAAGTTCCGTGTGTCCGCCCAAGAATCGTTGGAACCATATGTGTTCGCCGCGGCCAGCAGCCAGGCCGGTGAGAGCTAGTCCAAACGAACCATCGCGTGAATCAGGGCTGCGTGACCTAAGAATTGAGCCGTATCTGCCGATCCTTGGGCAGGATGACTGGATTCTCCTCGCACGTCGCCGGGGCACATCGCGTGCCACTGGTTGTGGGTGCGCTCCTTCTTGTTGCCTCAGCTCTGTTCGTGCCAGCGGCGCAGGCGCAAGGTCAAGACTCGCCCGACGAGGTCGTCATTTTTGTGCTCGACCTTTCGGGATCCATGAACGAGCCGTTCGATGGCACACGAACCAAACTCGACGCCGCAAAAGCAGCATTTGTTGAAGCGTTTACGAACGTAAGTCCCGATGCACTCGTGGGATTGCGCACCTATGGGGACCAGATCCCGACAACAGAGCCCGATGCCCGTGGGCCAAGCTGCTCAAGCGACAGCCGTCAGACTTCGGCAGTAGCCCCCCTTGAACGAGATCAACTCATCCGTCAGGTACAAGGCTTTGCCGCCCTTGGCGACACGCCCATGAGCTTGGCGCTTGAGCGTGCAAGCGAGGATGTACCTGCGGGTGCCGTCGGGACAATTGTGCTTTTCTCAGACGGCCGTGACGAGTGCTTCGACGCAGACCTCGACGGTGATGCGGCCACCGGTCCAAGCTACGGCGAGGATCCGTGTCGTGTCGCCCAAGCCCTCGCGGAGGAACCCGCTGTCCACCGCGTAATGACGGTAGGTTTCGGCGCTGACGACGCTGCGCAAGCTGAACTACGTTGCATCGCTGAGTCAACCGGTGGCATCTACACCGCAATTGAGACGCCCGAGGACGCCCAAGACATTCTGCCTGAGCTGCTTGTCCAACTCTCTGCCCCGAGACAAGCTCAGCAGCTCATCGGGCGAGCGATTGTTGGCACCACGTCTGCAGATGGCGCACCCGAGTTGGAGCGCCTTACGATTCTCGGCGCCGAACAGGTGCTCTACACCGACGAGATCACTGCAGGCGAAGAAAAGTGGTATCACGTCGACCAGTACGGTCCCAAGGCTGGCACCTTTACGGCCACGGTCTTCGGGCTTCCGGCCGAGGCGAACATTTCGTTCGGTATGCGTGCGGTAGCGCCTGGCCTGAACGATCAGACGTTCTTTAGCGAGCACGGAGACGACGATGCGGGTTTGCCAGGCCGTCAGACCTCTTCTATTCGGTGTACCGACTGCTTGATCTCAAATGGACCCCATGAGGTGTACTGGGTGGTGTCGCTACACGGGCCGGACATGGCCGACACGACGTACCCGCTTGAAATTGTCACCTCCGGCCCCGGTTTCGGCGGACCACCCACGAGTTGCAGCGAGCCACAAGAATGTTGGTATCCGATCCCGATTGCGGATCGCGTTGCGGCCATTGCTCAAATGGAGGCAACGATCGCCGAAGTGTCTGGTGAACAGGCGCCGCCAGGGCTGATTGAGTCGCGCAACATGCTCGTATCGAAGACTGAAGAGTCGCAGCGAAGTGTCGAAAATGCGAATACTCGCGCCGAGGACCTTGAGGCGCTCATTGCGGAGGCACCGGCCCAAACCAGCAGTTTCAAGATCCCGTTGCTCATGATTCTCGCCGGTGTTGGACTTGCGCTCATTCCCGGTAGCAAGCTGCCTCGACGATCGCGGAATGACCTAAGGGACAACGGCGGCATCGCTGATCCAAACGGGAAGCCAAACGAGAAGGTCGACACGACCCCAGCGAAAGATCAGCCCCTATCGCGGCGCAATCGGCGCAGGGCCAAGCACGCCACAGATCAAACTTCACCCCTGACACCACCAGGGGTGAGTTTGCCCGTGGCGACCGTGTCGGGGCGCCGAGACAAGTGGGATGTTGAGTTGGAGGCAGCGAAGGCAGCACTCGCTCAGCAGCGCGAGCCAGAACGCTCGGTCGACCAGCCGACGCAGCTTACTAAGAAGGAGGTCGCTGCATCCCAGGCCGTTGAGTCGATGTTGCTCCCCGGAGACCAGACTGCGGCACGACCCGACTCACGCGAATCTGCTGGGCACGAAGAAGGGCAGCGTCTGTTTATGACGGAAACGTTGGCCGCTCGAAAGGACGCAGCGGCCGACGCGCCGGCACCAAGACGGGCTACTTCGCCCGAGCTTGAAGCGCCGGCACCCCAAGCGACGACGCCACCGATCGCCCTCGGGGCGGCTGCAGCAACGATCCAGTCCGAGACAGCTGCACAACAAGTGGATGGGCAGCCATGACGATGAGGCGAGCAGCAAAAATCTGCGCCGCGGCAGCCTTCACTAGCTTCGTGCTACTGCTCGGATCGTTCATTGGCGGGTTATCGGCAGCAAACGCTCAGGCGGATGTTCTGGGAACAGCGGACTTCAGAAATGCGCCAATCCTTCCGCCTGGCCAGTTCAACGATCAGATCGTCTCCGGCGATACGGCGTGGTATTCGTTTGTGTATAGCAACAACACGCCGTACCGGTTTGCAGTCGAACTCAAAGGACCGCATTCTGACGAACTCGACCTCACTGCAAGCTTCGTTGCACCGACGCTTGAAACGATTGTTGGGCCGACAAGCGAGATCGCTGGCTCCGGGGTCACCTATCCAGGCGGTCATACGAACGTATGGTTTTTGAAAGTCACCCTTTACACAACCGGAACTCCCGGGGTTGCACACGACATCGTCCTCGACATCGACGGTGTCGAGTCAACCCGCGTCGAACATTGCGATGCGCTACCCGACTGTTCACTCGACGACGAGTTTGAAGCAGTCGATGAACGATTTATGGCTGCATCCGAAGAGCTTGAAATCGCGCAGAACACCGAGTCAACAGAGCAGGTTCGTCAAGAGATCGACAACCTACAAGGCTTCTTTGAGACTGCAGAATCGTTCCGTCCTGCGGCCGAAGATCGCCTTGCACGGGCTGAGGCAACAATGGCTCGCCTATGCGCACCTGCCACGACCTGCAGACAATTTCCTGATCCCAGCCCACAGACTGCGCTCCTCGGCTGGCTCGTCGGAACACTTGCGCTCGGTGGCGGCGCATGGCGACTCGCAACGAAGCCACGCGGCCAGGAGTCCAAACAGGACGTGGACGCCACAAAGCCAGGCGATCGTGACGCATCCGGCGAACCAAAACCATCAAAACGGCGGGCAATCGCTCTGTAAGGCTCGCGCGTAGATACTCGTTTGGCGCTCGTCACACCCGTTGTGTTCCCTTTGATACAGACCAGCGGTTTAGGTGATGTCACAGTTACGACATGCCTCGCCCACACATCGCTATGACCAACAGCAGCCGGTACGGCGCGTGGTTTAGCGTTCGACTTCGGTCGAGAAAAGCGACACCCCACGCTGCCTGGAATACTCCCCTCCTTCCAGCAGCGTGGGAAGGTTTCCCACCCAATCCGTGGCAGCGCCAACCGACGCCCATCACATCGACAAGTGAGCTCTACCCAGCTGCGTCGGTGCGGCCACCCTCTCGTTTCCTAAAGGCGAGCGGGGAAGATTTCACAGATTGAGCGGCGGCCACCGACCTCGCTTGCGTCGAGGCCGGTGGAAGAACGATGGTGCCCGGTCGCATTGCGACCGGGCATTCGCTACCCCGGTCGAGCGTGACCACTTCTGCACGCACCCGCAAGCAGGGTTTCTCGATACGTGGCTTGCCTGCTAGACCCTGCGAGTGGCCATGACGCGTAGAGCATTGATCACGACCGCCATCGTGTGCGTCACGACCGTGATATCTCATTCGATCGGCAGGTCTGTGTATGGGCTGCTGCTGTCCGCAATCAAGGACGACTTTGGATTGACGAACGCGCAAGCCGGACGCCCAAGCTCAGGTATTTTTGTGCTGTATGTCATCGGCGTGCTCGTGGTCGTCGTGGCGTCCCCTCGGTTCGAACCGATCGCAATCATGCGCACTGCGGTCGCGTTTAGCGTTGCGGGCCTGATCATTACCGCAACCGCTTCCGGGCTCGGCATGTTGACGGTCGGCGTCAGCCTGGTAGGTGGAGCAGGCGCTGGTATCTGGATGACTGCGCCGGTACTCGCAACTGAGTACGTGAGCGAACGTCGCCGAGGCGTCATCATTGGTGCGCTGACCTCGTCGATTGGTCTCGCCAATATTGCGTTCGGCATTGGCACCAGCGCGTGGCGACGAGCGAGTAATGATGACCAGCTGTGGCGGCCAATCTGGTGGGTTGCCCTGGCATTCACGGCGATCGTGCTGGTTGCGCTGACCACGGTTGCTCGCTTTGCGAAGACCGATCGCGTCGGTTCTGGCGCTCTCGACCTAGGCATCATTCGCCGGATCCCGCACTGGCAGCAAGTGACGATCGCCTACGCATTGTTCGGCGGCATGTCCGCAGGCTTTGGAACCTTCATCGTCAAGGCAATCGAAGAGCATGGTGGACTAAACAGCGAAACGAGCCCGCTTATCTTCTCAGCTATGGGTATCGCTGGCATGCTCGCTGCTCCAGCCGCTGGAGCGTGGTCCGACAGCGTTGGCCGGATTTTCGTGATGCGCTGCACGCTTGTCCTGCTGGCAGCAGCCAACTTTGCAGTTGCCGCCGGCGGCCCGACGCTGGTTGTTGGCGGAGCCATTCTTTACAGCGCAGGGGCATCAGCGTTCCCCACGCTCATTGCCACCTATGTGCGAGACAGCCTTGACAATCGATCATTCAGTCAGGCGCTCTCGATCATGACCATCTTGTTCTCGATTATGGCAGCCATCCTGCCGACGCTGATGGGTGTCATCGCTGATGCAACCAGCTCGTTTGGCTGGCCGTACCTGCTCACCGCGCTCATGCCTACAGCTGCGTTAATGGCGCTCGCTGGTATACGAGGGCGACAGGTCTGATACAAATCAATGGTGAGCCTCGTAAAAATAAATGCACTCGAAATTCCTCCCCGAGCAGGCGATGAGATCGTCAAGCGGTTCGAGGCCCGACTGGACTCGTTGAAAGCGGTCGCCGGGTTCGAGGGTTTCGAACTGCTGCGACCGACAGGCGAGACCGAACAGCGGTGGTTCGTCTACACCCGCTGGGCCGACCAAGCGTCCTATGAGGCGTGGCGCGACGGTGACGGCGCCCGAGCCTCTCATGCGCGCCACGCAACCGACGGCGAGGATTCCGAAGCCTCCAAACCAGTGAGCATGGGAGCCACGCTGCTCGAGTTCGAAGTCACCGTTACAGCCGGACCTTCCACCTCATGATCTGCGGCAACGTCGCCTGATGTTGCATCTGGCTGTCGAGTCGGCGTTCGATGACCTGCTTGCAGCGTGGCGCGCACATAGCGACCGCCAGCGCCGTGGGCGAGTCGATGTAATCGAGCTCGCTGCGAGCCGCGAGCGTCTCGACGTCGCTCGCGACAGGATGCACAAACTTCGACGTGCCATCTATCCCGAGCATGTCGAGATGGAGTCTGTCTTGCAGACGTTGTGGTGTGGATCACTCGACGCAGTCGTACATCTTCGCGAGGTGGATCGACACTTGGATCGCCCCGGCAACCTTGTCTGCCCATGTGGAGAGCTCGTAGCTGCCTTCTGACGTTATGCCTTGCACGCAGTTGACCTCTTGAGTGAGCGAATGACAATTCGACAGTGGTCGATCTACATTGCTGTGATGTTCCGCTGGTTCGATCGCTGCAGCACAAAGCTACTTATCGTCGCGTTCGCCAGCGCTTTAGTTGTCGCCGCCTGCGGTGGTGCAGCTGACATTGATGGCGATTCGGTCACTGACGCAGCCGAAGATGCAGCCGAGCCGGTGGCGCCTGGCTCGATCGGCGATGCCGACTTCACGATCGTGGTAACAACGCTCGCCGACGGCTTCGGTGGGCTCTCGCAGTCACAGACTGCAGCGATCGCTGGCGTCGGCAACGCGCAGGTCGCGTGCACCGGATCAGCGCAGCCACGTGCGCGGGTTGGGGTGTCACAAATTGAGGTCGAGGTTGTCAGCGTGATCGACGACTGCCTTGAGTTCAGCTACACCGTCGCCAACTTCAGATCGTTTGTGGCAGACCTACGCGAGATCCGGTCCGAGCCAGATGTCATAGCGGCCTCGCCACTGCTGCTCGACTACCGGCTCAATCAAATCGAATCCGACTGGCCAGTCCAGGCGATCGACAGTACAAGTCTGTTGACGCCATCCGGTCCGACCGGGCAAGACATCGTCGTTGCGCTCATCGATTCAGGAATCGACACCGACAACCCGGGTGTCGCTGGCGCCAAAATCGTGCGCGCTCCTCGCTCTGGCACCGGGGATTACACCGACACAGGACATGGCACCGTCGCCGCCGCAATCCTGGTATCCCCCATCGGCGATGCCACCCGTGCGCTTGCGCCTGGAATTCGCATTCTGGATGTGCCCGCCGATCTATGCGATCAGGACCAATGTGGCTGCGACCCGTGTGCTTCGATGACTCCTGCTGAGGCGATCAGGTGGTCGACCGACAACGGAGCAAACATTATTTCCATGTCCTTCGGCTACCTGCCGTCAGCGAAGCCCGCATGGTGGCAGCTGCTGCTCGATGATGACGAGCTTGAGAGCACGACTGAAACGATCGAAGTTGCGCTTGCCTATGCCAGCGAGTCCGGTGTCGCTATGACCGCAGCGGCTGGCAACTGTGCCCAAGGTGGCACCCAGCGATGCGAGACCGATGATCAGTTCGAAGTGCCCGCGGGCCATAGCTCAGTTATCGGTGTTGCTGCGACTGCCGCTGATGAAGACGGCACACCAACCCGAGCCTGGTACTCGACCCGGCAAAGCTACGTTGAACTTGCGGCGCCCGGAAATCTCATCTTCACCGGGCCTGACGGCGAGACGATCGAGAAGAACGGTACGAGCTATGCGACGCCGTTTGTTACTGCAGCGCTCGCCGTGCTCACCGGATCTGATGGCCCGCTCGCTGGCCGGCCCAATAGCCTTGCCGAGGCCCGCCAAGTCCTCTCTGCTACAGCGAGAGACCTTGCTCCATCCGGTCGTGATGTCGAGTTCGGGCACGGACAGTTGCAGCTGGATGCCGCTATTGCGGAGGCCACGCAGTTTGTAATCGACAATCCCCTACCGCCGCAGGGTGCCGAGAGCAATGCAGACGTGAGTGACGAAGATGTGCGCAACGCAGACGAGGGCGACGCAGACGTGAGTGACGAAGACGTGCGCAACGCAGACGAGGGCGACGCAGACGTGAGTGACGAAGATGTGCGCAACGCAGACGAGGGCGACGCAGACGTGAGTGACGAAGACGTGAGCGACATGGAGTAGCGCAACGATCCGTGCACGGCCCTCGTTCCCCGCTAACTGAACGCGCCACTCGCTTGCGACGAGTCGTTCCCGACTTCGCCGCTCTATAACGCATCGATTGCGCCAATTGCGACTGGACACATCATCTAACTATGAGCGGTATCACCTCCCGACGACAGCAGCGTCATCCGCATGCTGGTGCAGATTGTGACCGATGCAGACCTTGAGGCCGCTGATCGAGCAATTGCAACGCTTGACGCCGTATAGCCGACATTCACCAATGATCGACCCTGCTTCGTAGCTGCGCTTAGATGCGAACCAGGGTCATGGGCCGTAACGATCTGCAGATCGCTGCGGCCCAGTACTTTTTCTGGCGGTAGCGTCAAGCTATGCGCCGTCTCATCGCCCTCGTTGGGCTTGTGCTCTTTGGGTTTGTGGCGGCATCGTGCGGCGACAATAGCGACACCACTTCAGCTGCAGATACTACGGCGAGCGAGCCGTCACCATCGACCGCCGCAGCAGCTGATTTAACGGCGGTGCCTGAACCAGTAGGACGCGAACCGGCCACGCCCGAACCACCGCCGACTACCGCTCCAACGCAGCCACCAGCGCCAACCGAACGAGCAGCGACGCCTACTGTTGAACCAACGTTCTACGATGCTCCCGGCGGCTTGCATGTCCCGCTACCTCTCGCCTCAGCTGCGCCAGGCACCGTGATCGACACCGAGGTTCTTGACGTCAAGAATCGTCTCGGTCAGCGGATTCTGTACCACTCGCGATCGGCTCTGGGTGAGAACGTTGCGGTGTCCGGGTTCGTGGTCTATCCCAACGCAGATCCGCCAGCCGGTGGCTGGCCACTGGTGGCATGGGCGCACGGCACCACCGGGCTTGGTGATGCGTGCGCACCGTCGCACATCGCAGAGACCGATCAGCTCACGTCGGCGCTTGTGGGATTGGGATTCGCTGTTGTCGCAACCGACTATGAGGGACTCGGCACACCCGGCGTGCATCCGTACGTTGTTGGCGCGAGCGAAGCACACAGCGTGCTTGACAGCGTGCGCGCAGTACAGAGTCTTGACCTCCCACTCTCGACGGAGTGGGTTGCCTTCGGCCACAGTCAAGGTGGTCACGCAGCCATGTTCACCGGGCAATTGCACGCCACCTACGCGCCCGAGCTCGCACTGCTGGGTGTTATCGCTGGCGCGCCACCATCACAAATGGCGGAGCTCAACAATGCGCTGATTGGCGGAGACTTTCAGGGCTACCTGGTGATGACCGCGGCAGGCCTTGTTGCCGCAGACAACTCGCTTGATCTCACCGACGTGCTCACCGCCGAGGCCATCGACTTGCTTGATGTCGTGGAGTCCGGCTGCACTCAAGACATTTTCAGCGTCTACAACGCACTTGCTTATGACCGCATCGCACTCGTCGATGACCCGTTCGCATTGCCTAGCTGGTCCACGGCGATCGCCGAAAACGATACGAACCGTCTGCCAGTGACCGTTCCGTTGCTGATCATCCATGGCGGTGCCGACGAACAGATCCCAGTTGAAACGTCGGCCACATTGTTGAGCCAACTTTGCGCGCTGGCTGGCCAGGGACCGACGAAACGCATCGTCTATGAAGGACAAAGCCATGGCGGCGTCCTGACAACCTTTGCGGCCGCTCCCGACATTCTTGCTTGGGCCGAGGCCCGATTTTCTCAAGAACCAGCCCCTGACGACTGTGAACGCTAGGACTTCCACCCAAAATCGTACGTGGACAACGATTTTTCGAGTTGGGGAAAGTATCGTGGTAGGCGGCTCACAATGGGCCCACGAATGATAGGAATACCACGATGAAGGTTTGGATTGATCAGGATCTCTGCACCGGTGACGGACTCTGCGAAGAGATAGCTGACACTGTCTTCTTCGGAAAAGACGATGGTCTGTTCTACGTAAAGGAAACGGCCGACAACTTCGGAGAAGAGAAGCTGTTCGACGGCGAAGCCAACCCGGCTGGTGCCGAGGGCATGGCCCGCATTCCCGAGGGTGGACTCGAGTCGGTCATTGAGGCCGCCGAAGAGTGCCCCGGCGAGTGCATCTTTATCGAAGTCTGATTCGACTTCCGACTGATTCTGGCCCGGGTGCCATCACGTGTCCCGGCCAGCTAGAAGTCCGCGAGGGGCTAGTGCCCCTCGCAACCACCTCCCTCGGCCAGACTGCACCGCAGGAATTCAGTGATCGATCCCAACGACGATCCCGGCTTTGATCCCGATCGGCTCGTTGGTTGCGCGTACTGGCGTTGCGGCGACATCTTTGAGCGCCGAACATCAAACCAGGTCTTTTGTCGCAAAGCATGTCGCAGCCGCCAACGAAAGTGGGAGCGAGCGCAGGAGCGCAAGCGCCTACGCACTGCGGCTAAACAGAACTCTGGCCTGCTGCTGCTGCTAGCGGCCTCGCTTCTCTTTGTGAGCGAATGCTCATCGGCCAGCAGCGGCGGCGACACCAGTGAGGACCAGCCAGAGACCACGCCTGCTGCTGCCCCAGATGAACCGACGGCCGTGACAGTGTCTCCCGAACCGCCGTCTCCCGAACCGCCACTTGCGGTGGCTTCAGATCTCGTACCGTCAGTCGAGGAGCTCGTTGAGATCGGCCTTACCACTGCACAAGCAGAGTGCTTCATTGCCGAGATAGACCCCGAAGGAACCGGGCGTGTCGGTAGCGCCGAGCTGTTCACCGCTGCTTTTGCAGCCTGCTTGACCTAGCTGCGTATGCTGGGCACATGACGAACGTCCTGGCTGAGATCTTCTTTAACCCGCTACAGCCTGGTTATACCGTTTTCCCATATGACCATCTCGCTGAGATGCGCTTCGACGAGCACCGCCGAAACATCTTTTCTGAGGCCGTCGACGGTGACCTCGAGCAGCTTGAACGAACCTCAATTCTCGGCCTCGATGCGCCCGACCACACGCGTCTGCGACGTCTTGTTAGCAAAGCGTTCACTCCGCGAGCGATCGAGGCGCTGCGACCGCAGATCCAGGAGCTGGTCGATACGGCGCTCGATCGCATCGCAGCGGCTGGTCAAGCCGATGTCATCTCAGAACTCGCCTTCCCGCTCCCGTTTGACGTAATTACCGAAATGCTTGGCATGCCGCCCGGCGACACCGAAGCACTTCGAGACTGGGGTGAGGCGCTGGTCAAAACGTTCGACCCAATCATCACCGACGACGAGATCCGAGAATCGGTTCTTGCTGGCCAGGCGATGGACAGGCGAATCACTGCATTCATCGAGTGGAAACGTGAGAATCCGGGCGACGACCTTCTGACTGCCATGATCGACGCCGAGGAAGATGGCGACCGCATGTCAGCGCGGGAACTTCGCGATCAGGTACAGCTGCTGTTCATCGCCGGACATGAAACGACCGTAAACCTGATCGGCACGGGGCTCGCCGACCTGCTCGAACGCCCGGCGCTAACCAAGCACGTTCATGAGAACGGCCTCGACATGACCGGCATCGATGAGCTGCTCCAATTCGTCAGCCCAGTTCAGTTGTCTCGACGCATCACATTGCAGGACATCGAGACGGGTGGCCGACAAATCCCCAAGGGCACCATGGTCATGGCGGGCCTGGCATCGGCGAACCGCGACGAGGCCAAGCGGGGGCCTACCGCACACGAGCTTTACCTCGACCGCAAGGGTGCTGGCCAACATCTTTCGTTCGGAAGCGGCATTCACTACTGCCTGGGCGCTTCACTCGCCAAGCTCGAAGCACAAGTCGCCATCGGGTCATTTGTTGAGCGGTTCCCTAATGCGTCGATTGTTGACGCCAAGTTCAACGGCAGGATCAACCTGCGCGGCCTCGACAAACTCATCGTGGACGTCACAGGCTGATGCAGGACCCAGCGCTGACGCCATCAGATATCACGGGCAAGACCGCAGTTGTTACCGGAGCAGTCGGCGGTATGGGACGAGAAATCTGTCGACAACTCGTGCACGCTGGCGCCGACGTCTTCGCCACCGACCTCAACGAGAGCGGCTTCGAGGAATTGGCTGACCTGTGTGAAAATGCTGCTGGGTCGCTGGTCTGTATCGCAGGTGATGTTTCCAATGGAGACTTCATGCGCGACGTCGTCGACGACGCAGTCCAAGCGCATGGCGGCCTCGACTACGGAGTGAACGCAGCGGCCATCGAGTTCGAGACCGTCCCACTTGCCGATTGCGCCGACGAAGACTTCGACCGCATGATGGCGGTCAACACCCGTGGCGTGTTCGTGTCCATGAAGTATGAGTTGCGAGCAATGTTGGCATCAGGTGGCGGCTCGATCGTAAACATTGCATCGACGAACTCGTATCGGCCTCAACAGGGGCAACCGGCATACACCGCGAGCAAGCATGCAGTCTTAGGACTGACCCGCAGTGCCGCAATCGACTATGCCAAACACGACATCCGTGTCAACTGCGTGGTGCCCGGGGCCATCAACACGCCCATGTTGCACAACGCCATGGATCGTCGCAACCGACAGGTCGAAGATGTTGCCCACCGACTCAGCTTCTTCCACCGTTTCGGCGAGCCCACCGAGATTGCTCAGGCGGTGCTCTTTCTCTGTTCTGACGCATCGTCGTTTACCACCGGACATGCACTCAATGTCGATGGTGGCATGCTCGCTGGCTAACTACGCCTCGTAGTAGCCCGAGTGGAGGTAGAGCGCTGCCAGTCCTTCTTCGCGGAACATATCGATGTTTCGTTGATCGTCGTCGATAGCCAGCTGGGGTTCAAAGCCGCGTTCGCGAAGTTCCTTGACTGAGCGGCGCTTAAATTCGGGGGACCCCAAGCCACCGTCGCTTCGAGCTCGCATGATGAGCAGATCCCACCGATGTCCGCTTTCTCGCACCCAGTCAACGGTGGCGTCATGCAGATTGTGGGGCCGAGCGGTCAACAACACAACGACGTGCGCTGGATCGAATGAATGGGTGAGTGCAACCGATCCCTGAATTGGCACGTCGCCGAACGCGTTGGCGAAGAAGTTCTTCCAGTCGCGTTTGCCGTTCTGCAAGAAGTGCTGTCTATGCCAGCCGTCAGCAATCACGCCGTCCACGTCGACAAGGACGCACGGGGCAGCGGTAACGACGTCAGCTGCAAACGTCCAGTTCTCGGGGAAGTCCTGAGACACTAATTCTCGTCGCTCTCAGCGGCGCGGCTGCGAATCTCGTCGACTACCGATGCGTCAGCAAGTGTGGTGGTGTCGCCGAGAATTCGGCCCTCCGCCACGTCGCGTAGCAATCGTCGCATGATCTTGCCGCTTCTGGTCTTGGGCAGGTCGGGCACAACAAACACGGCCTTAGGTCGCGCGACAGGCCCCAACTTGGTTGCGACGTGTTGACGGATCTCTTCGGTGAGTTCAGGCGATGCCTCATTGCCACCACGCAGAATCACGTAGCCAACAATGGCCTGACCCGTCGTGTCATCGTTCGCTCCAACAACGGCGGCTTCAGCAACCGAGGAATGGTCAACAAGACCTGACTCGATCTCAGCGGTCGAGATGCGATGCCCACTGACGTTCATGACGTCATCGACGCGTCCCAGCAACCACAGGTAGCCGTCGTCGTCGACCCGTGCGCCGTCACCAGCAAAGTAGCGGCCAGGGAACCGTGACCAGTACGTCTCCTGGTATCGATCGGGATCACCCCAGATGCCACGCAACATAGAAGGCCACGGCTTGGCGATAGTGAGGTAGCCGCCGCCGACAGGGACGACGTTGCCACCGTCGTCGACGAGCTCGGCGGTAACGCCAGGAATCGTTGAGCATGCCGAACCCGGGGTTGTCGTAGATACACCCGGCATTGGTGAGATCATGTGACCACCAGTCTCGGTCTGCCACCAAGTGTCGACGATCGGGCGCTCACCGCCACCGATGTGTTCGTGGTACCACATCCACGCCTCAGGATTGATTGGCTCCCCAACCGTGCCAAGCACTCGCAGGGTGCTGAGGTTGTGGCCTGCGAGTTCCTCGGTACCCCATTTCATGAACGTACGGATTGCGGTCGGTGCGGTGTAGAGCTGGGTGACGCCGTATCGGTCGATCATGTCCCATAGCCGATCCTTGCTCCACCCAGAGCGGTCGGCACCGTTGCGATCCTGCTCTCGGGGAGTATCCGGGGTGCCTTCGTACATCACCGAGGTGCACCCGTTGGTGAGAGGGCCGTACACGATGTAGCTGTGACCGGTCACCCAGCCAATATCGGCGGCACACCAATAGACGTCGGACTCCGGCTTGAGGTCAAAGATGTACTTGTGCGTGAACGCCACCTGGGTCAGGTAGCCACCAGTGGTGTGCATGATGCCCTTGGGCTTCGCTGTGGTGCCCGAGGTGTAGAGCAGGTACAGAAGGTGTTCGCTGTCAAGCGAGACAGGCGGGCAGTCAGAACTTGCTGTGTCCATTAGCTCGTGCCACCAGTGGTCGCGGCCTTCGGCCATTACGACGTCGGTGTCGCATCGATTTACAACCACGACGTTCTCTACCGTGCCCGCACCGTCTTCGAGCGCTGCGTCGACGTTCACTTTGAGTGCAGAGGGTTCGCCACGGCGGTAGCCAGCGTCGGCGGTGATGATGAGTCGAGCCTGGGCATCGTCGCAGCGATCGATAATCGCATCGGGCGAGAACCCACCAAAGATGACCGAGTGCGCGACGCCAATCCGAGTGCAAGCCAACATCGCGATCGCAAGTTCCGGGATCATCGGCATGTAGATCGCAATTCGATCACCCGACTCGAGACCCAGCCCCTTTAGGACGTTGGCAAACTTGGAGACGTCGTCGAGTAGCTCAGAGTAGGTAATTGTTCGGGTGTCACCTGGTTCGCCTTCCCAGTGGTAGGCGACCTTGTCGCCACGACCCGCCTCGACATGTCGGTCGAGGCAGTTGTAGCTGACGTTGAGCTTGCCGCCGAGGAACCACTTGGCGTATGGAAGATTCCATTCGAGCACGTCGCCGAAGTCTTGATCCCAAGTCAACAGCTCGCGGGCCTGGCGTGCCCAAAAGGCTTCGAGGTCGGCCTCGGCCTCGTCGTACAACGAGCGGTCGCTACAAAGCGCCGCCGCTGCAAACTCAACCGGGGGCGGGAACCTCCGGCTTTCTGTCTCGTATACCTCAATAGTCGCGTCACTCATTGTGCTTCCCCAGGTTCGCGTCGGACATATGCGATGCCGACTCTAGACGCGCAACAGGGGTGGCGCGAAGGCCACCCCTGGTAGCGGGTCACGCTGCTGCCGTCCGGCCCAGCAAATGCAGGCTATTTGGCGAGTGCGTCCCGGATCTCGACGAGGAGATCGTTGTCGCTAGGACCATCTTCCTCTTCGACCTTGTTGGTCGCACGGTTGTACGCCTTCACGAGGAAGAACAGCACCAATGCGACAGAGATGAACGCAATAAGTGCGTTCAAGATCGAGCCGTAACCAATGGCCGCCTCGACGATCTGGCCGTTTGCATCTTCGTAGCTGTCTCCGCCGAGACCGATCTTGAGCGAGCTCAGGTCAGGCTGGCCGAGCAGGCGAGCGACAATTGGCATGACGACGTGTTCGACAATGGCCCCGACAACTGGCACGAATGCCAATGCCATAACCAGACCAACCGCGGCTTCGAATACGCCACCCTTGTCAATGAAGTCTTTAAATTCCTTGATCACAATGAACCCCTTAGTAGTTACGTTTGCGTGGGCTCGACGTTCATCGCAAAAGGCAGACCGTCGAGCGACACCACAGCCGGAAGCTGTGACATCACGAGAACAGTAGATGACCTCGTGCGCCGATTAGCGGACTATCGGTCCACAACACTCCGTGTGGCCACACTGCCGCCCCGCACAGCGCATCAGCCGCAAAAGAAACATTGAAGTGCCACAGTTGCATCAGCCCCATGTGCTTTCATTGTCCACAAGCGGAGTGAGTTCGAACTAGAGAGGCATCGCGCCAAAATGACCACCCGCCGACTGGCAGTCCTGACGTTGTGGGCACTCTCGTTGTTCGCTCTCGCAGCAGCATTCGCGATACAAGCCAACGCTTCTACGTCGACAAACATCGCGGATCTATCCGAACTTGAGGTCGCTATCGATCCAGTCATTGTCGCCACGCCGGACCCAGCAGCTCCCGAACCAGTCGAGACGACCACCCCGGCCCCCGAGCCGACCTTGATTGTCAATGCAACTCCGGTGGCCCCTCCCACGTGGGTGGAGATCCCATCGGACCTCATCGCAACCCCAACGCCCGAGCATGCCGCCCACGATGTGCCATTGCCGATATTGACAAATATTGCCTCCGCACCGCGTGATGACAGCGTCGTCTATCTGACCTTCGATGATGGCCCAGACCCGGTGTACACAAACCAAATGCTCGACGTACTCGCTCGATACAACGCCAAGGCAACCTTTTTCGTCCTCGGTAGCGCAGTTGATACGTTCCCCGGCGTGGTGCAGCGGATTGTGGCCGAGGGGCACGCGCTCGGTAACCACACCTACTACCACGAGGCCCTGCCCCGTGAATCGAACGAGAACATCATTCAGACACTCTCATCGACCAACAACGCCATCGCCCGAGCGACTGGACGCACGACGACATGTATGCGCCCACCGTATGGAGCACTCGATGAACGCTCGTATCAGACGATTACCTCGCAGGGATACAGCGTGTCGATGTGGGAAGTCGATTCGAATGACTGGAAGCTGTCCGACGGTTACACGATCGCAGCCGGCGTGTTGCAGTCGACCAATCTCGGCGACCGAGTGCTGTTCCACGATGGCCCAGCGCACCGGGCCGCAACCGTCTCCGCACTCGATTCGGTGCTGTCCGTTCTGTCCAACCGAGGCGTGCAGTTCCGCCCCCTCCCCTGCTAACGCAGGAAGAACCACCAACCACTGGCGGCGAGTGCAGCCAAACCCATGACCGACATGGTGATGATCTGGCTGCGCGGAATCTTCCCGTCGTCGGGGATACCGGGCACCTTCTTACGAAGGTGCTGCAGCAATCGGTCCGCCCACGCAACATCTTTAGCCAGGATGAAGAGACCGCCGGAAATAGCGAGCACACCCGGCCCGGGCAGCACCATCATGGCAATGCCCGCTACGACTACGGCCATACCGATGGCCATGCGCACGACCCGTATCACGATGTGGGACTTCGCATCCTCAACGCTCACCTCGCGTGCGCCTGTCTCAAGTTCCGCCGCGACCGCGGCATCACCTAGCTCATCTGAAATACCATATTTATATTGCACGATTGGGACAGTATAAGCCTCTCTCTTCACCGCTCCGCTCGGGGGCGACGTTCGTCGCACACGGTTTCAGTCTTCTGGGTCGCCTGTGTTTCTCCGCTCCGCTCGGGGGCGACGTTCGTCGCACACGGTTTCAGTCTTCTGGGTCGCCTGTGTTTCTCCGCTCCGCTCGGGGGCGACGTTCGTTGCACACGGTTGCACAGCAAACAACGTCACTTTGCGCAGCGAAGCAAGCAAAGTAAAAAAGCCAGAGCGAGGGACGAGCGTATAAGCGGAGCGAAGCGAGCGCCCCAAACGACTCGCTACGTGCTGCGTGCCAACGCCACTTTGCGCAGCGAAGCAAGCAAAGTAAAAAGCCACAGCCCTACAGTCCGGCGAGCATCCCTGGGATATCGACGTCGCTGAAGTGGGTGACCATGTCTGGGTAGATACCGAACGCAATTGTTGCTACTGCGGTGATGCCGAGCGCTGTTTGGAGTGCGAATGGCACGTCGATGGGGCGAGTGTCGAATTCCCCTGGGGGGTCTTCAAACCACATGCGCGATGCGAGCTTGCCGTAGTAGCCAAAGGCGATCACGGTGTTGACTGCAGCGATCGCAGCGAGCACGTACGCCCACCAGACACCAGCTTCAATGAGAGCAGTGAACACACCGAACTTGGCGTACCAGCCGCCGAGGGGTGGAATACCGGCTAGAGAAGCCAAGAAGATTGTCATGATGACGCCGAGAGCAGGAGACCAGCGTTGTAGGCCGTTAAAGCTGCTGAGCTCGCCGGAGCCGGTGCGGCGAGCGACGGTGAGAACGACGGCAAAGGCGCCAAGGTTCATAGCAGCATAGATGATGAGGTACGTAACGACGGCGCCCACGGCACTGTCGGCGACATCGGCGCTTTCGCCAGCGACTGCGAGAGCTGCCAGCATGAAGCCAGCCTGGGCGACACCCGAGTAGGCCATCATGCGAATGACGTTGTCCTGACGCAGTGCGGTCAAATTACCCGCCGTCATGCTCAAGGCCGCCAAGATCCAAAGCGCAGGACCGTAGATGTCGCTCTGGCTCCAGAATCCAACGAATATCAGATTCATGAGGGCCACGAAACCAGCAGCTTTTGCGGCGACCGCCAAGAATGCGGTGACCGGCGTTGGGGCTCCCTCGTACGTATCAGGAGCCCACAGGTGGAACGGCACGGCGGAAACCTTGAAGCCGAAGCCAACGATCACGAGTACAACACCGAGGCTGACGATTGCCGGTGAAGAACCCTCAGCGAGCGAAGCATTGATCTCTGACAGAATCGTTGAACCGCTAACACCAAAGAGCAGCGACATGCCGTAGAGCATCAACGCGCTAGCGAAGACACCGTTCAGGTAATACTTGAGGCCAGCTTCGTTGCTCTTCAGGTCGCGTTTGCGCCATGTGGCCATGAGGTAGGCAGGGATCGAGAGAAGTTCGAGTGCGACGAACACCGTGATGAGGTCGCGGGCTGAAGCCATAACAACCATGCCGAGCACCGACGACAGGAGCATGCCGTAGTACTCGCTCTCCCAGTAGTCGCCTTCGGCGATGTAGTTGGTTGACATCAACACGACGAGGTAGCCAATGATCACAAAGAGCGCTTTGAGAATGAGCGAGTATCCGTCGACGACGTAGACGTCACTGCCAGCGAACGCCTGCACCGGGTTCGATGCAACACCATCGACGGCCAGCGTGATGATTGGAATGAGCACGACGAGCAGGCCGAGGCCTGCGACCGTGGGTGAGATGCGGCGACCCCGCTCAAGCAACACGACATCGATCAACGTGACAAGCGCACCGACACCGAGCAGTGTGAGCTCGGGCGCAAGCGCGTGCCAGTTGATGTCAGGCCGGACGAACTCCTCGCTGACTTGCAGAAGGAACCCCAGCACAGGGGTAAGGGCGGCGAGCACTGTTACTGACCTTGAGCGTTTTCGACTGAGGCTTGTACTGCGTCTTGGACAGCCGAGCGCATGTCATCGAAACAATCAACACCGTCGGCGGCTTCGAGGCACCCGCCGGTCAGCGAGGCGACGTCGGCGTCGTTGACGAAGTCGCCAATACCACTGAGTTCGCCGAGGCCTTCGATCTGGAGTGATTCGACAACGGCCGGGTCGGTCAGGTCAAAGATCAGGTTCGGGTAGAAGCCGAACACCACGATAAGAACCAGCAATGGGGCCCATGCGATCCACTCGTAGCGGGTGACATCGTGGATGTGCGGGTCGGACTCGAACTCTTCGGTTGGTGTACCAAAGGCGGTCTTCTGGACCATCCACAGTAGGTAGCCTGCTGCGAGCACGGTGCCAAGGGCTGCGACGACCATGTACGCACGCCAGGTCCCTTCGGACAGGATGTTGGCGGGGTTGTATGAGGCCAAGATTGCGGGGAACTCCCCCCAGAATCCGGCAAGGCCAGGTAGTCCGAGCGACGCCATCGCCGAGAAAGCAAGTATCCAGCCCATCTTTGGGGCCTGCACGAGCAGCCCGCCAAGGCGGCCCATGTCGAGCGTGTGGTAGCGGTCTTTCATGGAGCCAGCCACGAAGAACAACATGCCGGTGATCAGGCCGTGAGCGATCATGCCGAAGATTGCGGCATTGATGCCGAAGTCGGTAAGCGTGGAGATACCGAGCATCACAAAGCCCATGTGAGCAACTGAACTGAACGCGATCAGTCGCTTCATGTCGCTTTGGGCAAGACAGCCGAGTGCGCCGTAGATAATGCCAATGACGGCCAGCAGGCCGATCACAGGTGCCCACGCTGCCGCTGCTTCGGGCAGGAAGGGAATCGCGATCCGCACGAAGCCGTACGTACCGAGCTTGAGGAGCACTGCCGCCAGGATCACCGAACCAACGGTGGGGGCTTGGGTGTGAGCGTCTGGTAGCCAGGTGTGGAACGGGAACATTGGCACCTTGACACCAAAGCCGATGAACATGCCACCAAAGATCCATAGCTGGGCGTTGCGGCTAATGCCCGAGGTTGCGCCGGTGGACAGTGCCCGCATATCAAACGTGTTCACCGTGGGAGCCGCTAGCTCCGCGATCTGGCCGTTTGCCAGAAAGAAGACGGCGAGGAAGCTGATCAGCATCAGGGCTGAACCGAACAACGTGTACAAGAAGAACTTGAGTGATGCGTAGCGGCGATCGTCGCCACCCCAGACGCCGATGAGGAAGAACATTGGGAGCAAGACGACTTCGAAGAAGACGAAGAACAAGATCAGGTCTTGTGCGATAAACGAGCCGAGCATGCCGGTCTCAAGAATCAGGATCAGCGACAAGAACGCTTTGGGATTGTGCGGCTCAGGGAAGTGCCCAAATGAGTAGATGATGCATAGCGGCACCACCCCAAGGGTCAAGATCAGCAGCGGCAGCGACATGCCGTCGAGGCCAACGATGAACCGGCTGTTGATGACGCTGATCCAGTCCTTGTCAACCACAAATTGCAGGTCGCCTGCTTGGCTGTAGTCGAAGTTGAAGAGCAACAATGCACCAAACACTGCAGCGACCAGCGTGGTCCCTAAAGCGATGGTCTTGTGCGTCGACTCTTCTTCCTTTGGCACTGCCATCATGGCGAGCGCCCCGATAAGCGGGATGAACGTGACGAGGGTTAGGCCCCAATCGTCGATAAATGCTTCCATTAGTGAATAACCCTCAGATCACGATGATGAGCAAGCCCGCAAGCAGGGTTGCGCCTGCGAACATGACCGTTGCATATTGCTGAACTTTGCCGGTTGACCAGCGACTTAGCTCGCCACCAGCTCCTTGCGAACCTCGACCAGCGGCGTTGACGCTTCCGTCAATGACCCCTTGGTCGACGTACTTGTAAAGCGCATTCGCGCCCTGCACTGACCGCTCCCCGACTTCGTCGACGGTCGCGTCAATGACGTTTTCGTGCACCCAGTTGGCGGCGTAGGCGAGTGGCCGCTTTACGAACGTCGCTATGCCGATGCCTGTTCGAAGTGCGGAAGCCACGATGGTAAAGACAGTGATGCCTAATACTGAGCCCCAGATCAACGACGGCACGAAGGCCTGGTTCAAGCCATTGTCGAGCGAGAAGCCGAGGGTAAGACCCGCAGCGGCACCAAAGATGGCGCCCATGGCGGTCGCGCCTGCTGCGCCGACTGGTTCGCCGCCGTCGTAGATGTGGTCGAGGTAGTACCGGTTCTTAAGCATTGTGTGGCCTGCTTTGAGCAGACCGTTGCGCTCAGTCGGGCCGTTTACCATTTCGGTGGCGGACGGACTCTGACTGTTGACCTTGACGAAGTAGTACCAGTAGGCAACACCGACTGCCGATGCCACGACCAGCGTGGAGAAGATCGCAAGCGACCAGCTTGGATCAGCGTGCGATATCAGCGGGAAGTAGCCCGTGGCATTCTTGGGCTCGACAAAGTGCTCAAACCGCAAGGTGATGTTCGAGGGCAAGCCCAGGAAGTTCTTTGGCAGGTTCATGAAGCCTGCAACGACCGCCAGGAAAGCAAGGATCCGCAGCGGCCACAGGATGCGAGGCCCCGACTCGTGTGGCTCACCATGATGCGCATGGTCGTCGTGATGGTCGTCGTGATGGTCGTCGTGATGGTCGTCCGCGTGGGCATGCTCGTGGTCGTCCGCGTGGTCATCGTGGTGTCCGCCGCGGAACTCACCAAAGAAGGTCAGGTACATGACGCGCGTCATGTACGCAGCGGTCATGGCGGCGGTGACCATGCCCATGACCAACATGACGGTGTAGGCACCGTTGGCGTGGCTTTCACCCTCAAAGAAGCCCCAGCCACCGGTACCGGCCAGAATCTCATCCTTTGACCAGAATCCCGCAAGTGGCGGCAGACCGGCGAGCGCGATGGAGCCAATGAGGAAGGTCTTGTAGGTGGTCGGCATGAACTTGCGCATGCCGCCCATGTCCTTCTTCATGTCAAAGCTGTGCACGGCGTGGCTGACCGAACCAGCGCCAAGGAACAGGCAGGCTTTGAAGAACGCGTGCGTCGTCAGGTGGAAGACCGCTGCGGTCCACGCACCAACGCCGAGTGCCAAGGTCATGTAGCCGAGCTGGCTGATGGTTGAATACGCCAGGACCTTCTTGATGTCGTCTTGCACAAACGCAAGCGACGCGCCGACCAGTGTGGTGATCGCACCCACGATCGCGAGTGCATTGATGCTTGAGCCGCCGATACTGAGGCCGTGGAAGAACACGCCATACAAACGGGCGATCAGGTACACGCCGGCAACAACCATGGTCGCGGCGTGGATCAGCGCCGATACCGGCGTTGGACCAGCCATGGCGTCGGGCAGCCACGTGTGCAGGAAGAACTGACCAGACTTGGACATAACTGCGGCCAACAAGCAGAGCGCAGCGATCAGCAGCAAGGTGTGACTGGTTGAACCGTCGATCGCACCTTGGTTGATATCGATAATCCCCCACTTCTCGCCCGAGGCAAAGAAGAGGATGATCATGCCGATAAGCAGACCCATATCGCCAACACGGTTGGTCAAGAAGGCTTTGAGCGCAGCGTCGGAATTGTCCTGGTCTTCCCACCAGTGCCCAATGAGCGAGAAGGAACAGACGCCCACAAGCTCCCAACCAACGATCATCTGCAGAACGTTGGCGCTGGTGACAAAGAACAGCATGGCTGCGGTGAAGAGCGACAGGAACGCGAAGAAGTGCGTGTACCTGCGGTCACCTGCGACGTAATCGGTGCTGTACACGTGCACGAGCATCGACACGAGTGTCACGACGACGAGCAACGTGACCGTCAGTCCGTCGACCATGGTGCCGACAGTGAAGTCGATGCCACCGTTCGACCACCACGTGCGTTCCGAAACAACGGCTACGGGGCTGGCGCCCTTGGAAGAGCCGTCGTCTTCTACGAATGCGCTAAAGCCAGCGGCGAACTCACCGTCACCCGCCGTGCCGTTGCTGTCGAGCGGGAACCCACTGGCTTCTTCTTCATCGCCATGGTCATCACTGTGATCATCATCAGCGTGGTCGCCGCCGTAGGCGTTGTCGCTCTTGATGTACTCGCACGTCTCGGGCGTGCAATTATCAGCATTGTTGACTTCGCTGACCCATTGACCGGCGGTCAGTAGCGACAGAAGAAAACAGACGCCAACGGCGGCAATGCCGATTTCGCTGCCGCCTCGCGGCATGCGCTTGCCGAAGCCAAGGATGATGAGGAACGAGACCGCCATGATGGCGGGGATGACCCAGACGTTCTCCAGGAACCAGCCAGTGGCTTGAACGGCGGAGCCGCCCGCTTCGACTGCAATGAGTGAATGCATGATCAGCCCTTCAAGAGATCGACTTCACCGACGTCGATATTCTTGGAGTTGCGGTAGATGGTCAGAACGAGGGCCAGGCCGACGCCAACCTCGGCGGCGGCGACAGCAATGATGAAGAGGGCGAATACTTCGGCCGGAATTGCGGCGCCGTTGTAGGCACCGAATGCGATCAAGTTGATATTGACCGAGTTCAAGATGAGCTCGATCGACATGAGCACCAAGACGGCGTTGCGGCGAGCAAGCGCGCCATAGACGCCAATGCAGAAGAGCACTGCGGATAGAACCAGGAACTGGCTGAGATACATAACTTCTCCCCCTATTCCTTTCGAGCCACAACGATGGCGCCGATGAGAGCCGCAAGCAGCAGCACTGAGACGGCTTCGAACGCAACAATGTAGGTACTGAAGATCGAATCAGATACTTGCTCGACGGTGGTCGGCGAGTTGCCGAGCACGTCGATTTCGCGGGCGTTGTCGCTCCATGGCGCTTTGGCGTAGTCAAAGACCGCATACACCATGACCAATGCCAGCAAGATCGCCGTCATGACTGCTGGCCAAATGTTGTCGTGGGTCAGATTGTCTTCGGCTCCGACTTTGGCTCGGGTCAACATGATGCCAAACAGGAAGAGCACGATGACTGCGCCGATGTAGACGAGTACCTGCGTGACGCCCACGAACTCTGCGCCGAGCAGCACAAACTGCGCGGCAACGCCAGCAAGCACGACCACGAGGTAGAGCGCGGCGTGCACCATGTTGCTTACCGTGACCACGCGCAACGCTGCGATGACCATGACGGCGGCAATCAGGTAGAAGAAGACGTTCTGGGCAACCACTGCGCCCAGGACCGTGGACAGTGCAATCATGACGATGGGCTCGGCAACTTCTTTACCTTGACCTCGCTACCCGACTCATACGCCGGGTAGTCGGGCACGGTTTCCATCCAGTCAGCGAGCCGACTCTTGTCGTGCAACAGGTCCGCGATCTTGAGTTCGCTGAACTCAAACTCGGGGCTCCAGAACAGCGCATCGAACGGGCAGACCTCAACGCAGATGCCACAGAACATGCACAGCGCGAAATCAATATCGAATCGGTCGAGCTTGTTCTTCTGGCGCGGTTTGCCGCCAGCGCGTCGTGGTGGTGCGAGTTCTTTGTGACCCTCGATGTAGATACACCAGTCCGGGCACTCGCGCGCACACAGCATGCACGAAGTGCAATTGTCGTGGTGCAGCGCGATGACGCCGCGGGCGCGGTCAGGCGGTGCCTCTTTGACGTGCGGGTACTGCACCGTGTGAGAACCCTTAGATGGCGCTGGAGGTCCAGTTGGACCATCAGGGAAGACCGTCTTAAAGAAGGTTTTAGCGGTTACACCAAGACCAACCAGCATTCCAGGAACTTTGGGCATTAGAGGCTCCTCACGATCTGCAAGTTATGAACTCCCAGACGAACAACTCGGCACGTGAGCGCAGCGAACGAAACTTTGGGCATTTAGAACACCACCTTGAAGATTGCGGTGATGACGATGTTGAGCAGCGACAGTGGAATCAAGAACTTCCAGGCCAGACGCTGTAGCTGGTCTTCACGGAATCGCGGATAGGTCATACGGAACCAGAAGATCAAGAACGCAATCAAGACCATCTTGACGGCAAGCACCAGTGGCCCGATCCAGTTCATGATTTCAGAGGAGCCGTCGACGAAGGGGATCGTCCAGCCGCCCAAGAAGAGCGTGGCACCAATTGCAGAGAACACCGCTGCCGTGGCGAATTCGCCGATGAAGAACAGCAGGAATCGGATGCCGGAGTATTCGGTCATGTAGCCCGTGACAAGCTCGGATTCAGCGACTGGCATATCAAATGGCGGTTGGGTCAACTCGGCCTGGATCGATACGAGAAAGATCAAGAAGCCAAGGAACTGCGGGATGATGAACCAGATACCAAAGTCGCTTTGTGCCAGGACGATGCCTTTGAGGTTCAGGGTGCCTGCCATGATGACAACGCCAACGACCGAAAGCACCAGTGGCAATTCGTAGGCGATGAGCTGGCCAGCGGCACGGATGCCACCGAGCAGTGAGTACTTACTGTTTGAGCCCCAACCAGCCATCATGATGCCGATGACCGACACTGACGACACCGCCATTGCGAAGTAGATGCCCGTGTTGAGATCGACAAAGTGGGCGTCGGGTCCGCCTGGCAGAACCAGCACGAGCAGGAACGTCGAAACGAGAACCACGAATGGGGCAGCGGCAAAGACAAAACGATCTGCCTTGCTCGGGAAAATGTCTTCTTTCTGCAAGAACTTGCCGAATTCAGCAAGCAGCTGCAGCTGGCCGTAGGGGCCTGCTTCCATGGGGCCAAGGCGACTCTGCATGAAGCTCATCATCTTGAACAAGAACATGTAGACCAGCGCACCCGTTGGCAACAAGACGGCAACGAGCCCAACGAGGCCTCGAAGAACCGTTTCTTGCCAGTACGCAAGTTCAGCAATGATCGGTGTCATGTCACATCCGCTTCATACGGTTGCGAATTGCGAGCGCAGCGCGCAACTTGGTGTGTGAGCGCAGCGAACGGTGCGAACGGCGTCATCGGTCAATGTCTCCAAGGATGAAGTAGAGCGACGCCAAGATGGTGGCGATGTCGGGAACGTACACGCCTTCGAGCAGCCACGGTGTGATCGACATGTTCGAGAACGACGCCGTGCGGATCTTGACCCTGAATGGGGTGAGTTCGCCCTTGCTGATTACGTAGTAGCCCATGACCCCGAGTGGGTTCTCCGTTTGCACGTACGACTCACCAGCGGGCACCTTGATGATGCGCGGCACTTTGGCCATGATTGGGCCAGCTGGCAGACCATCAAGGATCTGATCGACCATGAGCGAGGACTCGCGGACTTCTTGCAGTCGAACCCAAAAGCGTGAGAACGAATCGCCGTCGGGGTGCGTCCAGACCTTCCAGTCGAGGTCTTTCCATGCCAGCGGCGATGGCTGGTCTCGACGCAGGTCCCAGTCGACGCCGGACCCACGAAGGTTTGCGCCGCTCAGGCCGTACGCCTTGCCGACATCAGCGGGAATGATGCCAACGCCGCGGCAACGACTCTGGAAGATTTCGTTGCCCGTGACGAGGTCGTCCATTTCGTCGCAGAAGTCACGGACTCGTTGCATCGCCGACTTGGTTTCTTTGATCCATCCGGCTGGCAGATCGTCTTTGACGCCACCAATGCGGTTGAAGTTCGGGTGGAAACGGCCGCCGGTCGCGCTCTCGATCTGGTTGAGAACGAACTCCCGGTCGCGCATTGCGTAGAACAGCGGTGTTACACCGCCGAGCTGCACAGGCATGTCGCCTAGGAACAGCATGATGTTGGCGATGCGACCCATTTCGAACAGTGCCGTGCGGATGTACTGCGCACGAGGTGGAGCTTCTACGCCCATGAGTTCTTCGGACGCAAGTATGAAGGGGACTTCGTTGGCGAAGCTGCCTACCCAATCGATGCGGTTGATCAGCGTAGTCACCTGCGGGTAGGTGCGAACCTCGGTGAGCTTTTCGTAGCCGCGATGCATGTAGCCCATGATCGGCTCGGCTTGGATGACCCGTTCGCCGTCGAGGCGGGCAACGATGCGCAGCGTGCCGTGTGTCGCGGGGTGCTGTGGCCCAATATTGAGGGTCATGCCCTCGGTTTCGAGCTCAATGTTGACGCGTGCGTCGGCGGCGCGAGCCGCCACATAGCGGAGCTGATCGACTTCGTCGATGTCGTTGATGTCGACTTCGGTTGTCGTTTCGGTGCTCACTCTGCTGACTCACCCTCTGCTGACTCACCCTCTGTAGATGCGCCCTCTGTAGATACGCCCTCTGTAGATGCGCCCTCTGTAGATGCGCCCTCTGTAGATGCGCCCTCTGTAGATGCGCCCTGTGTCGAGTCGCCCGTTGCAGGGGCAGCCTCAGCGGATTCGTCGGCCGCCTCTTCTTCTTCAGGCATGCCCTCAACATCGACAATGCCCGGCCATGGCTTGACGCGGCGGGCGACCAAGGGGAAGTCCTTGCGCAGCGGGTTTCCCTCGAAGTCGGTTGGTAGGTAGAGCGCCCGCAGGTCAGGGTGCCCCACGACGTCAACGCCGAACATCTCACTGAGCTCACGTTCGTGCCAGTTCGCACCCGGATACACCGCAATGAGCGTGTCGATTGCCGGAGCATCGTTCGCAAGATCGGTTTTGATTGTCACGCCGATGTGTTCTTCGGTTGAGTGCAGGCGCATAAACGCCTGAAAACGGCTGTCACCGCCGGCGACGCCCGTGGACATCTCTTCGGTTTCTTGTTCGTCGCGGCCGTGCACGACCCAGTCCTGTTCGGCTTCCATTTCGCGACCGAATGGCGACGGCAGCCAGTCGATCCCGGCGACAAAGTCGAACCACGTCATGCCAAGGCGGTCACGAGCGAAGCGTGCAGCGCTGACCCACGAGCCTGCATCAACGCGGATCGTCAGGTCGCGGCCAGGAACTATGTGCTGATCGAGCAGGCCATCACCCAAGTGTTCGGCGAATGCGCCCGCAATGGCTTCGCGAACCGCATCGGTTTCGACTTCTTCTTCTTGCTCGGTGGCGACGTCTTCGGTGGTGCTCATGAGATTTCGCCACCACCAACGACGGCGTACTCGCCGTCGTTGCCTTTCCAGCGTTCGGCTGGATCTTCGTTGTGGATCATCTCTTGCAGTAACACGATGCCTTCGAGAAGTGCTTCGGGCCGTGGCGGGCATCCTGGCACGTAGACATCGACGGGAACGATCTGGTCAACGCCCTTGGTTACTGAGTAGCTGTCCCAATATGGGCCGCCACAGTTGGCGCATGAACCCATAGAGATTACGTATTTAGGATCAGGCATCTGCTCGTAGAGACGCAGGATGGCTGGCGCCATCTTGTCGGTCACGGTACCCGACACAATGAGGAGATCTGCTTGGCGTGGGCTGGCGGGAAACGGGATTACGCCGAGACGCATGGCGTCATAGCGAGGGCTACCTATAGCGGCGGCCATTTCAAGCGCGCAGCACGCAAGACCCCACTGGTACATCCACAAGCTGTATTTGCGACTGATGTTGAGCAGTTTGGTGATCGACTTCGGCATCTTGCCGGATTCAACTAGGCCCATGAGAAACCACCTTTAAGGCCGCGGGAGCATCGGCCGGACGGAGCGAAGAAGCACATCTAGGAGCGAGGGACGAGCGGGCGGAGCCGACGGAGGAGGCGACCAAATCGACTGAGGCCATATCCGACGAACGTCGGCCCAAGCGGAGCGAAGAGACTAAAGCCATCGCAGTACTCCCTTGCGCCAGGCGTACAAAAGGCCAAGCAGGAGAATGAAGATGAAGATGGCCATTTCGATGAGGCCAAAGGTCCCGTATTGCTCGAGACGTGTTGCCCACGGGAAAATGAAAACCGCTTCAACGTCGAACATGACAAATAGCAGTGCAAACACGTAGTAACGAATGTTTGACTGGCCCCACCCGGTACCGACGGGATCCACGCCTGATTCGTAATTAATGTACTTCTGCGCCTGCGGGCGCGTAGGACGAAGGAGCGAACTAATACCAAGCAAGGCGGACACCAGGGCTACGGCAAGCAGCCCAAAGATGCCGACTGTCAGATAACTGCGCAGGAAGTCGGACACGGGTCTTGAGCCTAACCTTCTGCACTAGGCCATCCAAGCTTCTACGCGCATTAGATGACGGCTTTTTTCCTACCGCGTGCGACCATTTCGCCGATCACGAAAACCGAGCACCGCCAGAGCTTGTGATTTATTGCGCAATATCGCCGAATTGGCGCACTCCGCAGCATCAAACGACAGCATCTGATCACTCGCCGAGGGGGCGGTTTGAGACCACTCGCCGCTTCCTTCTATCGTCTGGGCGTGACCACGCCATGACCGACTTGCCGCTCTCCCATATCAAAGTGCTCGATCTGACTTTGGCGCGAGCGGGACCAACTGCGGTGCGGCAGTTCGCCGATTGGGGCGCAAACGTGATTCGTATTGAGCCACCCGCAACCGGCGAAGAGTCGATGAGCCTGGGGCGCCACAACTCGGATTTTCAGAACCTGCACCGCAACAAACGAGCGATGACAGTCAACCTGAAGTCACCCGATGGACTGGCGTTGTTCATGGATTTGGCTCGTGACGCTGATGTCATCATCGAAAACATGCGCGCCGACGTGAAACACCGGCTCGGGGTCGACTACGAGTCGCTCCGAGCGGTCAACCCGCGCATCGTCTACGGATCGATCTCCGGTTTCGGCCAAGATGGCCCGTATCGCGATCGGCCAGGCGTCGATCAGATTGCGCAGGGTCTGGGTGGCCTGATGTCGATCACGGGTGTGCCTGGCCAGGGTCCGGTTCGCGTCGGCATTCCAATCAGCGACCTTGCTTCTGGCATGTACCTCGCCATGGGTTGTTTCATTGCGCTCATCGAGCGCGAACGCTCCGGGGTCGGACAGTGGGTGACGACATCGCTGCTCGAAGCCCAGATTGCGATGCTCGACTTTCAAGCTTCTCGCTGGACTATGGATGGTGAAGTCCCACCTCAGGCTGGCAATGACCACCCCACGCTGATTCCTATGGGCACCTTTCCGACCTCGAATGGGCACATGAACCTGGCAGCTCCAAACAACGCTCGCTTCGAACAACTGTGCACAGCAATGGGCGCTCCCGAACTGAACGAGCATCCCGACTATCAGACGAGCGCGCTGCGCTCGAAGAACCGCGACGCCTTGCGAGTCGCGATCGCTGGTCGCACCAGCCTGAAGTCAACCGAACACTGGATAGACGTCCTCAACACGACCGGAATTCCTTGCGGGCCGATCTATTCGATCGACGAAACCTTCGCCGACGCCCAGGTCAACCACCTCAACATGTCGGTTCCAATCACACACCACGAGCTTGGCGAGATCCGCATCGTGCGGCACGCTGTGAACATGAGTCGCACCCCGCATGGAATACGCAGCGCTGCACCCGAGCAAGGCGAGCACACCAAAGAAATTCTGACTGAACACGGCATCGATGACGCCCAGATCGCCGAGCTACGAGCGAGCGGCGCAATCTAGGCTCGACCGCACGCCAAGACCCGCCCAGACCGCCCAGACCGCCCAGACCGCCCAGACCGCAGTATCAGCTCATAGGAGAACCGTGGACCTTGAAACCCCCTACATGCTTGCGTCGATCCGCGACGGGGTGGGCTGGATGACCTTCAACAACCCAGACCGACGGAATGCGATGAAGCTCGAAATGAGTCGTGCAGTCATTGACATTCTTGCCACCTTTGATGCTGACGACGACGTTCGGGTTGTCGTCATGCGCGGAGCTGGTGACAAGGCATTTGTCTCTGGCGCCGACATCTCCGAGTTCGATCAGCACCGGTCGACGCCCGAAGCTCGTGCGTACTTTGACGAACTCGCGGCCGCATCAGCGCATGCCTTCTCCTCACTTGAAAAGCCACTGATAGCAATGATCCGCGGATTTTGTATGGGTGGAGGGCTCGCAACTGCGTTGCAGGCTGACCTGCGAATCGCTGCCGATGATGCGCAGTTCGGCATTCCTGCAGCACGCCTTGGCCTCGGCTATGGCTTCGATGGAGTCAAGAAGTTGACCCACATCGTTGGTCCAACCATGGCAGCCGAGATCATGCTGACAGCCCGACGATTCGGCGCAACCGAAGCCAACGCCATGGGCCTAATCAATCGTGTCGTTGCGGTTAAAGAACTCGAAACCGCAGTAGCCGAGCTCGCAGCGAGTATCGCTGCGAATGCGCCACTCACTGTCAAGGCGGCAAAGGCATCGGTGCGGGAGACATTCAAGGATCCCGACCGCCAAGATCGCGATCGAATCGCTGGCCTGGTAGAAGCCTGTTTCCGCAGCGACGACTACAAAGAGGGTCGCAGTGCCTTTCTCGAAAAGCGTGTCGCAGAGTTTCGGGGCCGCTAATTGCCGCGAGTCGATGGTCCCAGCGCTTACGATCTAACCCATCATGATTTCTCTGCGCATATATGCGCTATGACGATGCCAGGCCCTGACACGCCGGGCGCTGATATACCTGATTTTGACACACCGCACTCGGACACGTCGGACTTCGAAGCCATGCTCGACTCGCATCCTGCGGACCGGCGACGGAGAAGGGCCACTGGCGCAGTGGCCCTGCTGGCATTTGTATTACTAGCTGCAGTCTTGCTGTGGCCCAAGGGCGACGACGTTGGCGAGACCGTCGCCGAGCGCGCACAGGACGACATCGAGGCACCAGAGCCGACAGCCGTAACTGATGAGGTTCATGGGGTCGTCGCTGTTCCCGATAGCGCCGAGGCCGACGACGTCAGCGTTCCACCAATCGCAACCGCGTGGGAGTCTGGGCGCGCTGCGTCTCTGTCATGCAACACGCTGCGGGGCTCCGACTTCGCAAACGGACGAATCCCGCCCAACTGGTTCCGTGAGGGCCCTGAACTTGCCCGCGTCGACGTCGGCGGGCTCGAAGACTCGCTCACCTTGCAGGTCGGCTTCGCCGATGAGGCTGGTCGTTACGCAGAAATGGTGCCCGTTTCTGCTGGATCGAGCTACTGGTTTCGGGGCTGGTTCGACCCACAAGGAACAACTGGTCCAGCGGAAATGGGTATTTGGCTACTCGACGCCGACGAGGAGCGTCTAGATGCTGCGGTGATGACACCAATCACAGCCGCAGGCTTTGCCGAAGTGGTCTTCGAAGAGATTCCTGACGGCGCGGCCTTTGCGTTGCCCTACGTGTTCAAGGATCAGCCACCAGGCGTTCTTCTTGTTGATGAGCTGGTGTTCGGCGTTACCAACACCTGCTTCGAGGAGATCACAGCAGCCGCTGGCTGACGTGCCATCGGAACCTGACGTGCACTCATTTGTGCGTCACATGTTGACGCTGACATCTAGCCCTTCGTTGCAAGATGGGCGATGCTTGCCGCGGTTTCGTCGGCGACGTCGGGGCAACTGACTGAGAAGATTTCACTGCCGTGCACGGTCCCCATAACTTGTCGACATCTAGCAGGTACGCCAGCGTCGTTCAAGAACCGGTAGAACTCGATGCCTTCATCGCGAAGAGGGTCACATTCGTTCACGCTAATCACCGTGGTGGGCAGACCTTGCACGTCGGACTCGGTAGCGAACGAGGGCCAGGCCAACGGGTTTTCTTGTTCAAAGTGCTCCGTACCGTACGCGACCTGGCCGGTGTTACCGCGGAGGTCAAGAAAGATGCCGTTGTTCTCGATCGACGATGGAAATCTTTCCTGGGGCCACTCACCTGCGATGTACGGACACATCGCGTACAGGCCATTGATCAGATCTATATCGCCGTCCGCCAGGAGCTTCATACCGGTCGCAAGCGTGAGGTTCCCTCCCCCGCTTTCGCCAGCAACGATGATCCTGGCTGGGTCAATACCGAGATCCGTAGCGTTCGCAGCTACATGCTTGACCCCCGATACGCAGTCGTTTAACCCGGCGGGGAACGGTTCGACCTCGGGAGCTGACGACGGTCGCAGTGCGTTTCTAAAGTCGACCATGGCAACAGCCACACCATGGTGCGCAATCATGCGCCCCCAACACTGGTACATACCCAAGAAGCACGACATCGTCATCATGCCACCGCCATGCAGATAGACGACGCAGGGCACCGTGCCTGCTCCTTCGGGGCGGATCATGAGCATCTTGATGGTGTTGCCGTCGGGCGACGACGTGAACTCGATGGTTGAGATGTCGAGACCCTCGAGTGGCGCAAGCTCGGGCGAATCAAGCCCGTCGAGCAGCGCATCACTGGCCGCCGCTGCAGCAATCGACTTCTCCGTAGTCACAACGGACATCAGCTGCTCACGGTTCTCAAACGTGGGCGATGTGGGTGCTGGCATAGCGCCCATGATCCGACGAATACGTGGGTGGACGCGCTGGTCGCTTGCGATCTTGTTCATAACACCAATCTATGGCCACACAGCGGCGCGAATCGCAGTGGCTCTGCGCATTGCTAGCTTCTCTTGGTGCCCACTCAGTCCGGATCCGCCAGATTTACGACCCCGGATCAGTCCGTGCTACTTCGCGAGCTGCGGGCAGCGCGCGAGCCGCTCCGCCTGGTGCTTGCCTACAAAGCGTTGTCGAGGAGTCCCAAAGGCACGGCGGGTGTCATGGTGATACCGGGCTACAGCACTAACGATGCAGCGATGACCCCGCTGCGCACTTTTCTGACTGGACGCGGTCATCGGGTTTGGGGCTGGGGACTCCGCACGAATCGCGGTGATGTTGCGGGCATGCTCGACGCCGTGGTCGATCAGGTTGCAATGCGCGTCATGGCCAACGGTGGCGAACCAATCGCACTGGTTGGTTGGAGTCTGGGCGGTGTCTTCGCTCGAGAGGTAGCACGAGATCGGCCTGATCTCGTTTCCCAGATAATCACGATGGCAACGCCGATCTACGGCGGGCCGCGTTACACCGTCTCCGCGAGGAACTACTCGCACGAAGCGATCACCGAGATCGAAGCGACTATCGCGGAGCGCAACACCCGCCTGATCGAGCATGAAATCACGGCCTTCTATAGCAAACTCGACGGAGCGCTCGACTGGCGCACCTGCATTGATGATCTCAATCCGAATGTCGAAATGATCGAGATCGACTCAAGCCATCTGGGAATAACACTCGATCCTGTTGTGTGGACGAAGATTGCGCAACGCCTGGCGCCCCAAAAGCGGAGGTAACTCAGCGTTGCGCCCATTCCAACACCCGGAAGGCACCGAGGCCGTCGGGATCGGTGAGCGCCTCGGCCTCGTTGATGGCACTACGAGCAGCGACCGCTGCAAGGTCGCCGATGTGGCCACGCGCCACCCAGGTGGCGCGAGCTGCGTTCACCCGTTCGTTAAGTCCGTTCAAACGCAACCACTCGGCCTGAGTCACTGATACAACGGGCTGGGGCAGCTGGTCGACTGGCACGTCACACGTGATGTCACATTCACCCACATTCTGCAGCGGGTCGCTGCCCTTGATGTGATCCGTATAGGTGCGAAGCCATCCGCCAGAGCGGGCAATGAGATCCCTGGTTGCAGCGCCGTAGTCAACAACGACGACGAGGTCTGCCTGCGCTTTGGCCTGCGCAACCCACTCGCTGGCTGCAGCTGCAATAGGCGCCCGCTGCCCGGCAGTCGCGTCGGGAGCAAGATCGGTGAGATAGCTGAGGGTGGGATCGCTCGGCTGCGTCACCAGCGCCAGTTCCCCATGGTCGTTCACCACGACATGTACTGGCGCCCAGCCGTTCGCGACGCGCTCAGCAATCCCAAAGGCCAGATTGTCAAGGAGTTCGTTTGCCAGAATCACGTGCTGGTCCTGGGTGGCCAAGGTGCTCGATGACCGCCACCGATTACTCGGAAGTGAACTATGGCTACTTTGCAAGGCTGTCGAGCGCTCTACCAGCGTGTAAACCAGTGAGTCAAAGCACGCAGGCCGAGCGCGGTGGATACCCCGGAACATTGTTCCAACGCCGGCGCCGGCCTCAGCGACACGAAACTCAGGTGGACATCCTGCGTCGTGCCACGCCTGATCGAGGCGATCGGCAACCACCGCCGCAAACAAAGGTCCCACCTCGACGCTGGTGATGAAATCCCCGCGACGGCCGCCTGCTTGGCCAACCGTTGCGTAGAAACCATGGTCTTGGTCGTACAGCGCAAGGTCGACAAACTGATCGAACGGCATAGGCCCATGCGCCGAAATCCATGCAGCGATACTGACCTGAAGCTTTGTCGACACTCTTGCAGTGTCGCCGCGCAATCACGGCATCGCCACCTTGGCCCCGAGCTGGACGCCGGTGAGGACTCCCCAGGTGCTTTGGTTTAGCTGGCCGAATCGACCAATACAGGTAGTGCGTCGCTTACGAGGTCGACAAGCGGGTTGGCGAAGATGCCGAAGAATACGGTGAAGACGACGGTGATACCGATGGTGAGCGCTGCAGTTCGCGGGATCGGCTCGGTGCCAGCTACGCCGGCGTCGGCCTCATCGCCGTCGGCGTACATAGCCAAGACGATGCGCAGGTACAGGAACGCACCGATAACAGCTGCGAGCATTGCAATAATCGCCAGCATGTAGTTCTCGGTTTCGAGCGATGCGCCGATCACAAAGAACTTGCCGAGGAACCCGGTGGTGAATGGCACGCCAGCTTGCGCGAACAACAAGATCGTGAACGCAAGGGCGAGGGCTGGCTTGCGCTGGGCCAGGCCGCGGTAGTCGTGCAGGCTGTGCGCGGCGTCGCCACGAGGTGCTGCGACCGAGATCACAGCGAAGCTACCGACAGCGATAAAGGTGTACGCAGCGAGGTAGTACAGCGCGGCTTCCATGCCCCGGTCACTCGCAGCTTCGGCACCTACCAGGATGAAGCCGGCGTGGCTTATTGACGAGTACGCGAGCATGCGCTTGATGTTGTCCTGCACAACGCCTACGACGGTGCCGTAGACCATTGACAGGCACGCCAGCACAAAGATCATTGGCGCCCAGTCGACCGCCAGACTGCTGTCTTCGAAGGTGACATTGAAGATCCGCAGCAGACCAGCGAAGCCGCCGACCTTGACCGCTGATGCCATGAACGACACGGTTGGGCTCGGCGAGCCGTGGTAGACGTCGGGCGTCCATGAGTGGAATGGCACCGCAGCGACCTTGAACCCCATACCAACGAGCAGCAGCGCCATGCCGCCATAGAGCAAGCCTCGGTCAGGTAGGCCACTGGCGACGTCGGCAATGTGAATCAGGTTCGTGCTTCCGGTTGCGCCATAGGTAAGCGCTATGCCGTACAGCAGGAACGCTGATGCAAAGGCGCCGAGCACGAAGTACTTGATACCTGCTTCTTGCGATTCGGCCCGCCGGCTATGGCTTGCGGCCAGAATGTACACCGCAATCGAAAGCACTTCGAGGCCTAAGAAGAGCACGATCAAGTCGTTCGCTCCGGCCATGACGATGCCGCCACTCGCCGACAGCATGAGCAGCACAAAGAACTCGGCCGAGTTGATGTCTTCGCGATCAAGGAAGTCGTGCGCAAAGATGGCGGTCAACGTGACTGATGCTGCGATGAGCATGCTGAGCAGCATCGAGAAGCCATCCACGCCGTAGGCGTTGAGCAGCGTTGAAAACCCCTGCGGGGTGTCGTCGGTGATGCGACCCCACTGAATTGCAGCCGCAACGATCGTTCCGATGCCAGCGAGCGCAGCAACGATCGACGGCGTGCGACGAGGCATATGTTCAGAAGTGAGCGACCACAGCGTCAAGAAAACAAGTGGCGTGCCGGCCATTATGAGCAGCGGCGACAGGCCGCCCCAGTCAACCGATGGGATGACGAGCTCGGGGCGGCTCCAGTCAGCCTGTAGCAAAAGCATCATTCGTGTGCCTCGCCCTCTTCAGAATGGTCCTCGTTGCCGTGACTGGCGTCTTCGCCTTCGCCGCCATGATGGACAGCCTCCCAGCCACCACCCTGGCGGTTCTGGTTGACAGGTTCTTCAAAGTCATCCACGTGCAGTTCGATGTGACTCACGAGTGCATCAACCGCTGGTTCCATGCGATCAATTACCGGCTTGGGATAGATGCCCATGAACACGATCGCCAAGATGAACGGTACGAGTATCGAAATCTCACGAACATTGAGATCTTTCATAGATGCGTTCTCTTCGGTCGCTGGGCCGTGGAACACACGCTGGTAGGCCCACAGCAGGTAGAGGGCAGCGAGAATCACACCGGCTGCGGCGACAACCGCCCACCACCGGTGGGCCACGAAAGCACCGAGAAGAATCAGGAATTCGCCGACGAAGCCGTTCAGACCGGGCAGACCAATCGAACTCAACATGACCACGGTGAAGAACGCAGCCATAACGGGTGCAGCCTTTTGCAAACCGCCAAGCTCTGCGATTTGACGGGTGTGGCGGCGCTCATAGATCCAACCCACGAGCAAGAACAGCGCACCGGTCGAAACGCCATGGTTGACCATCTGTAAGATGCCGCCGGTGATGCCTTCAGAGTTGAGCGAGAACGTGCCGAGCACGATGAATCCGAGGTGTGCAACCGACGAATAGGCAACGAGCCGCTTGAGATCTTTTTGCATCGTGGCAACGATGGCGCCATAGATGATGCCGATGACACCGAGGGTCAAGAGCACGGGCGCAAAGTAGTGCGATGCCTCGGGGAACAGGTAAAGCCCGAATCGCAAGAACCCGTAGGTGCCGAGCTTGAGCATGACACCGGCGAGAATGACCGAACCTGCTGTGGGTGCTTCGGTGTGCGCATCCGGGAGCCAGGTATGCAGCGGGAAGATCGGAACCTTAACGGCGAACGCGACAGCGAACGACAAGAAGATCCACCGAGCGGCGGTTGTGCTAATCGACTGCGCCTCGGCAATCTCAACCAAGTTGAACGTGAGGTCGCCGGTGGCGTTGCTGTGAAGCCAAACGAGGCTCAACATGCCAACGAGCATCAGCGCTGACCCAAGCATCGTGTAGATGAAGAACTTCATCGCTGCGTAGGAACGGTTGCCGTGACCCCAGCGCGCAATCAAAAAGTACATCGGTACGAGCACTATCTCGAAGAACACGAAGAACATGAACAGGTCGAGCGAGACGAACACGCCAAGACAGCCGGTTTCAAGAACGAGCAGCCACGCGTAGTACGGCTTGGGGCTGTGTTCGGGATGAACCGCGATAATTGCAAGCGGGAACAGCAACACCGTGAAGACGACCAGCCACAATGAAATGCCGTCGACACCCGCCAGCCACGAAATCCCGAGGGATTCAATCCACGATGCCTCGCTATCGAACTGGAATCCGGCACTGTCGCCGTCAAAGTTCCACATCATGTAGACGCCGAGAGCGGCGACGAGCATTGATGTCAGAACTGCTAGGGCTCGCGCTGCATCAGCACGTACAGCTGGCACGAGCGCGACTGCAGCGGCGCCGACAACGGGCAATGCAACGATGACAGGAAGGAGCGGGAACCCAATCTCGCCAGCAGCAAGAAGAGACATCATGCGCCGACCACCAAGAAGTAGATCATCAGGCCAATTGCGCCGACCGCAATGAGTACGGCATAGCTGCGCACGAGTCCGTTCTGTATCCGGCGCAGGAACCTGCCGTCGAGGGCGACGAGCTTGCCGACCGAATTCACCGCGCCGTCAACGACTTTGCCATCGAAGTCAGCGAGGGCGTCAAAGCCTTTCTCACCGGGGCCGCCCATGAAGTTCGAAACGGCGTTGTCATATCCCCAACCTTGAGCAAGGAACTTGGGTGCTTCAGGACCAGTTCCGCCTCGCTTGTCGAAGTACAGCTTCCAGGCAGCCACGATGCCACCAACGGCGCACAACGTGGCGATGACAGCCAAGATCAACTTGGTTCCACCGCTCGGCAAATCATGGAACACATTGCTGTGCCCGTCGAAGTAGAACGAGGGCTCAAGCCAGTGGTCAAGGAAGTGCAAGCTTTTGGCGAACGGCAGGTTCATCACACCAGCGACTGCGGCCGCACCAGCCAGTACCACCAGCGGCAGCGTCATGGTCCATGGCGACTCATGGGGATGGCGAAGCGGTAGCTCCTCATCGGATTCAACAAACGCTTCGCCCGTGACTTCATCGCGCCAGCGAGGTGCGCCAAAGAACGTAAGAATGACGAGGCGGGTCATGTAGAACGCTGTGAGCAACGCTGCCACGAGTAGCAGTACAAACAGCACCTTGTTGGCGAAGACGTCGCCGTTGGCGTAGATGCTGACCAGGATTTCATCCTTGGACCAGAAGCCAGAGAACGGCGGAATACCCGCAATGGCCAGCCATCCGACGATAAAGGTTCCAGCAGTGATCGGCATGAGCTTGGCCAGGCCGCCGTATCGCTTCATGTCTTGGTCGTCGTGCATGCCGTGGATCACCGAGCCTGAGCCCAAGAACATAAGCGCCTTGAAGAACGCGTGGGTGATCATGTGGAACAGCGCAGCGACATACGCACCGGTACCGACCGCAACAACCATGAAGCCGAGCTGGCTGACCGTTGAGTACGCCAGGACTTTCTTGATGTCATCCTGCGCAACCGCAATTGACGCGGCAAACAGTGCAGTGAACAGACCAACCCACGCAATCAGGCTTGGTGCCCAGTCGTGGGCCTCAGCAAGGATTGGGTTGATGCGGGCGAGTAGGTACACGCCCGAGGTCACCATGGTTGCTGCGTGGATGAGCGCCGAAACCGGTGTTGGGCCAGCCATTGCATCTGGCAGCCACAAGTACAGCGGGAACTGTGCCGACTTGCCGGCAGCGCCAACGAACACCAACAGCGCGATCGCGGTGGCAGCGGAGTGGGAGATCTCACCGGTGAACATTTCGCCGTACTCAATGCTGCCGTAGGTAAAGAACGCCAGAAACGTGGCAAGCATGAAGCCAAAGTCGCCAACACGGTTGGTGACAAACGCTTTCTTGCCAGCACTGGCGTTTGCTTCTTCGGTGAACCAGAAAGAGATCAAGAAGTACGAGCACGCACCGACGCCTTCCCAACCAAGGAAGGTGAGCAGCAGGTTGTCACCAAGCACGAGCATGAGCATGGAGAAGGCGAACAGATTGAGGTAGACGAAGAACTTGGAGAAGTTGGGATCGCCGTGCATGTACCCGATCGAGTAGAGGTGAATCAGCGTTGCGACGCCGGTGATGAACAGGATCATCGTGACCGACAGCGGATCGGCGAGTAAGCCAATATCTACGCTGAAGTCACCAGCGACAACCCAGTCAAAGAGCTTGAATTCGACTGTGCGGGATCCGTCTTCGCCGTCGAGGCCGACCATGCCGACGAAGACAATGACCGATGCGAGGAACGAGGCACCCATAGCGGCGGTTGCGAGCCAACCGGCGAGAGGTTCCCCCATGCGACGACCAAAGAACATCAATATAAAGAAGCCGAGCAGCGGCAGCAGTGGAACAAGCCACACGAGTTCAACAAGTTGTTGCATCATTACCCTCGCAGCACCGACAGGTCATCGGCCGTTGCCTCTTGGCGCCTTCGCATGATTGCCACGATGATGGCCAAGCCAACCACGACTTCGGCTGCAGCAACAACCAACACGAAGAAGACCGAAATCTCGCCGCCTATGTCGTTGAGTTCGCGACCAAAGGTCACGAAGGTTAGGTTCACCGCGTTGAGCATGAGCTCGACACACATGAACATGATGAGCGGGTTGCGGCGCACGAGCAGACCGGTCGCGCCAAGTGCGAACAAGATTGCCGCCAGCACGAGGTACCAGGTCGATGTGAGTTCCATCAGGCGTCCTCGAGTTCTTCGCTCGCCGGATCGTCGTCGGGGCGACGGCGGCCTGGAATCTCGGGTAGCGGTGCTAGTTCGCCCTTGGGCTTGCGGCCCAGCATGACAGCACCAACAACGGCGATGGTCAGCAGCAGGGCAGTGACTTCGAAGGCGAAGACGTAGTCGGTAAACAACGAGCGGCCGAGCTGTTCGACGTTCGGATAGCTCTCGGTGCCGGTGGTCTGATCGTCTGGCAGCGCCGCAGTCGCTGATTGATCGGTGGTGGTAATAGAATCTGATTTGGCTTCGATGAATGACTCGGTTCCGGTCGCGCCGCCGTCGACGGAGATCCAAACGAAAGCAACGCTCAGCGCAAGAACCGCAGCTCCAATTGCAATTGCAACCGGACGTTGCCCGGCAATTGGTTCAATCGAAAGGTCTTCGGCTTGATCAACTCCGAGCAGCATTATGACGAATAAGAACAGCACCACGATGGCGCCCGCATAGACGATGACTTGAACGGCGGCGAGAAACTGCGCGTCTTGATTCAGAAACAGCACGGCGATCGCAAAGAGCGACATCACCAGCGACAACGCTGAGTGCACCGGATTCTTGGCCAGGATGAGGCCGAGCGCACCAATGATCGCTAGCGCGCCGGCAATGAGGAATACGATGAGTTCCACTAGTGGTGCCCTCCGTCTTCGCTGGCAGCAGCGACCGCGGCGTCTACCTCGAACTCGACGTCGACGTGGGTTTCGGCAAGGTCTGCGGTTTGTCCAGCCTCGGGAGCGCGAATGCCGTAGCCGAGCTCTCCGGACCAAGCGACTTTGCCAACGTATTCAGCGGCGCCACTCGGTGAGGTCGCCCGCATCCACGCTGAGGTGTGCTCGTCTTCGCCCGGACGCCAGTCTTCCCATGGCAGATGTTGTGGCATGCCGTCGTCACCGACAACAAGTTCATCTTTGGTGTAGATCGCGTCTTGGCGGTTCGTGAATGAGAATTCAAACAGCTTGGTTTCGGTGATTGCCTGTGTCGGGCATGCCTCAACGCACAGGTCGCAGTGGATGCAGCGCAGGTAGTTGATCTCGTAGACGAACCCGTACCGCTCCCCCGGCGACACCGGATCGTCGATTGGGTTGTCTGCGCCTCGCACATAGATGCAGTTGGCGGGGCACACGCCGGCGCAGAGTTCGCAACCGATGCACTTTTCCATGCCGTCTTCGTAACGGTTCAGCACGTGACGTCCGTGCATGCGGTCTGGCTTGTCGCGCTTCTCGTCGTCGTTGCGACCACCCTTGTAGTCGCCGGTGACTCGCTCATCGAAGAGCTTGCCGAACGTGAGTTTGAAGCCTTCAAGGCCCTCAAAGATTCCCATTAGTCGAAGCCTTCCCCTGCGAGACGTTTTCGTTTCCCTGCGGCAACGGCCGAATTCAGCAAGAAGCCCATAACCATCAATCCAACAAAGCAGATAGCTGCGACCAAGAAGCGGTTCCAATCCTCGTCACGTCCGACTTCGAGTGCAGCCAAGGCGACAATCCAGCCGAGTGAAAGCGGAATGAGAAGCTTCCATCCGAGGTCCATGAGTTGGTCATAACGGAATCGGGGCAGCGTGGCACGGAACCAGACGAAGGTAAAGCAGAACGAAATGACCTTGATCAGGAACCAGAAGATGCCCCACGCCCAACCGAGGCTGTCAAGGAACAAGATTGGACCGTCGGGACCGCCGAAGAACAGCGTGACCATGATGGCCGACATCGTGACGACGTTCATGTACTCGCCTAGGAAGAATAGGGCGAAGCGGATCGATGAGTATTCGGTGTGGAAACCGCCGACGATCTCTTGTTCCGCTTCGACCAAGTCGAATGGCGGGCGGTTTAGTTCAGCAGTCGTGGCGATAAGGAACACGATGAACGGAATGAAGCCCGTAACCCAGAGGTTCCAGCTCCAACCATCGGCCTGCCCAACGACGATTTCGTGCGTTGAGAGCGTGCCGGACTTGATGAGTACGGCAACGAGCGACAGACCAAGCGCTGCTTCGTAGGAGACCATCTGTGCCGAAGCTCGCACCGAGCCGAACAAGGGATACTTAGAACCTGATGACCAGCCGGCGAGCATGATGCCGTAGACGGCCAGGCTGGACATAGCGAGCACGAACAGAATGCCGATAGGTGGATCTGCGATCTGGAGATGTGTGGTGTTGCCAAACCATGTGACCGTGCCGTCGCCGTTGACGAAATCCCCGCCGATCGGCACGACCGTGAAGATCAGAAACGCAGGAATCAGCGTCAGGTATGGAGCGAGTCGAAAGACCAGTGGGTCGCCGCGTTCCTCTGGAATCAGGTCCTCTTTGAAGAACAACTTGATGCCGTCGGCAAGCGTTTGGAGAAGACCGAACGGACCAGCGATGGTTGGGCCCATGCGGTTGGTCATGTCGGCGTGCAACTTGCGCTCAAACCAGATCATGAGCATGACCGAGACCATGAGCATCACGAAAGCCACAACGACTTTCAAGATGACGATCAGGACCTCTTCGAGGCCGACACCGCCCACAAACAGTGGGTCGACGGCGATTGGTAGTGCGTGCAGGATGGACAAGAAACTCATACCGTCTCGATCCTGATGTCGGTGACGAGCTCGCCAATCTCAACGAGCGATCGCACGTCGACGCCGTGGTGATTGTGCGCCACGGCGGCGACGCCCTTGCTGACTCGTTCATCGACTACCACTGGTGCTTCTACCGAAGCCCGGCTCGAGCTGATACGGACCATTGCGCCGTCGGCGACACCCAGGCGCGCCGAGTCGCTTGGGTTGAGCCGCACCGCACCTGGTGCTGCAAGCGAAGCGATCGACTCACACATCGTGAGCTGGGTGCCGTTGTCGTACATCGTTCGGTCAATGACGAGTCGGTGCGAGTAGCTGTCGTAGGCGGCGGCTTCCATGGGAGCGCCAAGGTCTTGCCAGCTCAACGAAGGCGGGCGGTCCGGTGCGTCGGTGACTGGCACCACGACACCGTCGGCGGCGACATCGATTGCGTCGCTATCAACGTCAGCGTGCAAACCCGAGACTGCCGCGATCTCGTTGGTGATTTCGCTAACTGAAGCGAATCCCATGTCCTTGTCGAGGCGCAACGCGATCTCGGCAGCAATCATCCAGTCGGGTCGGGCGGTTCCGGGCGGCGTGACCTTCTGGCGCACTGGCGAAAGGCGTCCTTCGAGGTTGGTGTGCGTACCGTCGACTTCGCCGAACGCTGCAGCCGGAAGAACAATGTCAGCCGCATGCGCGAGCGATGCGTTGATGAACGGATCGACGCCGACAATAAGGTCAGTGCGGTCGAGCGCGGCGCGTGCCAGCTCAGGGTCGGGGAAGTCGGTCAACGGGTCAGCGCCCAGCAGAATGAGCACCGAGATGTTGCCTGCAGCTGCGGCTGCCAGGATGCCTGCGGTGTCGAGACCGGCGTCTTTTGGCACTGCACCCCACGCGTTGGTGAACCAACTGCGGCCGGCGTCGAGTGATGTACGACCCGGAAGCATGTCGGGAGCCATTCCCAGATCGATGGCGCCGTTGATGTTGCCTCGACGAAGGGTTGGCAAGAACGTCGTGCCTGGAAGCGATGCGAATGCGTTCAACGCCTCAACGGTCAGCGCCTGGTGATCGGCGAGCGACGTGCGGCCGTAGATCACCGAAAGGTTGACGGCGCCCGAGATGGCCGCAGCAACAGCTTGCAGTTGATCAGAGGACACCGGTCCAATGTCGGTGCCGGTGTTGCCTTGCGTAACCGCAGCTGCAACAACGCCAATGTCGCCCGGGCGGACCCGAACAGAGTGTGATGCGTACCGAGTCAGTCCAGTCTCGTTCGGCGTTAGCTCGATGAGCGTGACTCCATCGTTCACGGCGGCGTGACGCAGGCGCAGATAGAGCGATCCGAGTTCTTCTTTGGGGTCACCTCCCATGAGCACCACGGTGCTTCCTTTGGTGAGAGCAGCACCAATGGTCGTGCGGGGAAGTGCAGCAACGATCTCGGCCGGCAGACCATCGCCAATCTGGGCGTCGACGTTGTCGGTGCCAATTACCGACTTTGCGAATCGGGTCCACGCGTACTGACCCTCATTGGTCAGCCGGGCGCCGCCGATGACGGCCACAGAATTTGGACCAGCGTTGTTGTTGGCGTCTTCGAGGGCTTCGACGATGCGGTGCAGAGCAATCGACCAGCTCGACGCAACAAGCTCAGCACCGGCGTCGTCGGCATTGCCGAGGCCATCGCCGCGCACGAGCGGTGTGGTGAGGCGATGCTCGCTCATCGTTGCCTCAAAGCTGAAGCGGTCACGGTCGCTAAGCCAGCCCCAGTTAGTCGCGTCGGAGTCAACGCCCAGATAGCGAAGCACCTCGTTGCGCGATGACTGCACCGTGATGCGATCACCCATGGCATTCGGGTAGGTCGAATCGATCTCCGACAAGTCCCACGGGCGAGCCTTGAACCGATACGGCTTGGCGGTAAGCGCACCGACCGGGCAGATCTGCACGGTGTTGCCGCTGAAGTACGAGCTGAACGGCTCGGTGGGAAACGTATTCACCTGTGTCTGGTTGCCACGACCCATGAAGTGGATCAGCGGGTCGCCTGCGACTTCGTCGGCGAACCGGGTGCAGCGGTCGCACAGGATGCAGCGTTCACGGTCCAGGTAGACGGTGTCGCTGATCGGGATCGGCTTTTCAAAGTGGCGCTTCTCTTCGATGAAACGGCTCTCGCCCGGGCCATAGGACATCGTCTGGTCCTGTAGCGGGCACTCGCCGCCCTTGTCACATACCGGACAGTCGAGGGGGTGGTTGATCAGCAGGAGCTCAAGCACGCCGTCTTGTGCCTTTTTGACGGCGTCGGTCTCGGTGTTGACGACCATGCCGTCGCTGACCGTTAGCATGCATGACGGCTGCAGCCCCGGGCCGCGACCGGTGTCGACTTCGATTAGGCACATGCGACACATGCCGACCGGCGTCATGCGCGGGTGGTAGCAGAAGCGAGGTACGTAGACGCCAGCGTCTTCGCAGGCGTCGATCAGGTTGCGTCCGGGCTCAGCGTAAAAGATACTGCCGTTGACCGTGATTGGTGTTCCCGGAGGTGGGGCCGGTGCAGCGGCCTCGGTTTCGGTGTCTTCGACCTCTTCGGTCTCTTCGGTTGTGTCACTCATGCGGAAGCCACCGGTATCACTCGGCGATCGGAAAGGGTGATGTAGTCATCGAACTCGCTGCGGAACCGCTCGATCGATGAAGCGATCGGCGAGACTGCTGACGGGCCAAGCGGACAGATTGTGGTTTGACGTGGTGGCCACGCCATACCCGGGCTGATGTTCTCACATACCTCGGTGAGCAGCGACAGGTCACTTGGGCGCCCATGTCCAGCAATGATGCGAGCGAGAATTCGTTCGAGCCACGTCGTACCTTCTCGACACGGCGTGCATTTGCCGCAGCTCTCCCGAGCAAAGAAACGAACCAGGTTGTGGCACGCCTTGACCATGTCGGTGTCCTCGTCCATGACCACGATGGCACCCGACCCAAGCATGGAGCCTGCCTTGTCAACGGTCACCTTCTCGAGCGGAAGGTCGAGATGTTCTTCGTAGAACCAGATCGCCGACGCACCACCGGGGATAAAGGCTTTGATCTTCTTGCCATTGCGCACGCCAGCGGCGTAGTCGCTGCCTTCGATGAGGTCACGGAATGTGGTGGTTCCAAACTCGACTTCGAATACGCCGGGGTTGTTCACATGACCAGATACAGCGAACACACGGGTGCCTTTGGAGTTCTCGGCACCCATAGCGGTGTATGCGTTTGACCCGCGATCGACGATCCAGGGCAGATTCGCCAGCGTCTCGACGTTGTTAACAATGGTCGGCTGGCCATACAGACCGACAGCTGCGGGGAAGAACGGTGGCTTCAGGCGAGGCATGCCGCGGTTTCCTTCAAGGCTCTCAATGAGTGCGGTCTCTTCGCCCACGATGTACGCACCAGCACCCCAGTGCAGCACGATGTCGACGCTGAAGTCCGTACCAAGAATGTTCTTGCCGACATATCCAGCTGCGTACGCCTCGTTGAGGGCAGTAGCGACTCGCTCTTGAGCGTGCGCCATCTCGCCTCGGATGTACAGGAAGCACTGCGTTAGGCCAACGGCATAACAAGCGAGTAAGCAGCCCTCAATAATCTGGTGCGGGTCACGCTCAAGCAGCTGACGATCTTTGTACGTGCCTGGCTCTGATTCGTCGCCATTGACAACGAGGTAGCGCGGCCACACGTTTGGCGGACAGAAACCCCATTTGATACCAGCAGGAAATCCAGCACCGCCGCGGCCAAGCAAGCTTGCAGCCTTGACCTCGTTGTGCACTGCTTCGGGTGTCGTCTCAAGCGCCTTGCGAAGCGCGACGTAGCCGCCGGTTGCTTCGTACTCGGAAATCTTGTGGGCTTCGAGGTTGTCGAAGCGCTGGGTCACGATCTTTTCAAACGGCATTACTTCGCCTCTTCTTCGGGAGGCTCGGGTTCGGGCCACCACGCAGGGGGCGCATCGCTCTCAACCATGGCGTTTCCGGCTGCCTTGTCTTCGGGAATGGCTTGGCGGGTCAGGGCAAGGCGGCCATGCTTTGGCACCGTTACGGTGCCGTCACGCAGGCCATTGACGAGATAGTCGAATCCATCGTTGGTGACCTTGTTCATGTAGCGGTAGTTGACCTGCAAGCAGGGTGCTTCGGTACACGCGGCGATGCACTCAACACCTTCAATACTGATGCCGTCGTCGGTCACGGTGCCTTGGCGAACACCGAGTGATTCTTCGGCGTGATGGATCAGTTCATCGGCGCCAAGCAGGTGGCACGAGATCCCGTGGCAGATGTTGATGCGGTAGTCGCCTACCGGCTCGCGCTTGAACATTTCGTAGAACGTGCACGTGCCAAGCACCTCGGCTGGCGTGACGTCGACGAGCTCAGCAAGGTGCTCCATGGCATCGTCGGCGACATAGCCATCTTGCTCTTGCGCAAGATGCAAAAGCGGAATCAACGCACTCTTCTTCTTCGGATACCGCGACAAAATGTCCTGCGCGATCCGCAAATTTCCCTCATTCAAACGCGGCACTGTTGCTCCGCTCCGCTAAGGCCGACGTTCGTCGGACATGGCAACAACCTCAACAGGTCGCCTCCTCCGTCGGCTCCGCCCGCTCGTCCCTCGCTCCTACCAAAACGGTCCTGCTCCGCTCCGCTAAGGCCGACGTTCGTCGGAC
>Ga0209828_1000038_pt1 | contig 97464 bp, 76 predicted proteins | sample MaitaG_FD_187429 | JGI IMG/M metagenome (GOLD analysis project Ga0209828, IMG submission 187429) | Marine algal microbial communities from Maine, USA - Maine_Asex2 metaG (SPAdes) (version 2) | ecosystem: Host-associated > Algae > Red algae > Unclassified | place: Maine, USA | collected 2015-01-05
GTCTGAGGTGCCGTCAGCTCCCGCTGTTCCCGACATCAACATTCCTCGTCATGATGCGCCGACCGGTCAGGCGCCCTCAGAGCCCGGACCCATCGCTGCGCCCATCGCTGCGCCGCTCGTAGCTCCGTCGGACGACACACCAACGACGGCTGATCCGCCAACCCCAACGATCGAACCGGTCGTCCCATCAGGGCCACCACCGCCGCCTCGGGGTGCAGTTCCTCAGCAGGGTTCTAACGACAAGAGCAGGCGTCCCTCGCGTGCGTGGAGCGCCTTCGGCTCGATCATCCTTGTTCTACTCGTGGGCGGTGTCATCGCCGCTTCGTTCGTGCGTTTGCCGTATTACAGGTTTTCGCCGGGGTCCGTCTATGACACCATCGAGCGCGTCGACGCTCCTGGTGATCTTGTGACCTTGCCCGAAGAAGGCAACATTGCCTTTGTCACGGTCAGCCAAACCTCTGATATTTCGGTATGGCAGTGGCTTGACGCAAAGATCGACAGCAGCGTGCGACTCGAGCACGAAGACGAGGTCGAGGGAGACCAAACAGCTGAGGAGCAACGGCAAGAGGATCAACGCCGCATGCAGCTGTCAAAGAGCGATGCGGTCGTCGTTGCGCTAGAGCGCCTGGGCTTCGATCTCATTGTTACGCCGATCGGTGTCGAGGTCGCGCAGGTGTTTTCGTGCAGCGCAGCCGATGGCACGCTCGGCACAGGTGACCTGATCGTCGGTGTCAACGGCGTGGCCATCGCGCAGAGTGACGAGCTGGTACGGGAGCTTCTCGAAATCGGCATTGGTCAAGAGGTTGAACTTCTGGTCGAACGAATCGATCCGAACAATCCAACTCGATCGATCAGCACAGAACTCGTTGGGCTCACTCTTGGATCAGCAGACGACGACTGCTTGTCAGAGGACGTACGAGCCGACGAACCGCGACCGTTCATTGGTATCGGCACGCTTACAATCTTTGATGAGGATCTGCCCGTCGATGTCGATATCGAAACTGGCCGGGTTGGCGGCCCATCGGCGGGGCTTGCATTCACGTTGGCAATAATTGACGTGCTCAGCGAGGGCGAACTAACGAACGGACTTGATGTCGTTGCCACGGGTGTGATTGGTCGCGACGGTCGAATCGGTCCAGTGGGCGGGATTCAGCAAAAAACGGTTGCTGCGGATCGGGCAGGTGCTGACGTGTTCATCGTGCCGATGTGCTGCGGTAACTTCGTTGATCCTGAGACTGGCGAGCCGGTCGACCTGATGACCAACTACGAAGAAGCGTTGGAACACGCCCCCGACGACCTGATCATTATTGGCGTCGACACGCTCGATGACGCGCTGCGTGCCCTTGGTGAACTTGGTGGCGAGGTCGACGATTTCATCGTCGAGTAGAAGCAACTTGACGTTGCACGACAGTCACGTTCCAAGTTTTTCTGTGCACGATTAGTGGCGGTTGTGGTTGTGTTGTCGCCTGATGTTTCCAGTGTTGATTGAGTGATTTTGGCTTGAGGTCAGCGACTATGCCCGAATCTGCCCCTTCCGGACGCGTAGCATCGTGCTGTGGCCGAGCCTTTGCCAGAACAAGCGCTTGAATCTGTCGTCACTGCGAGCGAGATAACGCAGCACCGTTTCGATCTCGAACGACGTGGATTCAATCAGAAGCAAGTAACCGACTTTTTGCAGTCCGTCGCGAATTCCCTCGACGACGCGCAGCGCCGCGAAGCGGAGATGCGCAGCAGGCTGGGCAAAGCGGTCCGCCGCGCTGAAGCCGCCGAGAAAGCCGCACGTAGCAACTCGCCACACACATCGGAAGCAACGCGCGAAGTCGGCGACGAGGTTGCGCAGGTGCTTGAAGCAGCGAGGGTTGCAGGCGAGCAACGCTTGTCTGCCGCCGAGCAGTCGGCGGCCAAGTTGCTTGCCAACGCCAAGCGTAAAGCCGCCAAGCTTCGTGCTGAGGCTGACGCCGTGCTCAATGAGCGCCAGCTTGAGGCCGATGCAGCGGCCGCTGACATCGTCTCCCAGGCTCGCGCCGAGGTACAAGAAGAACGAGATCAGGCCGCAGCCGAAGCCAAAGCGACACGCGAAGGCGCCGCCAATCGCATCGCTCGCGTTCGAGACGAATGCGACGGTCTGATCCTGGAAGCAGAAGAAGCGCGAGCTCAGATTCTCGAAGACATGGACCGCCGCCGCCGTGATGCCCGGGCACAGGTGGAGCGTTTGCGGGTCGGCCGGGATCGCCTCATGCGGTCCTATGAAGTTGTGCGACGCACGCTTGAGGAGACCACGGTCGAGCTGAAGTCGTCGCTCGCCGAGGCAAAAGTCAAAGGTGACACGGCCGCCCGTGTGGTGTCGGCCGAACCGTTGGCAAATCGTCAACAGCTTGAAGTTGAGCTCGCAGACGCAAAGCTCATTGGTCGCATTACAACCTCGGTGAACACCCCCGATCCTGAGTCAGTCGCTCGTACCGATGCCACTGAAGTCCGATCGCCAGCGCTGCCGCGCAAACTCGACCCACCACAGGTGCCGAACATCGACTTGCGCGCCGAGTCGGCACCGTTGTCGCGAACGGGCGGTGGAAAGCCCACCGCTCCGCGACCGCCCGCCGTCGCCCCAGTGCTCAAGGCATCGACTGACGAGTCGAGTGCGGCGGCCGGCGAAGATGTCACCGACGACGAGTTGGCTGCGCTTGAAGACAATGACCTCAACGTCGTTGAACCTGCCGATGAGATCGAGCAGGTCGTTGCCGTTCCCTGTGAACGAACAAGTGTCGACGCCGGCCATACGTTGTTCGAGTTGCTGCGGATTCAAAGCAAACCGTCGCCTACGCAAGCCCCGGCGATCGCGCTGCGCGATGGTGATGTGCGCGATGGTGATGTGACGGTCGCACCAGCCAACGACACGCCCAGCGAAGCCAGTACTGAAAGCGCGAGCACCGATGACACGCCCAGCGAAACCAGCACTGATAGCGCGAGCACCGATGACACGCCCAGCGAAACCAGCACTGACAGCGCGAGCACCGATGACACCAGCGCCGATAGCGCAAGCGCTGATGACACCAGCACTGATGGCATGAGCGCTGATGACACGCCCAGCGAAGCCAGCACTGATGACACGAGCGCCGATAGCGCGAGCACTGATAGCGCGAGCACCGATGACACCAGCGCCGATGACGCGAGCACTGATAGCACCGCTGAGCCGCAAGGGTCGGGCGAAAAATCTGTCGACGCGCTAACAAACGCAGAAGCCAACGACGCAGCAATCGACGCAGACGGCACTGTAACGTCGGCGGTAGTTAGCGCCGAAGCGGTGGATCCCGCCCAAATGGAAGCGCAGCGAGACGCGGTGATTGCCGAAGCCTCCAAACAGCTCGAGCGTCGTCTAAAACGAGCCCTCGCTGATGAGCAGAACGATTTGCTCGCGGGGCTACGAGGTACGCGTGATAAGCGTGTCGAACTCACCACGTTGATTGGTGATGTCGACGAACAGCTCAAACGGTACGTGATCGCAATTCACGACGTCGCCGTTACTGCGTATGGCGCTGGGGCTGATCTTGTTGACGCAGAACCTCGGGCCGGCGAATTGCCAGCGGGGGCTGTCGAAGAGTTGCTCGTGTCCGATGTCGTCGAGCCGATTCGTGATCGGTTGGCCGCGCTGGATGCAGACGAGAGTGCTTTGGCGAACGATCACACCGAGCCCGTGCGAGCGTTCTATCGACAACGCAAGAATGACCACCTCAATGATGCCGCTTCTCGACTCGCGCAGCTGCTGTGTGTCGCCGGCGTCTGTGATGCGCTACCCGACGACGCCCCGTTGCCATGGTCAGGTAAAGAGCCAACGTCATAGGTGAATTCGCTGCCCGACCTTAACTACGGCGGTCAGTCAGGATAGGCTCAGCGCGCGATGGGGCCAGAATTATCAATGCCGCGACCTCGACGGTCGCAGGGAAACTTAAGTGGGCGTGCTCGAGCGTTGTTGGCGGTAATCGTCGTTGGCCTGTTCGCTCTGCTGCTCTCGATCCGGGGCATCTCAAACTTCGTCACCGACTACTTGTGGTTTGACGCTGTCGGCTTCAACAACGTCTGGCGTCGCGTGTTGCTGTCCAAGATCATCCTGGCGGTCATCTTCATAGCGGTGTTCGCCGTGCTTTGCTGGGTGAACCTGTGGCTAGCTGACCGTCTTGCCCCGCAATATCGCGAGGCAAGCCCCGAAGAAGAGGCGGTCGCCCGTTTCCGTGAGGTCGTTGGACCGCGATGGGGTCTTGTGCGCCTGGGCGTAACTGCACTCTTTGCCGTCAGCATCGGTGCTGGCGCGGCGTCGCAGTGGCGAAACTGGCTGCTGTTCACGAACAGTGTCGACTTTGGCATGAAGGATCCACAGTTCGGTCGAGACATCAGCTTCTATGTGTTCCGCATTCCATTCTTGAACTTTTTGGTGAGCTGGCTGTTCACCGCGCTCCTGGTCGTGCTCGTGCTGAGTATCGCGATGCACTACCTGGCCGGTGGCATCCGAATACAGAACCTGAACGAACGGGTAACCCCGCAGGTCAAAGCGCACATTTCGTTCCTGCTTGCGGCCTTGGCTCTCGTTCGCGCTGGCGCATACTGGCTCGATCGTTATGCGTTGAGCTACTCCAGCGACGGCAAGTTTGCTGGCCTGGGCCATACCGACGTTCGTGCCCGCCTGCCGGTGTTAAACCTGCTCATTCTGATTGCGCTGCTGTCGGTTGTGCTGTTCATGGTCAACATTCGCCGCAAAGGATGGGGTCTACCCGCCGTTGCGGTTGGCTTGTGGGCACTTGTCTCGATCGTCATGGGCGGGATCTACCCGCTTGTTGTTCAGCGCTTCTCTGTCATCCCCGATGAAACGACCAAAGAAGCGCCGTACGTTGCGCTGAATATCGCGGCGACCAAAGAAGCGTTTGGGCTCGGTGGCGTCGATCAACGCATGTTTGAGTACGACGAAAATCTCACCGGAGCCGACGTGCAGGGAAGTGAACGCAACGTTCCGTCGGTGCCATTGCTCGACCCTGGCATCTCGGTGCAGACATTCCAGCTCCAACAGGCCGAGCGCTCCTTCTTCCAATTCGACGGTGCGGAGATCGACGTCGATCGCTACGAGATCGACGGTGTCCAAACCCAGGTGCTGGTCAGCGCCCGAGAACTCAATTCAGACGGCATCCCTGAAAGCGGTTGGGAATCAGAAGTCCTGAGCTTCACCCATGGCAACGGCATCGCCTTGGCCCCCGCAAACCGCGTCGAAGACAGCCTGCCGGTTTTCTTGGTGGGCGACGTGCCGATCGACAACCAGATCGAAGACGACGTCCCGATCGAACAACCTCGCATCTACTACGGCGAGAACATGGGTAGCTATGCGATCGTCGACACCGATCGCGACGAAGTTGATTCCTTTGATGGCAGCACCCGCATACCGCACAACTACGAAGGCCTCGGTGGCGTCGAAGCCGGCGGCTTTTTGCGCCGCTCAATGTTCGCGCTGCGTTTTCAGAGCATCGATCCACTGATTTCGGACTTTGTGCGCGACGACAGCAGGTTCGTTTGGAACCGCAACGTGGCTGACCGAGTCGAGAAGGTCGCGCCGTTCATCGAATTCGACCACAACCCCTACCCGGTGGTGGTCGACGGACGAGTGCTCTACGTGGTCGACGGGTACACCACCACGACCAACTATCCGTATAGCCAGCCTCGCCTCAATGACGATGTGAGCGGTCGCAGCGGTCTACGAACTAGCTTTAACTATGTGCGCAATTCGGTGAAAGCGACCGTGGATGCGTACGACGGCACCGTCACCCTGTACGTCGTTGATCAGACCGATCCGATCATTCAGGCGTGGTGGCGTGTGTTCCCCGATTCGCTGACAGCGTTCGAGTTCATGCCGCCTGAGCTGCACGACAACTTGCGGTACCCCGAAGACATCTTCACCGTGCAGACCAACATGTGGTCCAAGTACCACGTCGACGCCGACGAGACCGCCGACTTGCTCGACGGCAGCGACGAATGGGCTGTTGCCCAGGATCCTGGTGGCGTTGCTGGCGCCGGGCTGACATCGACAACGAACGCGCAGGGCGTGCAGTCGAGTTCAGAGAATCGTGTCGACCCGTACTACAGCCTGCTGCGCTTGCCCCAGGAGCAACAGCAAGAATTCGTAATCTTCCGTTCCTTCGTGCCGTTCTCGCCCGACGACAACCGCAAAGAGCTCCAGGCGTTCATGGTTGGTGTCAGCGAGGTTGGTTCTGAGAACTACGGCCGACTCGTGAGTTACGAGATCCAGAACATCGGGGGCGATGCAGAAGCCCCAGGCCCTGGCCTGGTCGCGTCGCAAATCACGTCACAAGAAGACATCAGCGGCGAGGTCACCTTGCTGAACGCTGGTGGCGAGGGTTCATCGGTTGAGTTTGGCGACCTGATCATTGTTCCGATCGAAAATTCGTTGATCTATGTGCGTCCGCTCTACGTCATTGCGACCGGAACCAGGCAGCCGAATCTCGAATGGGTCATTGTTTCGTACGCCGACCAGGTAGTCATGTGTCATTCACTCGCCGACTCTGTTCGTGCGTTGTTTGGTGTGGGTGTACGCGGTCTCGACACCGGAGACGTCGATGATGGGTGTGTTGGCGATGTCAACTTCAACGACGGCGCACCATCACCGACAGTGTCGTCGTCGTCGCCAGACGAACCGATTACATCCGGTGACGGACCGGCGGCTGAAGAAGCGCTTGACTTGTTGGTACGTGCCGAAGCTGCCCTAGATCGAGGTGACCTGGGTCGCTATCAGGACCTTGTTAATGCCGCACGTGACCTACTCATCGAGGGACTTGAACCCGTCGAAGAGTCCGACGGTTAGCCCTAGAGTTAACCGCCAGCCCCGGAGTCAACCGCTCCCTTGGCGTCTTCTGCGTCGGTGAGTAGGCCGCGATCGTCACTTGATCCTGAGGGAAACGTGATCATGACGGCCACGCCTGCGAGCGCGTAGCAGATAGCTGACCAAGTCCATGCAGGGCGAAAGCTTGCAATATCGTCGCCTGATTCGCGTGCGATCAGCGTAATCACGACCGCGATCCCGAGCCCATACGCAGCTTGGCGCAGGGTGTTGTAGGTGGCGCCAGCAACACCAAAGTTTGCTTGCGGAATGTCTGAGAGCCCGGCACTAGACCACGTGGCCACGGTGAGTCCAATGCCAACACCGATGATCAAACCAAGCGGAATGAAGCGGCTGAAGACGGCAGGCTCGTCACCGAGCAGTGTGGCGTACGCCAGGTAGCCAAGGGCGCACAGCATGCACCCAATACCCAACAACCATCGATGACCAACGCGATCAGCGGAGCGCCCGGTCACAATCGAGACGACCGAAGCGATTGCGGGCGCCGGGATCAGTGCAAGACCGACGGTTCGGATTGGTTGGTCCCACGCGTCTTGAAGCGCAAGCGAGTTGGTTAAGAACCCTGAGGTGAACGCGAGCCCGTAGAACACCGTGCCGATGGTGGCGCTGCGAAAGGACTGGAATCGAAACAACCCGAGGTTGATGAGTGGCTCGGGATGGGTCGCCGAACGTCGCAGCAGGATCGGAACGAGCAGCAGCCCAACGATGCCGATGCCAATAACTCGTGAGTCGGAGATTCCCCACGCTTCGCTCTGCACGATTGCAAACATGATGAAACCGACGGCTGCGGTGCCGATCGGCACGCCGATCAGATCGATGCGTCCGGTTGCATTTGGGTCCCGGGATTCTGGCAAGAGTCGAGGTCCCAACACCAACACGAGCAAACAGAGTGGGACGTTCATCACAAATATTGCTCGCCAGCTGAACGCGTCGATGAGGAATGAGCCCAACGCAGGCCCTACGACCGAACCCATTGCGCCCATTGCTCCGGCGATACCGATAGCGGTGCTGCGGCGCGCTGGCGGGAATCCGGGAAGCATGACAGCGAAGCCGGCAGCGGAGACGATTGCCCCGCCAATGCCTTGGAGTACTCGCGCTGCGATCAGCAGGCTCGCCGAGGGGGCGATTGCGCACATGAGCGAGCCGAAGCCGAACAGAAATACGCCGGGCAGAAACACTTTGCGACGACCCAGGCTGTCGGCCAAGCGGCCCGATACAAGCAGCAGTGCGCCGACAGCAATGTTGTAGCCCGACACGACCCAGCTCAGTTCAGTGTCGGAGACTTCGAAGTCGTCGCGTATCGATGGGAACGCAACGTTGACGGCTGAAATGTCGATGACGACGAGGAAGGTGACCAGGGTGGAGACGACGAGAGCGATCCATGCAGATCTGGTGACGGTCGTGACAGGTGCAGCGCCGGCCGCAGTCGACGAGTCCTGTGGTTTGGGCATCGCGATGAAGGCTAGGCGACGCGGTCGAAACTGGTGCAGTGGCCAGCCCAGCGAACGTAGTGGGCCGAGCGCGGATGGACCGAGTACACGGTCGAGCGCAGATGGATTGAACGGTGCGTGGCCGAATATGCGTAGGGGAACGTAGCTGTGCGCAATGTCACGCTGGTTACGTTGGCGCCGACATAGGTCACACCGCCAAAACTGGTGCATAGTTGGTGCTATCGGGAATGATGACTTCTGTCAGGGCGTTACATCTGACGCTATGACAAACGCACCCACAAACATTTCCGCCCACCCCAGCAACCCCTCCGACCACGTTGAGCCAAGCGAGGAGCCGAACACAATGACTGATTCACTCGTACAAGCCGAAATTGATCGCATGATCGAAGAACTCGATGGCGAACTCACAAGCCACTCGCGAGTTATCGACGCGTTCCTCGACCTACGCTCGGCAGTCGGCGATGTGCAACTGATTGCGGTCATCGACGAATCGCTACGTAACATCCCCGGCCGAACCGCAGTCTCCAATGACTGGTTCAAGACGCAACTGACTACGTTCCGCCTAATGGCCGATGACAGTTTTGCGCAGAACTGATTGGTAACTACACTCAATAACTAGAGTTAAGGCGCACGGTCCGGTCCGACCGTGCGCCTTGATTCTTTCACCAGGTTACGCAGGGCTTACGCGCAGCCTTCGACGTAGGAAATCCACTCGTGGTAACCGACGTGCACGGCAAAGGCCTCGTGGCCATTTGTCTCGAACTTTATGCCGAACGGGTCATCGGGGTCCGATGGCTGAAAGAAGATGTAGTTGCCGGCGATGTATGCGTGTGGTTGCTCATCGAACTGCCCCGCGACAGCGGAACGGATCTCTTCTTCTGTTGATCCAATTCTCAGGCCCGACGGTGTGGCCCATGGGCCAGTGTTGTAGACACTGATCGCTGTAATCGTCGCGTCATCGTCTCCGGTCGTTTGCCCAAGCATTGAAATTGGCCCGAGCTCTGGACTGGTTATCCAAGCGCAAGATCCGACTCCGTCATCGACGCCCCCGATCTGCAAGGTGAGGTCGATATCGAGCAGGGCTCGCAGCTCGGAGACAGACATGCCGATTCGGATTGGGCCAAGGCCAGCGGAGTCGATCTGGCTGAACGCTGTTACCTCGGTGCTGTCGTCGGGCAAAGTGGTTGGTGGGAATACAAAGAGGTGCTTCGTGGTGGCGTCCACGAGAAGCATTGAACCGCTAGGACTGAAGAACAGTGGGCCCTCGGCAGCGGTCAGCTGAATCTCTTTCGAACCAACGATCAAGCGTGTGCCGTTGGCGTCGCTGATAGCAAGCGCGTCGCCTGCTGGTGACCACCGCGCGTCCGTGACTGCTGTCGTTGACACTCTGGTGGTGGTCACTGGTTCGTTGCCCTGCCGTGTGATGACGATCGCACCGTCTTCGCCAGACACGACCGCTGAGGAGCCGTCGGTGGTGAAACCGCGTCGTGTGCGGATGTCCCAAACGGGTCCCGTCCACTCGTCGAGTACCTCACCATCGACCATCACGTTTTCGTGTGTCCCGACGACTGCTGCGTAGTTGAGTCTCGCCGTGGCGACGGCTTCGCTGGGGAAGATGTCGAGGATCTCTGCCGTCTCGACGTCGATGTAGACGTCAGCGCGTCCTCCGGTTGCGTCGCCAGGTGCGTTCATGCCCCACTGCGGAATGACGACAACAAGACGGCCGGTGTCGTCATAGGAGTATTCGCCACCTGATTCAGTCGCCCATATCCAACGCGGTTCGTAGACGAACAAGACTTTGTGTAGCTCCTCGTGCACCGGCGCGACGTTGGTGAAGTTGCCGTCTGGCGTGACGCGTGCGAATGCGGTCGGACCAACGTAGTGGCCGCCGCAGCTGGCGTAGATCAGCACATGGCCATCGGGGCCAGCATGAACCTCCCAAATATTCGCGGGGAGCCCGTCGGCTGGTTGCACGAGCGTCGGCGGTTCGACACCACCAAGTGGGATGGTTGCGAGGACGCTGCCGTCGTCTTCGCCGCATGTCACGTTGCCGACTGGATCGGGAATGCTCACCCACGCCCGGCTGCCATCGGGTGTGAACCCAAGAATCCGATGCGAGCCATCGTTGGGAAGAGGCAGGTCTATCTGCAGGGGTGTCTGCGCGTAGGTCACGTTCGCTAGGTCATGCTCACGAACGGTGAATGGTTCGCCATACCAAAGAGGTTGTCGATCTGTGGTTGAGGGGATGCCAAGTGGTGATGGCTGCAGTGCAGCTCGCTCGAGTTCGCTGAGCTCGTCGCCGTCGATTGGCTTTCGGATCGAGCTGGCGTCCTCATCAAGAGAAGAAACCGTGGGTGTCACCGCCGGGAGGGGATCGGCAGTGACCCCACGGTCGCGATCTTGGGTGATCGAGTTTTGTGGGGTCTCCGGAGCGGCAGCTTCAATCGTTGATGTTGTTGTGCAGGCAGTTACGAGCAGACTGCATACCACCAGGATTGCGCTTAGGTCGCTGCGCTCCGGGGACCTCACAAAAACAACTATGACGGCTTAGGTCGCACGGGTCACTAGGGGTGGGTCCCTACTGGTTGGCAGTAGCGTTCAACGGGTGATTGAACTTGAGTCTGTTGAGGCCTTCGATGCCTACTTAGACGGCCACAATTCGTTGGTGGACACTGCGTGTCAAGGGCTCGATCTGCGAGATCGGACGTGGCGCTTGTTCGAGGCCGATGTGCGTGGTGCGTTCTTCCTGGGCTGTCAGCTGGAACCGTCGGCGTTTGAGCATCTGGCTGATCATGGGGCGTGCGTGTTCCCTGTGATCAGCGATCTGCCGTTTCGCATGTTCCGGCCAGCGCTCTATGACGCTGATGAGCTCTATGCCGGTTATGTGCTCGGCGATCATGCCAGCTACCAGGCGACACCCGATGCGGCGTCGTATACGCGGCACAAGCAAACCGCCGCCGAGCTTGATGTCGTTGCCACGTTGGCCGAGCGGGTCCACGACCATGCGATCGATAATGCGCTGCACCAGCATCTCGCGGAAGTAGGGACCGAGTCGGTTGTGGCGATCATGGGTGGACATAGCCTCACCCGGATCGATGACGCCTATATCCAAGTGGCTCACTTGGGTCGAGCGCTGACCGAGGCCGGGTTCTACGTCGCTACCGGCGGAGGCCCCGGCGCCATGGAGGCCGCCAATTTCGGGGCGTGGATGGCCGCACACCCACCAGCTGCGCTCGACGACGCACTTGGTGTGCTTGGTACAGCGGCGACCTTTGAGCCCGTAGGTGAGTGGCTCGATGCAGCATTTGAGGTGCGGGCGCGATGGCCCCAAGACGATGCAGCCACGGGGTCCAGCCTGGGGGTGCCAACGTGGCACTACGGTCACGAACCGCCAAACGTATTTGCCACCGAGATAGCGAAGTACTTTGCGAACAGCATCCGAGAAGACGGCCTGCTCGCTATCGCTCTCGCCGGGGTAGTCTTCGCACCCGGTAGCGCTGGCACCATCCAAGAGGTGTTTCAGGATGCCGCACAGAATCACTATGAGTCATTCGGCAAGGCCAGTCCCATGGTCTTCCTAGATACCGACTACTGGACGACCACCAAGCCGATCTATCCGGTCTTGCAAAAGCTGGCTGTCGGCAAGAAGTATGCGGAGGTTTTGACGGCCTTTGATGAGGTTGGCCCAATCGTTGACTTCCTGAAGTCCAGCCATGCCGAGCAGTTGTAGTATGTCGATATGAGTGACACGAGCGATTCTCCAGCCGAGCTTGTCAGCGAAGGTGCCATGACGCCAGCCATGGCCGCCCAGCCGCAACCAGATGTAACCGACCCAGCCAAACTCATTCGGCTTGGCACCATGTTGCAGACGATGCTCACGGAACTGAAAGACAGCGAAACCGACACCGCAGGTCTCAAGCGACTCTCACAGATTCACAACGAAACGATCGAAGAGTTGTCTGAGATCTTGAGCGACGATCTGCAAGAAGAGCTGCTTGAGTTCAACGATTGCTGCGGCACCGAAACCCCAAGCGAGGGCGAAATACGGGTAGCCCATGCCCAGCTCGTTGGATGGATCCAAGGTCTGCTTCGCGGTATGCAAGCCACGGCGACGGCGCAAGCGCAGATGGCACAGCAACAAATGATGATGATGCAAGCCCAAATGCAGCAACGAGCTCTTACGGGCCAAGGCGGCCAGCCCGCTCCAGGCGGTCCTGGTGGCCCCCAAGCTGGGACGCAGCCACCTCGCGATTCTGGGCCAGCGGTTCCAGACTCGGGTTACCTCTAGCCACAGTGTTCATACTCACCGCCATACTCGCTGCAGTACTTGGCGGCAGCTTCATCATGTCGGGCTTCGCCAAGCTCGCAGGAGTTGGTCAAGTTGACACCAACCGGCAACACCTTGGTATCGACCCTGGGTTGTGGCGCGCCATTGGTGCGCTCGACATTCTTGGTGGGCTCGGCGTGCTTCTCGGCCTGCTCGCCGACTTGCCGGTCATTGGTGTGCTCGCTGCGGTCGGCCTGATAGGCATGACGATCGGCGCGGTGTTTTATCACCAGAAGGCTGGCGACTCGATCAAACAATGGCTGCCCGCGGTGGTTGTCGGCTCGCTAGCGATCTTCTACATCATTCTGCGCATCGCCACGGCGTAGCCATCCGATCGCGTGGGTCAGTTGTGATGCGCGTGATCAGCCTCTGACGGAGTGAGCTACTGCAGCGGCGTCGACTCGCTGTTATAGGCGGAAACAGCGACGGCTTCTCTGCGGGCGGCTTTTTCGGCTCGGCGTGTTTCCTTGACTCGGCGATTCGCTTGGACCAGTACTTGGTGGTCATGGTCGTAGCTCAACAGCGCCATTGCTTGCCCACGCTTGAGCCATGTGAATGCATCTGCTTCGTCATTGGCGCGAAACGCACCAGCGATGGGACGCATCAGCCAGTACCGAACGGTTTTGAGGTTGCCGTTGTTCGTCTCGTAGTTGATCGGCGATAGTTCCTCGAGTAGCTCGCAGACCAGACCGGTCTCTTCATAGACCTCTCGCCGAGCGCAGGTGGCTGCTGTTTCGTTTTTATTCAGCTTGCCTTTTGGAAACGACCAATCGTTGTATTTAGGCCTATGCAACACGAGCACACGTGATGCGTGCTTCGGATTGACAATAATTCCGCCAGCGGCGGACACGAGCTTGGTCACGCCTTCAACGATACGGATGCCATCCTCTACCGAAAATGGGTAATCATGCCCGGGGTCATCCAGTGCCGCCTGAGCCGCCCTATCTACACCGTGACGTTTGACTCACATGTGCACGCGCGTTGCGCGTTGGACACTAAAGGGCTAGCTTGGCTCTGCGGGGTGGAGCAGCAAGGTAGCTCGTCGGGCTCATAACCCGAAGGTCACAGGTTCAAATCCTGTCCCCGCCACTAAGACAGAAGCCCGGAAACGCAACAGTTTCCGGGCCTTTGTCGTTTTCGGGAGAGGTGCCGAAATGGCAAATTGGTCACAGATTGGTCACATGCATCTACGAAAGCTCTGCGATCTGGGCTTGCAAATCCTCGAAATCTGCAAGCGGGTCAATAGCGACGACCTTGCGCACGGAACCAAGCTCTGACTTCGGCAGAAAGACAAATGGGATGTCGATCGGGAAGGTGAAGTTGAGGTCACCATCCACTCGCCACTCCCTCTCCCACTCGAACTCATGGCGGACGCCTTTGAAAGTTCCAACGTAGTCAATGAATGGGGTCAACTGATAGATCGGATCTGACTCCCAGCCTGACGGGCCTCCGGCCTGAGCCCAATCGACGACGTGGTCGGAAGCTGCCCCGCCTTTGTCGAGGTACCAGACTCTCGTGGCGTTCTTTTCAATTGCCCAGGATTTGCGAAATTCAATCCCGTAAGAACCATGCCGGTCCACCGGCCGATCGAGGTAATCAAGCGGGATCTCGCTCAGGCAAACGGACTGCTGTGACGGAAGTGCCCGTGATCCGATTCCCTTTGCTGCGCCGAACGGTCCCGAGGCCTTCACACAAGCATCGTCAAGGATCTGCTTCAGCTCAGCCTTCGTATGCGTGAAGTGCACCGGGAAGTCCGACATATCTCGCCAAGATGAATTTCCTCGATACCCGACGACCACCAGTCGAGCATACGCAGGCTCCTAGGTGCGCGAGCGGTCAATGAATGCTCGAGGCGTCATGACGAGAGGATCGGTCATGCCCAGATCGAGTAGGTCTGTGTCGTTGGTGAGGAAGATTGCGGCTTCGCAGCGACGCGCTTCCGCAAGCCGATGTTGGTCTTCCTGATCGCCGATACCGAAGTCGGACTGCACACCCCCGACATCTGCGTTGCGACAGACCGTGCCCCCAGACGACTTCACCAGGTTGATCACCCGAATCGCCGCGAGCCTTGCCGCTTCGGGAGACCAACGATAGTTGTCGATCAGCTTTGCGGTCATCAGCGTGATGCATCGCTCGCTGGTGTGGAGAACGACCCTTTGCTCGTTCACGAGATCACCAGACTGGACGAGCATCATGAACACGACGGTGGGGTTGCCGGTGTACGTGAACTCGGTCGCTTCGAACGTAAGCGGTTGGTCATCCCCGTGCTGAAACACGAACGCGTCGATTAGAACGTTGACGTCGCCGAAGACGCCGAGTCGGCCGTCGGTCACTCAGACGGGCAGCTGGGTGGTGCGAGTTCGTCGAGAAGGTCTGCGACGATTGAACCCGCCTGCTCTACTGCAGCGGCTGAGGGTTGAGGGTCGACGCTGTTCGCGGGGCAGTCCCACTGGTGACCGTCGGAATTCAGATCAGCGCAGCGTTCTGAGGAGTATTGCCGGAATGCAGTGAAGGTGTCCTCAGGCGCCTCCGACTTGTCAAGGCGTCGACGGAGCGCTTCTTCAGCTGTCTCATCAGGCGGTTGAACGGCTGTATCGGCTGTTCGCTGGGTGTGGGGTGCGGTCATGGTGTCTCCAAGGTGACATAGATCATAACCCCAGAGGAGCGGTCCGTGTTCCCCAGGAATGTTGTCGCACAGGGCACATGGCCCATCGTCGGCCACTGCGCTACCGGAGGATCTGGCCGACACGACGGGCAAGGTCTTCCATCATGGTTGGGGTGACGTGGCTGTAGACGTCCATGGTGAAGGCGGGAGACGAGTGGCCAAGGACTTCGCTGATGACTTTGATGGGCACGTTGTTCTCCAGAGCGAGGGTGGCGTACGTGTGGCGGCAGTCGTGGAGTCGGATGCGGCGAAGGCCTGATGATTTGACCATGCGTTTGAATGAGTCGCTGAGCGCATCGGGGTGGACGGGTCTGCTCTCTTCGTAGGTGAAGACCAGGTCGTGGTCGGGCCAGCCTCGACCGATGACTTCACCAATGGACTCGAGCCGAAACTCCGTTCCCCAAATCCGCATTCGTCAGTTGGTTGTAGACTGCATCTCTTGACTACGAGCGAAGCAATCTCAGACGAAGAACTCGCCCGGTATCGCGCACTGGCCGAACGCTCACTCGAAGACCACCGCGGTGTTGACTTGACCCAGGTGCGAGAACGCCTGCGGTTAACACCAGCTGAGCGGGTCGCCAAGTTGGTCGGCGAGGTCGAGATGTATCGCCAGATTCGTGAGTCTGTCCACGCGAACAGCGCATAGTGTTTGATCCCAGGCCCATCTGCCGGGTCCTCAATGAGGAGGGCGTTAGCTATGTCGTCGTTGGCGGTCTTGCTGCGATCGTTCACGGCTCGCCGTTGCCAACGGAAGACATAGATGTTGTCCCTGCGCGAACAAATGAGAACTTCGAGCGACTCGCCACCGCACTGAAGCGCCTCAACGCAAAGCTGCGAACCGAGGCTGGGCCCGTGGAAGCGCCAATGGATGCAGCGTTCATTCAGGCGATGCCGTTGATGCTCAATCTCGTCACTGACTACGGCGACATTGATTTGACCTTTGAGCCGTCTGGGCCACGAGTCGGTTTTGCCGCTTGGGATGAAGAGGCATCAGACGTGACGATCGGTGATGGCATCTTGGTTCGCGTTGCGAGTCTTCAGGCGGTCATAGAATCGAAGCGTGCCGCAGACCGCCCAAAAGATCACCGAGCGCTACCGTACCTCGAATCTTTGCTGGAAGAGATCCAGCACAACGAGTAGCCAGCAGCACGTGGTCACGCTTTGGTCACGAGGCCGTCGGCGACGGGGTCAGCCAGTTCGCCCCGGGTGACGACGTGTTCGGTGTCGCAAAGGGGTCGTTGGCGCAGTTCGCAAACGCGAGTCAGGACAAGCTGGTTCACAAACCGGCCGGGCTTGCCTTCGATGCTGCGGCCGCGCTACCCATCTCGGGGTTAGCGGCGCTCCAGGCACTTCGCGATCACGTGAAGGTCGAGTCCGGCCAGCGCGTTCTGATAACAGGGGCCTCGGGCGGTGTCGGGTCATACGCAGTTCAGATCGCCAAGGCCCGTGGAGCGGTTGTGACCGGCACCTGTAGCGCTGAAAAGGTCGATCTGGTGCTGGGCCTTGGCGCTGACGCTGCGCTCGACTACAGGTCGCAAGACTTCGTTGCCGCTGGTCTGGCGCCGTCACTGCATTCGGCGAGCTATGTCGTGATCGTGGCGAGTGGCGTGCGGTAGAGAGGCACAATGTTGTTGGCGATCCCCTCGTCAGAGTCAGGTCGAGGCAGTTCGTAGCTTGGTTCGCCCTTGCAGCTGATGCGATACATCAGGCGAGCGTCGGCCGGCTGGTTGATCACATTCATGTTCGGCGGAGCGACATGCCAGCGGCGAAAGCGACGCTGAGGCACCGAACTGGTCTTGCAAGGCAGGTTCGTAATCGGACGGTTCAGCCATCGTCGCGTTTTAGCCCTGGGCTGCTGGTGTCGGATAGTCGGTTGGTTTGTGGTTAGGACAAAAGCGACGGCGGCGCTGGCAACGACACGATCAACGGCGGTAAACAGCGCTGACATTCTGAACGGTGGAGCCGGCGATGACTCGGTGAATGGCGGCCGGGCCGACGACACGGCCGACGCCACCCGCGAAACTGTCTTCGGTGTGCCTTAGATAGGTGCGCCCTAGATAGCAGCCAGGTGTGGTGCAGCGAAGTGATGTCGCGTCCGCACCAGCCTGATCGCCGACACCATTGCAACCATCGTGAACACACCGTTCGCGGCCAGCGCCCAAACGAAACCATCTTGGAGCGCAGCGATAGCTGCTGAGTTCAAGAGGGCATCGTTGCCGCCGAGCAGGTCGCGAATTGCCTCGACGTCATCTATCTGACGGGCGACGACAAAGAACAGCACCGCGCCACCAACAGCAGCGCCGTAGGCAAAGCCAAGCGAGCGCAAGAACTGATGGGCCGATGTGACCCGGCCCATCTCGGTAGCCGAGGCCCGGCCCTGTAACAGCGTGAGTCCTCCGGTGGTAATCGTGCCGATGCCGGACCCCATAAGGAAAAGGCTGGTAAGCAAAGCCGGTACTGCCACTTCGAACGCGACACAAAGCAAGGTCGCAATGGTCGCCGAGATCAGAATTGTCGACCCCGCCTGCACCACCAGCGCCGCGTGATACTTCTCTTGGGCTTTGCTGGCTACGAACGCGGCAATCGACCAACCAATAACCAAGAACAGCACCGAGAACGCGGCTTGTCCTTCGGTGGCGCCGCGGGCCCCGCGCAGATACACCGGCAAGAAGGCAGTGGCACCCGTGCCGCCAGCCACCGCCATGGTCGACGTGATGTGCATGTAGCGCCAACGAACCGCAGTCAGGTGATTCAGCCGCACCACTGGATCGACATAACGGCGGGCGTGTCGCACATACAAGACGCCGATTCCGGTGGCGAACGCCAGCCAAAGCCAAGCCCAGAGCGAACCTGACGACGCCGCTAGCAGCAGTCCGGTGGTGAGAAGCGCAACCATGACCAGGCCGCGTCGGTCGAAGCTGCGTTCCGCCTCGTTCTCGATCCGGGGCCCCGGCAGATGGTTCCAGCCAATGGCGGTGGCTGCAACACCAACCGGCACGGACACAAGGAACAGCGAACGCCAACCAAACAGGCTTATGACACCAGCAGCAACCGCAGGCCCACCAATGCCCATCACGCCCCACACGGCCGAGATGGCGGCATAGGTCCGAGGTCGCAGCGCCTCGTCGTACGCCAATCCAATAGTCGAGACCGCACTGCCGAGCACGCCACCAGCGGCGATGCCCTGAGCGATGCGGCATAAAACCAGCACCGCCATTGACGGAGCGAACGCACAAGCGGTCGACGCACCGATGAAGGCAATCATCGCTATGCGGAACACCGTTCGAACGCCTCGGCTGTCGACGATCGGGCCGATGCCCAGCACCGCTATGGCCGCGGCCAGAAGCTCGACGGTGATAATCCAGGGGAGCAGCGCCACGTTGCCCAGGTCGTCGCCGATGGCAGGTAATCCTGCTGACACCGACAGGTTCGCATACGAGATAAGCGCAGTCGCGGCGAGCAGCGAGATGGTCAGCGGTCGATGCCGCGCCGAGAGAAGACCCAAGCGCGCCAAGCTATCTTTGGGAACCGTTCGAGCAACTCTTTGGCTCGCTCGATCGACACGTATGGCCTCTGCGTTGCGACCGACTACGTGGCGAGAAGCTCGGCGGTGTTAAGCCACACCGTTGAATCGAGCGTGATGCCGACATGACTCGACGCCACTTCGATCATGTCGACGTTCGGGTTGATCTTGTCGATAGCGCCTTGCCAGGCCACTACGCCGTCGCGTTTCGAATAGAACGCGGTGATCGGCGTCTCGATAGGTGTGACGTCGGTGTTTTGAGCAGAGCGTCGATAGTTGCGAACCGGAGAAGCCAGCGTGACCAACTGTTCAACGAGCTCCGGCCGTGCTCGTGCGACTTCACGGGCGAACACGCCGCCGAAGCTCCAGCCGACCATGGTGATCGGTGCGCCGTTGTTCTCGGCGACGCGCCGCTCTACCTGGGCGACAACACGAGGCAGGTTGAGGTCAACCTCGCCCCGGTTTACGCCTAACTCCCAACCCCACACTGTGTGGCCGCGGCCACGCAGGTAACTGCGCAACGGGACCATGATGGTGTCGCTGGTCGAGAACCCCGGCACGACTATGACCCCGCGGGAGCCTCTGGGTGCGCGGTGCAATCGCAACGACGCCGCCAGCAGCCGGAATGGCTCTCGGAAAGCACGGATCTCGCGTCGCACGAGCGAAGGTTCTTCGGCCGGTTCGGTCGTAGCGATGAGCACTCTGACAAGATAACGAGCCAGCAGCCCGGCCAAGTACGCGAACTTGGGTCGGTGCAGATGGTTGAACCAGGCGCTCTTGAGCACGAAAATCCCAGCGTTCTTGCCGATGCCATAGCGGTGCTGGCCGTACAAGGCAGGTTCGTACTCGAACGGTTCAGCCACGGCCACGTTTTCGCCTGCGGCCGCTGGCGTCGGATAGTCGGTCAGACTGTGGTTGCGACAAGCTGAGCTGGGGGTGCGCTACACGCCTGCCACCTGTGCTGTACATCGCTCATGGGCAGCGCGCAATGCGCGTGTGCCAACAACCGCATAGGTGGCGGCAACGGCACCCTGTAGCGCTGCCGGTGCGATATCGCCCGCGGGATCGCTGTTGACGATGTGATACACCGCAGCACAGGTAGCCAGGGTTGCAAGCCCAGTCGCAGCAGCGATACCAAGCGCACGGAAGCGAGGATGCAGCGCCAGTAGTAGCGAGATGACAGCAGCTACCTCGAGGGCGCCGATCATGGCCCACTGACCTTCGCCCAGACGGCTCCAACCGTGGGTGTCCGTAACGACAGAAGCTTGCACGATTTTGGCGATACCGAAGAAGCCGAACCCGCCGGTCATAACGAGCGTGGTGATGATGCGAATAGCTTTCATTGTGATCCCTTTGTTTGGCCGAAGCCGACGGGGCGCCTGATGCGCCTCTTCACCTGATTGACGCAGCCCGCTCGCAGATTCGACAGCGACAACGAAGAAACAGAAAGTCCGCAGCGACATACAGGTGACCTGGTCCGAGGAGCTGCTACACCGTTCTTTGTGTACGGCAATGGAAACAACGCGTGACGACCGAAGTGATCATTCCCGGCACCGGGAATCCGGGGCCGTCAGCGAATCGTGCGGGCCCGACGTAGTAGTCCGGTGCGGCGAGATTTGCCTGCAGTTTGATGCCGGTAGATCAACCGTGCAACGACTTGCTGGGACGGATCACAGCGTGAATGCGCTCTCCGCGTTCTTTGCGACCCATCATCACAGTGACCACCTCACGGGTCTGCAGGATCTTGTGTCGACGCGCTGGGTCATGGACCGCACTGACGAGGCAGGTCCGCTTCCGCTTGTCATGCAAGGGCCGTGCACTGTTTTCGCGCACACCATTCCGCCTCCTGACACGAAGGAAGTCCGGCGCAGTACGAGGCGAACGTGCGAGCTGGTGGATACATCGGCGCGTTGGTCGTCGCAGACGATCTGCATACAACGACGCTGGGTTAGGCGCACCAGGCGCCGAGCAACTACTTCGCAGTAACAGCCAGGCCGATTTCGCCAAGCAAGGCAATGCGGTCGAGATTGTGGCCGTTGGCAGGCAGGTTGATAGTTAGGCCGTCGATGCCCGTGTCCATGCAGGCCTGCAGTTGTTCGCCAACCGTGTCGGCATCGCCGAAGATCAAGATGCCCTTGACCATTTCGATGGCCTCTTCTCCCCAACCCTTTACACCGGCCATCGCTCGCACGTCAGATTCTGCCTCTTCCATGGTTGGTGCAACGAGCGCCATTTGCAGCTTGGTCACCTTGATCTCGGAACGGTCGCGCCCAAGGCGCTCGCAGTGTGCGGCGAGCGCATCGAGCTTGCGGGGAATCTCTTCGATTGCTCCGCTTGACAGGTTCGACTCGTTTGCGTACTGCGCAACCATGCGTAGTGTCTTCTTCTCGCCGCTGCCGCCGATCATGATCGGTATGTTAGAGATCGGTGGTGGCGAGTTAATGGCGTCGGTTACCTGGTAGTGCTTGCCGGCCAGGCTGACTGGGTCGCCTTTCAGCATCGGGCCGATAATTTGGAGCGCTTCTTCGAGCTTTTCGAAGCGGTCGGTAAACGTGCCGAATTCGTAGCCAAGTGAGTCATGCTCAAGCTCGAACCAGCCTGTGCCAATGCCAAGGGTGGCGCGACCTGACGAGACGTGGTCGAGCGCGGTGATTGCCTTAGCCAGCAGGGTGGGATGGCGGTATGAGTTGCCCGTGACGAGAGCTGACAACCGCACCTTCTCAGTGTGTTGGGCGAGTGCCGACAGCACGGTGTAGCACTCGAACATTGGCTCGTTTGGTGCTCCAAGGCCTGGCAACTGGTAGAGGTGATCCATCACGAACACGCGGTCGAATCCAGCGGCCTCTGCTGCTTTGGCCTGTGCGATTACCGATCCAAATATGTCGGTGTTGGCCGTATCGGGATAAGTGAAGTTCGGGATCTGGTAGCCGAGCTGTGTCATGGGAAGTGCCGATCTGGTCGAGAGATGCTGACATCTTTTGCGAAAAGTGTCAGACCTAAATCTGACACAATTGCGGGAATGTGTCAAGCTGGGTGCATGGACTCGAAACGCGCTGCAATTCACGCCGCTGCCATTGGTGAGTTCTCGCAGCGCGGTTACGCGGGTACCTCCATGGCGAACATCGCCGAGGCAGCTGGTATGTCGCGCCCTGCGCTCTATCAGTACTTCGAGAACAAGGGTGATATTTACGCATCGGCCTTTGTTGCGCTGATTACCGCGCAGGTTGACCGAGCGCTCGAGGCTCTCAATGAGTCTGACGAACTCGCTGACCAGCTTGATGGTTTGCTCCAGCGGTTCGAAGGCGACCTGTGGGAGCAGATGGCTGCCTCACCCCACAGCGAAGAAGTGCTGAGCGCAAAGAGCGAACAGGTCGCAACCGACATGCGCTGTGCCGTGGAGCAATTGTGGGGTGGCCTCGGCGAGCATCTAACGTCGCTGCATCCGGGGCGTAGCGCTGCGGCGGTTGGGCGGCGCTCTGATTGGGTCGATGTGTTGCATTTCGGGCCCAAAGGCTTCAAGTTCGATCGACCACCCATCGACGTGTTTCGGCGCCGCCTACGGACGCTCGCAAACAGCGTCGCCGCAGAAATCGAGACATATCGCTGACCAGTTCAGTGGCTACAGAAAGAGCAAGAGACAGACATGAGTGACAAGACCGAAGTTGACTACGAAGACCTCACCCAGATGCGGCTCGACGACGCCGCACTTGAGGCCCTGCTCACTGCTGGTGGCGAGTGCGTATTCAACTGGACGACTCGCGATGGCTTCCCTGTTGGCGTCGTCGTTGCATTTCTCTACCGAGACGGCAAGTTCTGGACCACCTGTGCGGAGCGGCGCAAGCGAGTGCCTGCGCTTCGCGCTCGCCCACAATCGGCAATCGTGATCAATAACGACGGCAAGACCGCATCGTTCAAAGGCGAGTCGATCGTGCACGCTCCCGGTGATCCCAAGTTCGACGAGATCAAGAGCTGGTTCTACCCGACCCTGTCAGGATCGCTCAACAATCCCGAAGACGAATACCGACAAGCATTCGCAAAGTTCCTTGACTCAGACCATCGGGTGATCATCGAGACCGACGCACGCCTCGTTGTGGCATTCGACGTTCAGAAGTTCCAGGCCTTCACCAACGAGGCAATCCAAGCTGGCATGGCAAACGGGTAGGGGAGACGGCGCCTATGCCAGAGCGCTCGAGCGGGTGAATCCGCGAATGGCCTGGGCCAGCTGCGCTCGGGCATCGTTGGCAGAGATGATCATGTCGACGCCTGCCATAGACGTATGCATCTGGCCGCGCATTGCAAGGTGTTCGACGCGAACCCCAGCAGCTTCGAGTGCCTCTGCATAGGCAGAGCCTTCGTCGCGCAACGGATCAAACTGTGCCGTGGCAATGAAGGTCGGCGGCAGGCCATCAAGCTTGCCGTTGATCGGTGATGCTCGTGGATCACTGCGGTCGGCGGCATCGCAGTAGTGATCCCAGAACCAATTCATCAGATCACGAGTTAGCACGAAGCCCTCGGCGTTCTCGGTGTACGAGGGTCGGGTGAAATCGCAGTCGGTTGCCGGAGTGATGAGCACCTGCCCCGCAATGGCTGGACCGTTGGCGTCACGGGCGGTCTGACACGCAACGGCGGCGACGGTGCCGCCAGCGCTCCAACCCGCCACGATGACAGGGTTGGGCTGGCCGCCGAGCGCTTCGAGATTTTCTGTTGCCCACACCACCGCTGCGTAGCCGTCGTCGACTGCGGCAGGAAAGCGCGCTTCGGGAGCATGGCGGTAGTCGCACGACACGATGATCGAGTTTGACTGCACACAAAGGTCGCGGCACAGCGGGTCGTCGCTGTCGGTGCCACCGAGTACCCAACCACCGCCATGGAAGTAGACAACAACCTGGTGTGGGCCCGGAGTCGCTGGGCGGTACAGGCGATACGCAAGTTCACCGGCGGCGCCAGGAAACACGCCGTCAACAATCTCGCCGACCTCGGGACCGGGCGGGCGAGTCTCGGCAGAAGCGGCCATGAATCCGCGCGCCTCAACCGGTGACAGCGACTCGATCGCAGGTAGTTCCAGCTCCGACATCATGTGCAGCAGTATCGACACGTCGGGCTGCGCCTCGCGGATCAAACCATCATTGCACTGGCTCCCGTCGGGCCCAGAAAGAGCGAAGCCGACATACCCTTTGTCTGTGACGTCGTCACAAATCTGGCGATACATGCCGACACCGCCGATGTAGGGAAGAAACACGCGGGGCTTGCCGGGCACGTTCGCACCCATGTACCACGACTTGGCCTTGGGGAACAGGGTGATGTCTGCACAGTCCAGCGTGTGCTGCTGCCATCCATCCTGAGCGGTCGTGGTGGGTTCTATTACTGCGTAGTTCTCATCGCGCATGTGTGCAATGCAATTTGTGATCCACTCAACGTGCTGTTCGATCGATACCGCCATATTCGACAACACCGAGGGACTCTGCGGGCCTGTCACCGTGAAGAAGTTTGGAAAGTCAGTGATGGTGAGACCCAGGTAGGTCGTTGGCCCGTCTGCCCACTTGTCCTTTAGTTCGATGCCATTGCGACCGGTGATGTCAACCGCAACAATCGCTCCTGTCATGGCGTCGAAACCGGTTGCGAATACCAAGGCGTCGAACTCAAAGCTGCGATCGGCAGTGTCAACACCCGTCTCGGTGATCGTGGCGATCGGTTCGGTGCGCAAGTTCACCAACGACACATGGGGTTCGTTGTAGGTGGCAAAGTAGTTGTCGTCGAGGCAGAGTCGCTTGGTGCCGATGGGATGATCGGTGGGGCAGAGCGCTTCAGCCGTTGCTGGGTCGTCGACGATTCCTCGAATTTTGTCGTGCACGAACCCGGCAATGAGATCGTTTGACTCTTGATTGATGGCCGAGTCACTGAACGTGTTCAAGAAGCCCAGAAGATCGCCACGTTTCCATGAGTCTTCGAGCCTGGCCTGGCGCTCTTCGGCCGACACGGTTCGAGCCCCGTCCATCGTTACTGGCAGCGGAACCCCGCCGCTGGACTCGCGCGCCTCTTGCCGGTATTCGGGATAGCGACCCTTGATGTCGGCGAGTCGCTCGGCTGGCACCGGTCCGTGTCCAGCTGGAACTGAGAAGTTGGGCGTGCGTTGAAAGACGACCAGCTCAGACGCCTGTTCGGCAATAACAGGTATCGACTGAATGGCAGACGAGCCCGTGCCGATCAGGCCGACACGCATGCCGGTGAAGTCGACGCCCTCGTGCGGCCAGCGACTGTTGAAGTAGGTCGGCCCTGCAAATCGATCAAAGCCGTCGATGTCGACAGTCTTTGGCATGGACAAGCACCCGGTTGCCATGACATACCAGCGTGTCGTGATGGTTTCGCCAGCATCGGTGACGATGCCCCAGGTCGCTGTTGCGTCATCCCAGGACGCGCTGGTCACTCGGGTTTCGAACTGAATGTCTCGACGCAGATCGTGGCGGTCAGCGACGTGCTGCATGTACCGCAAGATCTCAGGTTGGGTCGCGTACTTCTCGCTCCATTCCCACTCCTGCTCTAGCTCGGGATCGAAGCTGTAGCTGTAGTCGATGCTCTGAATGTCACAGCGGGCGCCGGGGTAACGATTCCAATACCAAGTGCCGCCCACGTCATCGGCTGCTTCAAGCACGGTCGTTGAGAATCCCATACCGCGCAAACGGTGCAGCAGGTACATGCCAGCCATGCCCGCACCAACAACGACGACATCAACGTCGGTCGGCCCCGGTGTAGCCCGCGAATCGTGTGAGCCGTTTGTGTTCGTCATGTGAGTCCCCCGACATCGTTGCTATGCACTCCAACCTTCCACATCACAGGTGGTTACGGCAATGTCAGCACTATAAGTTCACAACAGAACGACGGCTATGGTTCGTCCGACAATCAGGGGGGACTGGCAGTGAATGCAGTGAATGATGGAATGAACTTGGCCTCATCGTGGGAGATGGTCGCGGACCATGCAGGTGATCGCCTGGCTCTTTGCCATGGGGAGGTCAAGCGCAACTGGACTGACTTTGAGGCACGCTCGTCGCGCTTAGCGGGAGCCCTCAAAGAAGCGGGAATTGGCGCTGGCGACAACGTGGCCCTAGGGCTGTTTAACGGCAATGAGTATCTCGAGGCCGAGTTCGCTGCATTCAAGCAGCGCGCTGCGGCGTGCAACTTGAACTATCGCTATGTCGAACGTGAGCTTTGGTATTTGGTCGACAACTCAAACGCAAAGGCGGTCTTCTACGATTCGACCCTGGTCGACCGGTTCGACTCGATCGTGGGTGATCTGCCTGACGTTCGCTTGTGGATTCAGGTCGGCGACGGCGAGCGCCCCGACTGGGCTGTCTCGTACGAAGACGTGGTGGCAGCGTCGTCGCCTGCGCCTCGGATCGAACGGAGCGGACAGGATCTTTGGATCCTGTACACCGGCGGCACGACAGGAAACCCCAAGGGAGTGATGTGGCCCCATGACAACCTGGTGACCCTCACCAACCGCACGCTGGAGCCGCTGGGTCTTACGATGCCCGCGACGCCAGTGGAGATTCCTGCACTGCTCGATGCGCTCGATGGGTTGGGTCATACGCCGCGCCAGCTCGCTGCGGCTCCGCTCATGCATGGCACCGCCGGTATCGGCGCGCTGTTCTGCTTGTTCCAAGGCGGCTCGGTTGTGACCCTCACGAATCGGTCCTATGACCCGGTCGAACTTCTTGAGACTGTCGAGCGGGAGCGAGTCACGCTGGTCTCACTCGTCGGTGACGTCTTTTGTGCGCCACTGGTTGAAGCGCTAGACGAATCGTCTGCGGCGGGGCGTAGCTTCGACTTGAGTTCGCTCAAAGTTGTCACGTCGTCGGGCGTGATGTGGAGCCAGCAGGTCAAGGACCGCTTGCTGGCGCACGGCGAAGCGGCCGGCGCTGATCTGATGCTCAACGATTCGCTTGGCGCCAGTGAGGGTGTCGGGTTCGCTGGCAAACGATCGGTCGACGGCGGTGACACAGCAACGGCAACATTCACCCTTGGCCCCAACGCCGCGATCTTCAGTGAAGACGGCCGTCGAATCCATGCTGGCTCTGAAGAAGCGGGCCTGCTTGCGGTCACGGGCCCCATCCCTCTGGGGTATTACGGCGACCCGGTAAAGACGGCCGAGACCTACAAGGAGTTCGATGGCCAGCGATGGTCAATCCCTGGCGATTGGGCGACGATCGCAGCCGACGGCACCGTCACCCTTTTGGGTCGTGGTTCGGTATCGATCAACACGGGTGGGGAGAAGGTGTTCCCCGAAGAGGTGGAGGAAGCGCTTAAGGTGCAGCCCGAGGTTGCCGATGCCCTTGTCGTCGGCGTGCCCGACCCGACGTGGGGATCAGCAGTCAGCGCCGTCGTCCAGCTCGCCCCGGGTGCGTCGATTACCGACGGCGATCTGGTCGACGCGATGCGATCACAGTTGTCTGGCTACAAGTTGCCAAAGAACCTTATTTGGGTGGACCAGGTCGTGCGCGGGCCAAATGGCAAGGCCGACTACAAGTGGGCGTCGACTACCGCACGGACCTCGCTTGGTATCGACTGACTTGTTGAATCAACCGACATCGTGTCGGGTGCGACCCGACGCACCCTGCAATAGCGGCTGCGACGTAGGTCAGCCGGTTGTGTTCACACGGTCCGGCTCGATTGTCACAATCCAACGATTGTCGTTTGGACCGTCACTTGGTGGGCTGTTGTAGCCGTACTGAGCACGTACCCGGGTCACGAAAGCCTTGTCGGGGTCGGACTCGAACGTTGCGTTGCCTCGTACTTCGATGGTCTCACCCATGTTGCTCGGACTCATCAAGAAGAAGGTGCACGCGGGATTTGCTCGCAGGTTGCGATACTTCTTGCGGTGCTCAAGTAGCGAGAAACGAATCTTGCCGCGGTCATAGAGATACCACATGCCGGTTGACTGCGGCAGGCCGCTTGGCGCAAGTGTGGTGATGACACAGCCGTGTGGTTGGGCAACCAACGCCTGGTGTGATTCAGGAACATCGCTCATGGCTCCATTCTGACGCCATAGCGGGGCGATGTTTGTATTCCGGCGACAGCGTGCGCCAGCCTGGAGCATGAACGACACCACGAGCTACGCCGGCTTTGAGACCACACTGGTCGACCCTGGGATCTTGACCGTTACCTTCAACCGCCCTGACTCGCTGAACGCATCGACCGTCGCGATGAAACGTGACTTCATTGAAGTTCTGACGCAAGCGCAGATGGACGATGGCGTGCGGATTATTGTCTTTACGGGTCAGGGCAAAGCGTTCTGGGCAGGCGATGACCTGAAATCATACGCGAATCCTGACTTCGACCAAGCGGCCATGCCAGCAATCTCTGGCGGGCATCACAACGAGATCGGCACGTACAACGCGCTGCGAACGATCTCACAGGCGGTCAACGTGGCAGTTCGAAATCTTGACAAGATCACCATCGCCGCGATCAACGGGTTCGCTATTCAGACCGGCTTTTCAATGGCACTCGCATGTGATTTTCGCGTCGCATCACGCTCGGCCAAGATGGGCAGCGCCACGCTTCGGTTTGCACTGCTTCCTGACGAGGGCGGTCAATACCTGTTGGTGCAACACATGGGCGTAGCGAAGACAATGGACTTCTTGATGCGCAAGCGCATCGTGTCAGCCGATGAGGCGCGCGATCTGGGTCTGGTGCACGAGGTAGTCGAAGACGACGAGTTGGTTGCGCACACTATGGCTCTGGCAACCGAGCTCGCCACTGGCCCGCAGATCGCCATGCGCATGTTGAAACGATCGATCTATCAGGCTGGCGAACTCACCTGGTCGCAATCACTTGATGAGATTGCTGCGAAGACGGCGATTACCGACCACCTACCCGACGCCAAGGAGGGCGGGCGATCCTTTGTCGAGAAGCGCGAACCAGCGTTCAACGACTGGCTCGCCTAGACGTGCTTGTTTCGTAGTTCTTTCGCCTTGGTGACCATGCTCACAGCAACGACCGCGGTACGGTTTCGCCATGTCCGCCCGTTCGCTTGCACGACTTGTTGGCTGGTTGTTCGCGGCGGTTCTTCTCGCCAGTGCGTGTGGATCGGCGACGACCCAAGATGTCGCCGACGAGGCAACAGAGGCCGCTCCAGCTGCACCACTTGTTGGCGAGTTCACAACGATTTCCGGCGGCCAGATCGACCTCGAGTCTCTTGAAGGCCAAGACGCCGTCCTGTGGTTCTGGGCTCCCTGGTGACCGTTTTGAAACGCTGAAGCCCCTACGGTCGTAGAGGTCCAAGAAAAGTATGGCGATCAAGTCCAGATCATTGGCGTGCCGGGTCTCGCCGACATCGAATCGATGGAACAGTTTGTGGCCCAGCGCGGGGCATCGGGCTTTGAGCACATCCCTGACGTCGATGGTGCGATCTGGAAGAGCTTTGGCGTAATCGAACATCGAAGCTACGTGTTGATCAACGACGACGGCACCCAAGAAATCACCGGCTACGGCTCGCTCGAAGAAGACGTCCAAGCACTCATTGCTCGATAGAGCGCGCCACCCGGTGAGTGCTGCAAAGATGCGGTTGTGCTGATTCGCTGGATATGTCGGGTGGTCATGCATACGTTCTTCTCGCGGGTACGAGTGCATCAACCAGGATGGTTGCCTCAGACGGGCGCGGTGCTGATCGTTTCGAATCACCACTCGAGCCTGGTCGACCCTGTCGCGCTGCTCGCAACGATGCCCCGACTGCCACGTTTTCTTGCCAAGGCAGCGTTGTGGGATGCGAAGTATGTATTGTTGCGCCCGTTGCTGCGGTTGGCGCGGGCCATTCCGGTGCATCGCCATGTTGATGGCGGCGGCGACAACACGTCCATGTTCGCAGCGTCGCACGAAGTGCTTGAGAACGGCGATGTGATCGCGTTGTTCGCCGAGGGTGTGTCGCACAACATGCCGGGCCTGTTGGATCTCAAGACTGGAGCCGCCCGCATAGCCCTCGGGGCCGATGTAGCAGTGGCGGTCGTGCCCGTGGGGCTGATCTACGACGATCGCGCCCGCTTCAGGTCGAGAGCAATGATCTACATCGGCGCACCACTTGCCGTAAGGGGCTTACCCGGCGGCGATGACGACCGCGAACGAGTGCGAGAGCTCACGGCGTTGATTGCACAGGGTCTGGACGCTGTGGCCCCAACATGGGAAAACTGGGAGGCTCACAATGGCGCGGTCACAGCTGCTCGGCTTACGGCGGCGGACGCACCGGGAATCACCATGGGTCAAGCACTGACTGCGATCAACCGGGCAGTGAGTGATGACTCGCTCGAAGGCAGGCAAGTGCTCGAAGCCGTCGCCGAACTTGAGGCCGAGAGCGCGCGCCTCGGCCTGGACATTGAGGCAGTCGTTGAGCGGCCAAGCAATCAGATGCGTCGGCTAAATCCGATCACCATGTTGCTCACGGCCGCCCTGTTCTTTCCGACTGCGCTCGGTCGCTTGGTGAACCTTCCGCCGCACGAGCTCATTCGTGTTCTGGCTGGAACCCAGGACCTGAACTTTCAGGCGACGAGCAAGATTCTTCTGGCCATTGTCTTGTATCCCGCCTGGTGGGTTCTGCTTGCGGGCGTGACCGGCGTGGTGCTGCATCCGGTTGTTGGCATCGTTGTCCTGGTGGCGGTGCCGTTGCTTGGGTACATCGCAGCTCGTGGGTATGGGCGGCTGCGGCGTTTCCGAAATCGCGAGATCGTGCGGGGTGCGACAGCTGATCACGAACATGGAGAATGGCAACTGATTGCACTTCGCCATGCGGTGCTGAATGCAACGGAACGAGTTCTGGCTATGGGTCAAGGTGCGGACGAGGGGACAGGGCTCAGGGGCTAGGGATCGGGGTAGGGGCTAGGGGTCACCGGCCGGGCGGCGCTGCACCGCAGCGAGGCCGGTCGGGGGCAGGCGCTGCGCTGACCAGCCGCCAGCGGCCATCGACTCGTTCAACATCGCGGCGAGTTGTTTGTGCTCGTCAGCGGTTGGCAAACGCCCCGCCTTGGCAGCGGCCAAGCCGAGTACCTCGACGAGCATTGGGCCAGATGGCACGTACGGCAAGATGTTCAGCGCCTTTGGAGTGCGCTCGAGGCTGTCGAGGTACTCGGGGAAGCTGACCTAGGCCCACGGCATGCCCTGGTTCACGGGCTCGTACGGGTTCGCTTCGACCCGAGTCATCGACTTCATCGCGTACTCGCGCATCTCGGGAGCAACGGGTGCAAAGCCGAAGCCGCAATTGCCGATGGCGACCGAGGTGATGCCATGCCAGCCCGACAGCGTGCAATACGGATCCCAGAACACCTGCGCGTCATAGTGGGTGTGCAGGTCGACGAACCCGGGTGCGATGTGCTTGTCGGTCCCCCCGGACAGCTCACGCACATCCCCATTGTGCGCCTGAATTCTTCCCCCTAGCAAATGCATCTGGGTGGTGGGAGTGCCGAAAGCGGCGTCTTATAGAACCAGATTGTTTGGGGGGTCGGACTTAGTCAGCTCGGGCGTCTTCGAACGCGTCGCGACGGGCTCGGCGCTGACGTTCCAGCCGTCGCTTCTGTAGCTGACGCTCGGCGTTTGAAGTGAGTAGCCGCTCCAACATGGCAGAGATGCTCTTCGATGACTTCTTCTTTTTCTTCTTGGCTGCTCGCCCTTTGGTCGCAAACTTGCCCTTACGCCGGCGAGTGCGCTCATAGGTCTTGCGAGCTTCGACGTCCTTGTCGCTGCTACTCCACGTGCGCTCCGAGGTACCTAGGTCGATTGCGACGTCGTTCGTGAAGCGCAGCTTGTGGGTGCCGTCATCGTTGCGCTCTCGTGCCCGCCGAATGTCACGATGGATCTGGCTATGGCGCAAGAGCCCAGCGCGTTCCGGTGACACGATCGGACGCACTTCGAGCGTGCCGTCGCGCCCACGTTCCAAACGGCCCTCGATCAACCCGCTTACGTATACCCGTTGATCGGTGAATACCTTGTCAACTCGGTCAGCGAGTTGGGCTAACGCTCGTTCTTTGTCGCGTCGATTGTCGAACTGCGTTAGGTCGTCGAGTGATTCGACCGCATGTTCCAGCGACATGACATCGCGCACCAACGTAAAAGTCTTCTCGTTCGGTTGGTCGTGGTATGCCGCCACGACCCGGCGTTTCATGCGACTAAGCGAGTCAGGCGATGTCAGAAACCTATTGGTCGAATCCTCAGCCCCGGTTGGATTCAACGCTCGCTCGACACGCAAGTCCAGCTCGGAGAACTTCTCGGCGAGCCTCGCTGCGACGTGGCCGTTAATCTCCGACCGGCTCATGCGACGCTGAGCGACGAACCGTTTGTTGCTGGCGTGGTCTTCGTTGGATCGCTTCCTCGCCACGACGGAATCGAGAAGGCCAGCCATGGCATCGATGGCGGTGGCACGGTCAGACGCTGAGGTTGTTGGATCTTCGAGCAGGCGCTGCTTGCTGACGTAGCCGTCGACAAAGGCGTCTGCCGCGGCGCTGTCAGCTGCGGCCCTCGCTACCGCGGCTTGGTCCGGTTCTCGATCCTCCGGTCCAGCTTTCAACGCGAGTAGCCACGGCACCAGCTCATTGGCAACCGAGTCAGGTTCGAGTTTCCAGCTTGCTGGTTGATTCGGGTCAAGGGTGCCCGCTTTGACGTTGGCCAATACCGCCGCAAGGTCGTCGCCGCCCTCCGTTTTGCTCTTGGCAGCGTCGGCGACGGTCTTCATCAGCCGCTGTAACAAACCGGACTGGCTAGCGAAATGATCCCACTCTTGGCCAGTTGCCACATTGGTGGGACGCCGTATGCGGTGGGCGTCGGTGAGCCCGCTCAAGGTGTTCGAGCCGTGGTACACGGCTGACTGCACCGACTTGGTCTGAGTCTGGGAAACGTTGACCGTCGCGTTTAAAGCAGCCGCAGTCGGAATCACAGCGCCGATCGAAAGCGCTGTTTGTGAGTTCTTGACCGTCGCAACGGTCCTCAGCCTTAGCTTTCCTCCTGCCGGACCGTGTCCTACGACGTCGTACTTGACCTGGAGTCGTCCTGCCTGGTCGGTGGCAACAGCGAGAAGCGCGTCGGTCAGCTCAGCTAACGCAGCTTCGTGCCCTCCAGGTTCAGTTTTGAACAGACCCCGGAGCGCGCGCCGGTCCAGCAACTTGGCTGCCATCGAGCCCGCGAGTTCACGAGAGAAGTTGGGGTTGACTTCTTCGGTGCGGTGGACATCGCCGCCCAGTGATCCAAGCGAAAAATCAACGTCTATCAGTACCGAAGTCGATGAAGGGCTGCCAGGGGTCGTAGTGGTTGATCTGGTGTAGGAGGCCGCTAGCGAACCGGATACTCCGGAGAACTTGCCAAGCGTCTCAGCCACCTTGGAATCAATCTGATCGCCACTGTGCGCTAGTCCTGCGCTGTAACTTGCACCCATAGCAACCGACCACGTGTTGATTGTTGTGACGTCACTAGCGGCTTCGTCACCGAAGGCCAGTCGACGCTGCTTTTCGGTCAGCGCAATGTGTGGCACTCGCAACGCGTGTTCGAAACGATTTCGGAATTGGAGGAAGTCCGCGTCGTTCGAAGCAACGATTTTCTCGCTGGTCTTGCGGAGATCGTTGAGTACTGCGAACTGCAGTGACATCGCTTTGATGTAGCGGGCGGCCTTGTTCGATGGTCCAATTTTGGTGTCGGTGATTCCCCGCTCTGTCAGCAACCGTTTGTAGGTGGCTTCGACATGGCCTCCTGGATCAAGGTCGCCGCGAGAGCGACGGTTGTGCAACTCGACGAACAGGTCATACTCGCCTGCCAACCGCTCCATATCGGTACTAAGCCCCCGCTGAGTCTCGCGTACCGCAGCACGTGCGTCTTCTTGTGACACGAGGCCCGCCGCTGCATCTCGAGATTCGTCGGAGGCTAACGATTTCAGCGTCTGCAAGTGCGAGCGGACAGTGTCGTAGTACTGGGTGGTCTGTTCGGAGGATCTCAGCTCGCCATTTGCATTTACGCGACGCATCGCCGCGGGGTGTTTCATCGCCTCGATCGCTTGCGCATCAGCGCTGCCCAGCAGATCATCGAGGTAGGACACCGCCGTAAAATCTTGTGAGCGGACATGGCTGAGCGAGACAGCTGCTTCTAGGGCAATTTTGCCGGGGAGCTCGCTGTCATCGGTGTTCTTGTCCCCATCGGTGGTGAAGTCAAGCTCGAGAAGCCTCAACGTCGCATTCACCTGGGCTGTCACTGCTTTGCGGCGGGTTAGAACTCGCTCGATCGGTGCAATATCGCGTGCCTTGATCGTTACGAACTCTCGGTCTGCCAGATCTGTGTCGGGTTGCTCTGCATACACTCGCTCGACATGCTCGGCAAGACTCCTGCGATCCGCATCAGCCTGTACTGCTAGCTGGCGGCGGTCCTTGAGATATTTGCGTGCTGTCTTGGCATCTGAATTGCCCCGCCCAATTGCAAGCGTCATCATGTAGTCGCCCTCGGCAACCGCAAGGTCCTTTAGTGAGTTGTAGGTACGCCACTGAGAGGCCGACGCTTCCAATTCCGCTGAGACGCCGGCGTGGGTCGCGTCGGTGCTCCCTACCGATGCGGTACCGCCGATCGAGAGTGCGTTGGCAACGCGGGCTTGATAGGTGCCGTTGGACAACCGCCTCATTTCGACGCTGAACCCGTACCCAACGTTGGAACTGATCTTTGTCAACTTCCCGAGCGTTCCCCACTGAGCGCCAACCGAAATGCTGATCTGACGATTAATCGACCCTGCAGCGCGCTGAAGCTCGGGCAGACTTCCGATCAGTTGCTGCTCGCGAGCGACAACTTCTCGATCCAGTGCAGCCAGCCGAACCTCACGCCCCACGCCCATCAGCAACGTTCGCTCGTCGGAATGCAGCGGGAGCTTGTCGGCGAGGTCTTGGATCCGTTGCGCAATGATCCGGTCTGGGTCCGCTGCAAGAAGGCGCTGGCGCCGACGGGCTACCTTGGCGGCCGCATCCGTGACGGCTTTGCCCTGGGGCGAGGCCGCGTTTTGTAGTGTCGTAAGAGCTGTCTCTGCCGTTGCAAGTCGAGCTGCAAGTTGTTTGTAATGGGCCTTGAGTTTTCGCTGACCGTCTGGTGAAATTTCCTGCTTGAGCTTGGCGAACGCCTTGAGCGCAGGTGTTTGACGCTGCGCGCTGGCGGCATCAGCGCTGCGAAGTCTGGCCTGGAATTCCGCCGCGTCAGCCTTGTGCGCGGAGCGAGCTTTGGCAATGCTTGTTTGTGCTGACGTAATTGCTGCGACGGTGCCCGTGATCTCGCCTTGCGTCATGGTCGCGGAACTGGTTGCGCGTTCAACTGCATCGAATCCGTGGCGCGCCAACGTGCTGTACTCGTCTGGGTCCAACCGGGTCCGTAGCGCGCTCATACGCACACTGAGTTCGTCGACGTTCTTGGCGGTCTTGAGGAGCTTTAGTTCTCGTTCGACGGCGTCGAGTGTGACCAGGTTGTGGTTTGTGCCCAGAATCTGCAATTCGATTGACCGCTGTTCCGGCGTTCGCTGGATGCGCTTGTCGATTGTTGGTACGACCTGGTCGAGCACGTTGATGAGGTCGGCGTCGAATGTTAAGTCCAGTATTGGCATTGTCGCTACGCCTCGAGTTGGGTGCGTAGCTGATCCATCATGATCGCTCCGATACCTGAAATCTCGACGAGCTCACCCATGGTTTCGAACGGACCGTTTGCACGCCGGTGGTTGATAATCGCAACGGCCAGGGCAGGTCCTACGCCGATTAACGCCTCGAGTTCATCGGCATCAGCGGCGTTGAGTCGCGCCAAGGCGGTGGTCACTGGCGTCGTGTTTCCTGGCGCTGTGTTTGCCGGCGGCGAGTTTCCGCCGTCGCTTAGGTCGATCACGCCGTTGCCCGGATCTGGTGCGACAGGTTCTCCACCTGTCGTGGTCGCTGGCTGCCCGCCGTTGGTCGACGGCACGTGGCCGTTGCCACCATTCGCGTTGCGATCAATCACCTGGTCGAACTTGGCGCTTAGGTTTTTGATCTCGCCAGATAGCGCGCTTACTTGCCCTCGTAGTTCGTTGTTGTCTTCTTCCAACGCGTCGAAATAGTTGTAGACCTCTTCAGCCGCTTCTTCGAGATCGTCAGCGACTCGAAGGTCTCGACCGAAGCCCATTAGAGCAGGACGCTCCACGTACGTGACGCGATGCAACACGCGCCACGTCTTGTTCGGTTTACCGCGAGCGACCTGGCGGAGCGCGCGGGCCTCCTCATCGTTTGACATGAACCACTCAGGGTCGACGACTTCACGAAAGAAGTCATGAAAGTGGTCGGTGTCGCCCTCGAGGTAGAACGACATGAACCGATAACGGTCGACCTTCTCTCCTGGTTGGATTGGGTAGTCGTCAGCGTCGGTGACCCCTCGTCGCTCGACGCGATCCATCCTGACGTTCAATTCGAACGACCGAGTTGACGACCGAGACTTGGTCATCGTTTGGCTCATCGCCAGCGTTGCCATGGCCTGCAGTTCGGCCTTGAACGTGCTGATCTGTATGTTCAAGTCACGGCCGAGGGATGCGTTGAGATTGAAGGAACCACCAACCGTGTGTTCGATGGTTGTGGCAAAGCTCTCTTCTTCATAACGAATGCCACCGTCGGCGTCCCATACGTAGGTGTTTTGGATGTTGCGCTTGGCTGCAGCGACCTGCAAACCCTCCATCTTGCGTTGCCAAGTCTTGAAGGCAGCATCGGCTTCTTGCTGTTTCTCGGAATTGCCGAACCGCTCCTTGATTCCGTCAACCCGCTTGTCTGCGTCGGCCTCGCTTTCCCCTTTCGTCTTCTCAAGTTTCTTCTCGAGTTGCTTTTTGTCGTCGCGATTCCGCTCGCGTTCGGATCGGGTGTCGCCTTCTGTCGGCTCGGTTCCTGGTTCGTCGTCGAGTGAATCGGCAAGATTGGAACCTGTGCCGTCTCCTGCCGCTGGAATGTCGTCAAGTAGTCCGTCACCCAATCCCATGACGGCTTCAGATTCGAACGCTGCAAAATAGGCCTCGCGGCCAACATCTAACTCCTCGATACGAGCTTTGAGAGCGTAGGCCTCGCTGAGGTTGTAGTAGCTCGCTGGGTATCGAGAGCCGTGTTGAGAACGCATCTCGGGCACGTGTTCATAGAACCTTTCGTCCGCGGCGTGACTCCCAACGAGGCCATCGAGGCTGCCGTTGAGGGTGTATGCGGGGTTCAGCAGGAACGTGATCGTGTTGACATCTGGCGGCATGTCCTTGGCGGGTTGTACCTCATAGGCAATCATGCGGCCAGTGCGCTTCATCTGGGTGATGAACACATCAGCCATGCCAGACACGACGAGTGCATAGCCAACATTCTTTGGCACGTACCGAGGCCCGAGGTGCGGGAACTTCGGATCGATCTCAAAGGATCCCCGCAGCTCCAACTCATCCCTCGATGTCTGGGTCGACCCTGCCCGAATATTGCTGCTTGCTTCGCGTCGCCATTCTGTAGAGGCGCTACCACGCAAACCCAGGTGGCCTTCGGTGACCTGGGTCTCGATGCCGATTCCTGCGCCAACTTGCCATCCAATACCTAGGAATGCGTTGATGTCGAGCCCACCGCCTATGTCGGTGCTTCGATTCCAGCTGTATTCAACTTCGTCAGACATCACGAGCTCAACGGTGGTTCCGCCGTCATAGTCAGTATCGATGGTCAGGTTTTCTGATGGCACCGGCGGCGCCCCCTCGATAAAGCCGAGGAGTGTTGGTTCAAACTGAGCGTTGCCGATCCACTTCAGAACTAGTTCCTCGATGCGTTTGCCTGGGAGCAATGTCACGTCGCCGCCAGCACCAGCAAATCCGAAGAACCTGCGCAATAGTGCGCGCTGGCCTCCCGTTCCATCAGGATTGCTGCTGACGGTGCTGTACTCGGCAGTTATCAGTGACTGGCCGGGCACCATCGGGAGATCATCGGAACGCACCGAACCCGGCATGCCACGCGGGGTCGTCGGATCCGACGATGCAGCCGCAAGGTTGGTTATCCGCTCAATGCCGAAGCGGTCGTCGAGGGGCAGTGCAACACTGAGTCCCTGTTCGCCTCCCGCTGCCCGGCTGCGGAAGGAGGTACGAACCTCTTGCTCGGACCGAGCTGTTGACCACACCCGGAACTCAGCCATTTGGCCAGACAAGGCCCCGGCGGTCTCGCTGGTTCCCACGCCGAGGGCGAGCACCGACTGCGAAGCCAATGGTGCGATACCGCCAACGCTCTGCAGATGAGCGCTGTCTGTGAACAATGAGAGCGTCTGCGCTTCATGGTTGTAGGCCACAGCGATGTGCATCCACCGGTCGATACCCCTACGGCCCAGTTCGGCCACTATCGACGATGCACCGAACACCACCGTGAGTTCTTCGTGATCAACCTTGAGCTCGATCGCTCGTGCTGGCTCCTGCGACAACGTAGAAACGAACGTCTCCACATCGGCACCGCTGCGCTTGACCCAGAATTCGATCGTCACGCTCTCGCGCAGGTCTACTTCTGAAACATGAATCGCGGTTTGCCGTTCACCGCGACGTCGGCCATCGAAGACAGCCACGCGGGCACCAGGATTCCCGAGAGCGGCCGATCTGGCAACGACCCGAGCACGTTCGAGTTTGCCTGGTTGGCCACCGGTCACGTCTGGAGCGTCGGTTGAGTGAGCGGTGAGATCGTCGAGGGGGTAACAGGCAATGAGATCAGGCTCGTTACCGGTCAGCTCAGTGAGTGCGTTAATGCGAATCTCCTCGTCGCTCAGCGCTGCCGACCAGAAGCGGAATTGGCCGACCCGGCCTGCTGGCGCACCGCCGCCTGGGCGATTCCCGAGTGTCGTGATTGGTTTGGTCGCGGTTGACGGCAGGGGGTGCGTCATCTGCTCCAGCCTGTCCGCTGGCATGCTCGGCCCCATGCGCAGGTGCACCTGTTTCTGATCGCCGCTCGGCTCATGTACGTCGCGCAGCGCCGGAATGCCGTTCAGTTCAATGAGTGACATCGGCCAATGTCCGACTAGGCCATCAGCTCGTGGGTCGGGCGCAACATACATGTGAGCAAGCACTTCGTGGGCAGACAGTGCCCGGTTCCAAAGCTGCGCATCAGAGAGTAGGGGCGCCTGTGCGTGCGCGTCGCGTCCAAGCAAGGATGCACGCCCGATCTCAAATCGGCCGGTGCCGAACTCGCCGCTGAACTCCGCCCGCTTTGCCTGAACACCGTCTATGTAGAGCACGGCGACGTTGTTGCTGACCGTCGCAGCAAGGTTGACCCAGTCTCCCTGAAAGCCATTGGGAAGTTCGACCGTCACGGTGGACGCTTCATCGGCGCCATGTCGGAGCCAAAATCCTGGGGTCTTGTTGCCAGTCCAACCCAGATGAGCGCCGTGCGCAGTTCTAAACAGATGTCCGAATCCTGACGCAGGACCCGCTTCGATGCGCACCCACGCTTGGAAGCTGTAGTTGTTGGTGATTGCAAAGGCATCCGCTTCGGCTTGCCCGACAGCGGAACCTGCGTAGCCGAACTCGCGCGCGAAACGTGCCGGCGGTCCTGTGACACCGTTGCCGGAGTCGACGGGATCACCGTCGAGATAGAACGCAGTGACGGTGCCTTGCGTCGTGGCTGCGACGTGGTGCCAACCGCGGTCGAGGTGGGCGTCAACGTCGACTCCTGCATCGTGGAAGAACCCGTCGACCACGGTTCCGAGGCGCCGCCCCGACGACATGGCGATCGCAGCTTCACTGCCGGCGGCGTCAGATGTCAGAAATGCCAGGCGGTTCCTTTGACCAGTGCGACTGACCGAAGCCCCGAGTTCACCCGTAGTTTCGTCGCGAGTGCTGTTCTCGGGAATCGGGTAATAGAACCAACCCTCGATGGTGTTGCCAGCGCGAGGTAGCTCTATGGGATCGACTGAAATATGCGCGTCGTCATGCACGAGTTCGACACACACCGGCGCATTGCTGCCAAGCCACTCTTCGAAGTTGCTGTTGGTACTGTCGCTTGTCGCGTCGTAGTTCGTGAATCGGAAGCGGCCGTTTGTGTCGAAGTAGCTCAGCTGAACGTTGCCCTCGGCGGTCGCATCTACAGTGACCGAGGTGGCGGGGCTCGCCAACGCAAGCAGCGAACCATAGGTGCTCAGCCCGAGTGCGTCTTGGGCAACGAGGGCCATGGTGGCGGCGCGCGCAGTGGACTTCAACGAAAGGAAACTGTGGTTGATGTCGCCGATCTGTGACTGCAGACCGTTCGCCTCGGTCCGCAGCTGGTCGCGACGGGTGCGCAGATTTTGGGCGTCGTCGCCGGACATCGACAACACCTCATTGAGCCAGGCGAGACGGTTTTCCAGAGCTTGTTTCTGGCCGAGGACCGTTTCTACCTTGGCTTGGCGAACGCTTCGCTCAGCCTCGTAACCCTCGGGCCGCACCCCGCCAACTCGCAGCAGCTTCCATTGGCTCAGTTCGGTGGTGCCCTGATAGCCCAGACCGACGAGAAACGGCGGCGCCGAGAAGGTCCCCATTGTGATCGCTGGCGTGCAACCGAGAAACACGTCGTGGACGGTGTTGCGTAGTTCAATTCGTTCATCGCCACGTTTGACGAGACGCCACGTAGCTTCTCGGGACCCGCTACTGGCAACGTAGATTTCGTTGTCGTGCGTTATGGGTTCGGTCCACTCACGAACGCCGGTCTTCCAAAGAAATCCCAAAGCGCGTTCGTCTTCTCTGTGCGTGGTCACGGCTGCTCGGTCGCGGACGCCGAGAAAGCCACCCGACAGCAAGCGCACCTGACATTCACTTGCGCCACGCCGCTCGATAGTGAACGACGTCGCCTGCGCCTCAGGCCCTATCGCGAGCTGATCGTCGACAACACCAATGAGGCCACCCGTACCCGTATTGCTGAGCTGAAGAACATGGTTGAAGATGTCTGTTTCATAGTTCCGCAGCACCTCACGGGCGTTCTGTAATTGTGTGTTCGTTCTGCGTAGGTCGTTCTGCGTCTCACTGACCTGGGATGCAAGTTCGGATAAAAGCTCAAACGCCACGAGACGTTCGCCAATGTCATTGATTTCGTAGCGCTTGCGAGCCAAGCCGCGTTCAAAGGCCGGAAGATCGGCGACGGTGGTGCGCAGAGCCAGACCGTTGTCATCGACCCGCTCGAGCCGACTGATGTCGTCGCTGTACCTGGTCCGACTGACCACGTTACTGACCAGCTGAATTCGGTGGCGTCGTATCGAGAGCGTCGACCAGTCGTCGGGTTCGGCCGCGTCACCATCTGCGAGACCCTTGATTTTGTCGAGTTCGAAGCACCGGAGCAGGTTGACGTCGTTCGGGATAGTGAAGCGCGTCTTTGCCAGGAACCAGCCGTCGCCTAGGTCAACGATGTCGTTGGTTTGGACCGCAGCTGCGGGGAAATCAACGATGTCGTCTGAGGTGCGCGAGCGCTTGCCCCAATAGCGCATCGAGAACAATGGGCTGCCGTTGCCATCAGCGTTACTGAGATCGTGCAGCGACCAATGCGTGCCATCGCCCGCCATGGCCCGAAACTCGAACGTTTCTTCGTAGGTCCCTCCCTGGCTGACCGCCACGAGATCGTCGTTTGTGAACCGAACCGCAAGCCCAGCCCCGTTGCGGCGCGGCAGGTCGCGAGCCGAAACGAAGACGTCACCAACAATGACGGCGTCTCTCGCTCCGGGTCCAAGGTCGGGGGTCAGGCGGGCTTCGGCGCCGGGCGCCGCATCTGCCAAAATTCCGCCACAACGCCAGTAATGATCAAGGCCGTACTCGTTGCCTTGCAGCTGCAAGTACATGGCTTGGCGAATGGCTTCAGGTGTTGGGTTGGCTGTCCAGAGCTCAACCTCCGAAAGCTTGCCAGCGAAGTAGGAGCTAGCGCCGGAACCATCAGCCTCGTCGTCATCTACGTCTGCGTTATCTTCATCCCCGCCGTCTGTTTCAGTGCTGTCTTTGCCAATGCCGTCAGCGAGTTCGGTGCCGTGTGATCGCGGTGCGAGTTCTGAGAAGTCGGCGCCAAGTAGGTAACTCTCGCCCCACGGGCCGCCGCGGTAAGCCGCTACCGATCCGGGGGCCCGGTGAGGCGATGGGTGCCACGCGCTCGCTGGCGGGATTTCGGTGGCGTGGATTGGTACCAGCACATCGACGGGATCAAAGGAGTGGCGCCACCACCCGTCGGTTTCGATGTGCGCTGCGTTGTGGTTCGACGTTACGAGACCAACGACGCTCAGTTCTTTAAGGGCAACTGCTAGCGGGATTTTGTCAACCGACTCAACCAGCAGGCCGAAGTCGCTGATGACCACGACTGGTGTTTCAGCGTCGGCTCCAAGTTCGGCAAGGTGTGCCAACGCGGTTTCAGCGAAGTTCTGGGGAGAGCTGCTGGTCGCGCTGAGTGCGGAAGCGTCAAAAGCGACGAAGCGCTGAGCCGCAGCGGCACCCATTGGGCGCTCAGGGGTTAGACGACGGGCGAGCGATAGGGCAATGGTTGCAGCGTTGGCAGCCTCGGTCACGCTGCCGGAGGTTGTGTCAAGACCAGGGTCAGTCACGAGCAGAGGGTCAGCTGCGCGAGCTGTGAGCATCTGGATCACCGTGGCGATTTCGGCGCGGCCGGCCAGCGGGTCGGTTGTGAGCCGTTGCGCCGCAGCGGTGAGATCGCGAATCGCCGGGATCGCACGTGGTGCCCTCAGTCCGGTCAGGTCGAGAAGCACCTTGTTCTTGGTGAGATCGCTCGCCTCGCTCGATGTCGTTTCCGCGAGGGTCCAGTAGGCGATCAAGCCCGGCTCGGAACCGTCGAGTGCCGCTGCCATTGACGTATCGACTTGCTCAACGGAACGAGCCTGCTGCCAAATGCGGACCTCTGCGAGGGCTCCTTGGTACCGGTCGGTCAACCCGGGTGCCGGATTCAGAGCATGCACGACGCCGCCAGTCGTGGTGCTCGGCACACGTTCGTTGACGCGAGTCCACGTGCCGAGCGCAACGTCGAAGATGATACGAAAGTCTGCCCCCGCCTGTCGAAGCTCGACCGTTGAATGGGTTCGACGTACTTCGGCGAAGACTTCGCCGACTTGTTGGCCTTGGGTGTCGAACTCAACCCACTGTCGCAGGTGCGGCGTGCGTAACTCGAACGAGCCGTGCTCGGTCTCGACCCGTGAAAGCGAGTCAGCTGAAGTTTTGCTTGGATCTGCGTACTGCACCGATTCGACGGTTCCGGTGTCGACATCGGTCAGCATGAAGATTCCCCGACCGAAATCGACTTGCGCCCACGAAGAGTGCAGTGCCGACCTCGCTGACCGGACAACCTGCGGCACTGCTGCTGTTGCGCCGAACAGATCCCCAAAGAAGCCGCCCACGGCGTCAACGGAGTCTTCGACTGCTGCACCAATGGATCCGAAAGTGCCCAGCGTGTCAATCGATCGATCAAACTTGAGCCACAGGCTGTTACCACTTCGGTGATACTCGGTGTAGTACTCGATCGACCCTTCGCGTGCGAGTTGCCATTCGGACTGCGAAGTCCGTTCAAAGCTCTCGCGGGTCTCGTTGCCACTACCGTCGCGGTTGAGCCATGCAAACGATTGCACCTCTGCCGACGTGCGTTGATCGGCGTCTGGTTGCCAGCGACCTTCGAGACGCTCTTCGCTCCAGCGGGTGGCCACCGGTGCTTCGCTACCCACATCGAGTGCGACGTCGGGCAACCCCGCTGCCGCCCTGGAGTATTCGCTTCGAAGTTCGATCGTTGTATCGGTTCGTTGAAGCTCCAGGAGCGGTTGACCGTTTGGATTGCCTTCAAGGTCGAGCTCAGTCCATGACCGAGGGCCTATTTGTTTCCAACTTCCAGCGTCGTGGGTGAATAGAGCGGTTGTCGCTGCGCTCGCCTTCACTGATTGGGTCGGTGCGCCAAGGGCTCCCAAGACGAACGGACGCTGGACCGCTGTGGCATCGGCTGGCGTGAGCAAGCGTTCAATCGCCGGGCCAGGTGCGGTCGCAACCGTATCCAGTTGTCCATCGACGACGATCGTGCTTTCGCCGGAGACTGGATCAAAGCTGCCAGCGACGTGATGCCAACGATCAACAGATAGCAACGTCTGGCCGATCAAGGTCGATTCGTTGGTCACCCACTCAACGAACTGGGCCCCCGTCGGACCATTGACACAGAGCTCAAAGCTGCCGTATTGCTGCCACGAGGCGATGACGCCACGAGTTCCACCATTTGGCTTGACCCAGGCCTCAATGGTAAGTGCGCTCGTTTCGTGGGTGGTATCGAACGTGGTGCTGATCGGCAGGGCCTGCTCGGCTAGATGAAGGTTCCGAAGCGGTAGCAGCAGAGGTTTACGCTGCGGAACAACGATTGAGGCGACCTCGCCACCAGCACGCAGGATCGTCAGGTTGGTCTCGCCCGTCTGATCGCCATCGAATGAGAGGACAACCGCAACGTGTTCCCATTGCCCTGGTGCGAGCGGTGTCGGATCAGTGATCGACGCAACGTGCCCGTCGGCGAAGTTAGTGCTGGCGACAAGCTGGCCTGCGTCGTCAACCGCAACCTTCAGCAGCTTGGACTCGCACGAGAACAAGGTCTGAGCCTTGCTGCTCAGCGGGTCCATCTGCACCCACGCGCTGAACGTGCGTTCGACACGGCCGCTCTGGCTGAGTGCCGGAAGCTCAACTCTGTCGACGCGTAGATAGTCACCGTCGCCGTCGAAAGACAATCCGCGACGGTTGCGCACACTCAGGTTCACGACCTCGCCGAGTGGCCAGGCTCGGTCGATAACAAAGCTGTTGTCGTCTGGGTTGACCGCGGTGACCGGGTACACCCCATCGTGGGCTTGGGTCCCCTCAATCCGAACCTCATCGCCGTCGCTCAAGGAGAGTGACGTGCACGTGATCTTGAGGCGCCCGTCGGCGGTGGGCTCGTACGCCGCGATCATGTTGTCGAAGGTCAGTCCGGCGCCGTCATCAACCAGCTCCCAGTGACCCTGAACGCCTTGGTCTTTGGCCGACACGTCTTCGAGCTCAAACGTGCCTGTCTCCTCGTCGACTGATCGAGCGATGTACGTGCCGTCATGAGACCTGGTTCCCCACACACGAACGTCGCGGCCCGCTGCGATGCCGGGTTGATCGGCCACGCTCTTGGTCGAACTCAGGTTGACCGTACCGTCGGCGGTTTCGCTGAGACGCGAGATATCACCGGTCGGGGGCGGCGTGCGGTCGGTAATGAGCTTTATGCCATCGAGGTTGGTGAGGGGAAGAAGAACCTCTTTGGGGTTTCCTGAAAGCACCTCGGTTTCGCCACTGCGATCGACTAGCGCCAGCATCCCAAGATTGCTCACCGTAAAGCTCAGCGCAGCGATGCTGGGATCGGTGTCGGAGTCGAGCTGCACCGGGATGGCGACCATCACTCGTGTGCTGTCCTTGAGGAGCTGTTGGCCCGATTTCGTCATGCGGCTGACTTGGTTGTTGTACAGAGTGGAATCGAACCCGGCAGCAACTTCTCCTGGCAGTAGCAAGGATCGCTCGACGATGCCGCTGATCGTCGTGACAATCTTGCGGTCGACCTTGTCGGGATCCTGCTGCGTGCGCCGCTGATCAAGCGGATCAATGAGTCCATCGGCTGATGCCGCAACCGAGAACAGCCGCATGAGTGGCGGGCCGTCACCGTCGGCTGTGAACACGAAGAAGCACCACCGATGTTTCCCATGTTCGCCCGTGGGAATGAGCTCGACTGAGAACCATGGCTTGTCAACGTCGAACCGGCCGAGAAACGAAAGTTCCTTGGCAGGTTCAAAGAAGGGTTTCTGGGCGGTGTCTCGATAGGCAAGCGTGTCGAGGTCAACCGCGCCAGCACCCGACGTGCCACCTTCAGGTGCGAGCTTTTGACGCGAGCGCGTGTAACGGACCTCGAGCTTGGGCACGAGTTCGTTTTCCATGCCGTCTAACACGAACCGGTTCATCAGTAGACGCTGCGAGTTCGGTTCGACGCGAAAGAGGTACAGGTGATCAAGACAAGAAAGCAGCTTCACGCGGCCCGTGGACGAGCGTGTACCGGCGCGTCCGTAGATCGAGCGCAGAATGGGCTGGCCAGAGTCGTTGACCAGATTGTTCCGTTCGAACGCGCTGACCGACGGATCAAAGGTCGCTCGGTTGAGAGGCACGGGTTTCCATTTCTCAAACCCAGGCAGACCCCCGGAGTCGACAGGTGCTACCGCCGAGTTCTCGAATCCGCTTTGCCGAACGGTGTACCGCAGCACACCGTCCTGGCCTGAACCCACGACGACAACTTTGCCGTCGTGCGTAATGGCAGCAAGGTCTGCCATACCCGTTGATCCGTCTGGTCCCGTCCACACGTCTGTGCACCTTCTGTAGAGGCTATGTCACGCCTCTAGGCAGGTAATGATGTCCCGCACATACCCGAACCACCAACGCATCCCCACCCAGTGCGCATACCCACTATGGCATAGGACCTGCAGGGTGTCCATTGCGACATGCGACACATCCCTGCCGAAAACTCGTCGCCAGAAGTGGGTTCGGTCGAAGCCTGTGTCTGGCTGTGAGGCTTACGGAACAGCGCGTACGGGAACCAGAGTGGGGAGCGTTAGCTCATGAGTTTCTTGCGTTGGTCGGTGTAAGTGGCGAGGTCGAAGTAGTCACGCCACAACGAGATCAGGCCGTCGTCGTCGATTTCGAAGAAGCCAGCGACCGGCATCTCAAGCCACCCTGCCTCAAGCTTGAACCGATCGAGACGCTCGTTCGCGACTCGGTTGCCTGATTCGAGCTGTGAGCTGACGGGCCAGTCGACTTCGCTTGCGATGCCGATGAATCCCTGCAACGCCTGGTTGACAGCATCGCGGCCCTTGATTGGTTGCATTGGCACGTTCTCATACGACACGTCTTCGGCCAGCATCAGCACCGCCGCAGCGACATCGCGTCGCTCGATTGCTTGAATGAAATTCGTTACGGTCTCACTTGGGCTCATGGCCCGACGGTAGTTCGCCGATAGGGCTGCTTGGCAGCCCGACTAGTCTTGGGACATGGCAGCGCAATCGACGACGACGCTCGAACTGGAACCACTCTCGGGCGTACTTGGCGCAACGGTTCACGGCATTGACCTGGCCAAAGACCTGTCCGACGAAACAATCGCAGCCATACGCGAGGCGTTCGTTACCCATCACGTTTTGTTCTTTCGCGACCAGCAACTCACGCCGGAACGCCACATGGCATTCGGGCGTCGGTTCGGCGAGCTCGACACCCATCCGTTTGTGTATGGGTCAAGCACACACCCAGAAGTCCTCGATGTGATCACCACGCCAGACGACAGGGTCAACTTTGGTGGCGGGTGGCACACCGACGTCACGTTCCTGCCCAAACCTGATCTTGGATCCATCTTGTACGCGGTCGAAGTCCCTGACGCTGGCGGTGACACGCTGTTCGCGAACCAACACGCTGCCTACGACGCACTCAGCGACACGATGAAGTCGATGCTCGAGGGCCTCGTGGCCGTGCACACGGCGGGTTCGCAATACCAAGAGGGTGGTTTGTCCACTCAGTCAAAGGCGATGAAGACTCGCAATCCCGACCTTGCGGCAAACAGGGTTGAGCATCCCGTGATTCGGACGCATCCCGAAAACGGACGCAAGAGCCTGTACGTCAATCAAGCCTTTACGACTCGTATCCGAGGTCTGCGCCAGAACGAGTCCGCGGCACTGCTCGCGTTTCTGTTCGACCACGCGGTGCATGAGCGGTTCACCTGCCGCTTTCGGTGGAAGCCAGGTTCGCTTGCCATGTGGGACAACCGCAGCGTGCAGCACTATGCATTGCATGACTACGCGGGACAGCGACGCCACATGCGCCGGATCACGGTGTGTGGCGACACGCCTGTCTAACGAGACCTGAAAACCCCAGACGCTCGACGCCTGGACGTCTCGGCCAAGACGATTTCGGCACGACAAGGTTCGCTCGGCGAACTACGAGCGAGGCAGCTCGTCGGCTGGGAGCGCCGTTGGATAGAGCCGAACGTCGTCGACCAAGATCCCGCCGTCAGCGAGAGCCATTGAAGTAGTCGGGACCAACTCGCCACTTGGAGTCTGTTCCCCAGCCCACTCGTTTGGTCGAAACCCCATAGCGAAGCTCGTAGCGGCGGGGCTCCCGTCGTCGTTTCCGGCGTCATAGGTCTTAGTGCCAACGGGTTCGCCATCGAGATAGATCGTCACGGTGCCCTGGGGATAGCCGTCCCATGTCATCGCGATGTCATGCCAAGCGCCTTCTGGCATTTGCCGTGGGCCGCACCATGCCGCGCATCTTGGCATCGTTCGCCTGCAGCAATTGCCCGAACGCCGAGGTGTCCCCGCCCAACGCGGCGCGGAGCAACCGGTTTTCGATCGCCAGTTCGGTTTGATCAATGTTTGCAGCGACCCTGACACCGGGTGGTGGGAGCGATATGTCGCAGTCGAGCGGTGTCACACCCTTCCTACGACGGCGGCGGCCAGAAGCTTCCACAATTCTCCAAAAGTAGGCATCGCGATGCAGCGATGCCTGCTGCGCTCGTCGAAGAGGTCGGGAGCATTGGGGTATGCGCGAGCGTTGCTCAAACGCTCATTGACGATCGCTAAACGTGAGCGGAAGGGTAACGGTGTCCTGGATACGGCTGTCGAACCGCCCTTCACGCTAGGCCCGATGCCCTGGGTAAGCGACAGCGACCCGAAACCTCAGGCGCTGGCCTCGGCAAGGACCCGAGGCGTGCTGCGCCATGGGGTGCGGATTCGGTCTCGTACCGCTTCGATCGCCAAGTAGTAGTAAGGAAATGACACCAACACCAGGAACGTGCTCGATAGCAACCCGAAGATCAAGGTGAATCCGAGTGCTTCCCAGAACGGATCCGACAGCGCAAGCGGCAGTACGCCAGCGACGGTCGTAAGCGAGGTCGCAACGAGTGGCCGGAAGCGACGTTCCATTGCAACCTGGATTGCCCGCTTGCGGTCGGCGCCGGCTCGTCGTTCTTGATTAGCGAAGTCGGTCAGCAAGATGGTGTTGTTTACCGCTATGCCGATCAGGCCGAGCAAACCGAGCATCACGAAGAAGCTGATCTGGTTGCCGGTTAGGAGCAGTCCACCAAATACACCAAAGAAGCTGAAGGGGATCGCAAGAAAGACGAGCAGCCACTGAACACTCGACCGGAATTGCACGATCAACAAGACCAGCATAAGTAGCAGGGCAATACCGAATGCTCGAGGCATCGACGCGAACGACTCCTGGTTGTCGCTTTCGAAGCCAAAGTCAAAGCCAAGCGCGTCGGCCTCCAGCCCCAGGCCCGCCAACTCGGCCGTGCCAAAAGTGTCTTCGATGTAGGACTGTGTTTCAGCGGTGACGGTCGTGACGTCGTCGGCGTCGAACCGAGCACGGACCTCGACGTACCGGCGGCCATCGCTACGAGCAACCGCGTCACCGAGGGCTATCTCGGTCTCGATGACGGCAAAGGTTGTGCCATTCGGGCGTTCAATACTGGCCGACTCAAGCGATTCTGCGATCTCAGAGGCGGCGGTGGAAAGCGTGCTGGGGTCCTCCCCAAACAGCTGGAGCTGGAACGGGAACAGCAGTTCAGGCGGCCCGGCCGAAAGCATGCTGAACGTCACCCGCGCATCGACAACACCGTCTGCGATTGGTCGGAGGACTTCGTCGATGATTTCCGGAGCAGGTCGGCGGCTGCCTAGACCTGACAATCGATACTGGGCGTCGGCGCCGCGTTCGTTACCGAGGTAGGTGTACACCTGCTCGACATCGTCGCCGAGGGCATCGATCGCCTGCTGGTTCACGCGAGTCGAGATGGCGCGAGCCTCCTCGATTGTCGTGCCGGGTGGGAACGTGAAGCTCACCGCGGCGAACTCGGAGTCCTTCTGTGGCGGAAAGATGTTGAAGCCGACTTTTGGGGCGAACACGAAAAGTCCTACAAACGTCATGGCGAGGCTGAACAACACGCCCACCACGCCGATAAGCAGGCCTTTGCGGCCGCGTGTCGCCGGACCAATACCGACCAGGCGGGCCACCTTCGGGCCGATCTTTGACAACGGACTGGCGCTGGGCTCGCTTGACAAGATGAGGAACCGTGCGGCGAACGGAATGAACACCAGCGACAACACGAGTGACACGACCAAGGCGACGATCACCGAGATCGGCAAGATGCGGATGAACGAGCCCAGGATGCCAGAAATCGCAAGCATGGGCGCGAAGACCAGAACCGTCGTCAAGGTGCCCGAGACACTGGCCGCTCCAACCCGATCGATGGCATGACCAATAATCGCTAAGGGGTTCCGCTCGCCCTCTCTGAACGCGTCAATCGCTTCAGTGATGACGATCGAATCGTCGACGAACAACCCCAGCGCAATGATCACACCAAACAATGAGATGGTGTTCAGCGAAATGCCGATCAGGTACAGCACGCCGAATGTCGTGGCCATCACGGTGACGATGAATAGCGCGGTGATGATCGATGCTCGCCACGAGATAAGCACCAGTGCCACGAGCGCGACGGCGAGGATGCCGGTTACGACGTTGCGTTGCAGTGAGCCAATCTGGTTGCGGATCTGGGTCGCCTGGTCGATGGCGACGTCTGCGGCGAACCCGTCGGCCAACAGGTTTTGAGATTCGGCTGCGGCCAGCGCGACGTCGGTTGCGTTGCGTATCCCGAGCGAGTCGACGTTCTCTGCGGCAACAACACCAATGGCGACGCTCGGGCGTATCTCGAGCGTGTCGCCGACGTCGGTTGTGAGTTCATTGAAGTCGCTCACCCGTTCGACTTCTGTCCCGGTTGCGGGATCTATCCCGCTACTGATGAGCTCAACGACCTCGGCCTTGGCGATCTCTGATTGACCGTCGAACGCAGGTAGCAGCCGAGCCGCAGCGGCTTCGAGTTCTTCGGGCGTGACATCGGGTTGGCCGTACACGCCGACGAGTAGGTCGTACTCCTCAAGGAACTTCGAAACATCGATCGGGTTGATTGTCACCTCAGCCTGCGGCGGAAGCGTTAGATCTGCGGCGGCGACCCGCATAGCGGCCGCTCCGTCAGCTGAGCTCGTGCCCTCGGCAAGCTCGGCGATGACGGTGAACGAGTTGTCGCGCGCTACCGAGCTGACCGTCTTTACCAGGTCGAGTTCACCGAACGCATCCACGAGCGGCGCAACAACATCGGCATCGACCGTCTCGTCGTCGTCGACGAAGTAGCCGCCACCGGCGAACGCGATCGGGGCGTCGACAGCCGGAAAGCCCTCGCGCGGCAACAGCGTGAAGTAGCTGAGCGCGCCGAACACCAGCAGCGCGACCCATAGGGCGAGGGTTAGCACCGATTGGCAGGCAAAGAACTGTACGAAGCGGCGCAGCATGAGAACGTCTTTCGTGAAAGCTATATGACGCGACGGTAGCCACCGCAGTGGTAGAGAAGCATGGCTGCCTGCTGTGACCTATGTCGCCCCAAAGACCTGGACGTGGCCTGGTTCGGGTCTGTCGGGCCGACCGTCATCGATTGAAACGTTTACAATCAAGTGGTGGAGACCTCCATAAGATCCGATCTTGCCGTCGACGGCATGACGTGCGCCGCGTGCGCCACTCGGATCCAGCGGAAATTGACGCGGCTCGACGGTGTCGCCGACGCACAGGTCAACTTCGCGACAGGTCGGGCAGCAATCACTCGTGAGCCGCAAATCAGCGACGCTGAGCTCACATTGGTCATCGAAGGTCTCGGCTACTCAGTGATTGCGGGAGATGCGACCGATGACGCGCACGAACGTCGAGAGGTGGATCTGCGCCAGCGGCTCATCGTGGCAGCAGTTCTGACGTTGCCAGTGATGGTGCTCTCCATGGTCGCACCGCTTCGATTCGACGGATGGCGGTGGCTCGTTGCGGCGCTTGCAACGCCCGTTGTGTTCTGGTCTGGTTGGATTTTCCACCGGGCGGCTGCGCTCAACCTGCGTCACAAGACAACAACGATGGACACGCTGGTTTCGATGGGGTCACTCGCCGCTTGGATCTGGTCCGGCGTTGTGCTGGTCGGCGACGTCGGCGATGGACACATCTACTTTGAGACCGGCGCCATGATCATCACGTTGATCTTGCTTGGCAAGTGGATGGAACTTCGTGCCAAGCGACAGTCGAGTGCCGCCATTCGGGCGCTCGCTGACCTTGGCGCTCAGACTGCCTTGCTCGTCGACGGTCGCGAGATCCCGCTCGATGACCTTGCAGTTGGTATGCACTTCGTTGTCCGGCCCGGCGACAAGGTCGCAACCGATGGGCGCGTCGTCGAGGGGGCGACCGCAATTGACATGTCGATGATCACGGGCGAACCCGTTCCGGTCGAGGTCGGCCCGGGCGACGAGGTGATCGGCGCAACGATCAACACCAACGGGTCGATTGTTGTGGAAGCGACCAAGGTCGGCTCGAACACTGCGTTAGCGCAGATCATGCGCCTTGTCGACCAGGCCCAGGGGAGCACCGCCCAGGTACAGCGCCTGGCCGATCGAGCAGCAGCGGTGTTCGTTCCAATCGCAATCGTGGTCGCAGCGCTGACCCTGGCGGTGTGGCTTGTTCTTGGCGACGCAGCGAATGATGCGTTCACCGCTGCTGTCGCAGTGCTGATCATTGCCTGTCCCTGCGCACTTGGTCTCGCAACGCCGCTGGCCATCATGGTCGGCACAGGCAGGGGAGCACAGCTGGGCGTGATCATCAAGGGTGGCGAGGTTCTCGAAGACACCCGAGCAGTTGACGTTGTGGTCGTCGACAAGACCGGCACGTTAACTCGCGGGGAAATGCGCCTCGACGACGTCGTGTTCCCCGGTGGGTCTGAGGAGCAACAAGCTCAGCTGATGGCAGCAACGAGCGCGGTCGAGTCGCGATCTGAGCACCCGATAGCGCAAGCGATAGCCACCGCGATCACGCCACATGGCGTGGTCACTGACTTCGAATCGCGTGCTGGTTATGGCGTCGTTGCGACCGTTGACCTCGCCGAGGTTCGGGTTGGGCGGCGCCTGTTGTTCACTGACGTACCAGCCGCGGTCGAGGCTGCGGCGGAGCAGGCAGAAGCAAGCGGTGCGACCGCAGTGTTTGCCGGTTGGGGTGCGCAGGCACAGGCAGTCTTGATACTGCGCGACACCATCAAGCCAACGAGTGCCGCAGCGGTCAAAGCCCTGCAACATCAGGGTGTCACCGTCACGATGCTGACCGGCGACAACGAACGAGCGGCAGCCAGAGTAGGCCAGGTGGTCGGCGTCGACGACGTCATCGCCGAGGTCTTGCCCGAACAAAAGGTCGCCGAAGTCCAACGACTTCAAGCCCTTGGTCACCGTGTTGCCATGGTGGGTGACGGCATCAACGATGCACCAGCACTCGCGCAGGCAGACATCGGTATCGCAGTCGGGACCGGAACCGACGTCGCTATTGAAGCCTCTGACCTGACGGTCGTGAGCGGTGACCTTCTCGCCGTTGCCGACGCGCTTGCGCTTAGCCGGCGAACACTGAGCACGATCAAAGGCAACCTGTTCTGGGCGTTTGCCTACAACGCGGCAGCCATTCCCCTTGCTGCGGTCGGGGTGCTCAATCCCATGATCGCCGCAGGAGCAATGGGACTATCGTCACTCTTTGTTGTCACCAACAGCCTGCGCCTTCGCCGGTTTGCGGGCTTCCGCCACGCGCACTAACAAGACTGCGAGCAGAAGAACGCCATGTCCACTGATAACCCCGTGCCGACGACCACCTATTCGGTTCCAGCGATCAGCTGCGAACATTGCGTTACGGCTATCACTGCCGAAGTCGCAGCTGTCGCCAACGTCGAATCGGTTGCTGTAGATATCGAAACCAAGACCGTCACCGTCGTGGGCGGCACCAACGCCGACATTGTTGCGGCGATCGATGAGGCGGGCTATGACATCGCCACGAATCCGGGTCGCCAGCCAGCCACGGCCGAGCAACAGATCGATGACGGCGTCATGCGCGTCACCAAGTGGACCTTCGCCCCCGGTACCGAGACAGGACCGCATCGGCACGAGTTTGACTACGTCGTTGTGCCAATTACCAATGGGGCCCTGATCATCGAGTCGAGCGAAGGCGTAACCACAGCACCACTAACAATCGGCGCTTCGTACAACCGAGGCAAAGGCGTTGAACACAACGTTGCCAATGATGGCGATGAAACGGTTGCGTTCGTTGAGATCGAGCTACTCGACCGGTGAATCCTGCACCGCTGGACGCAGCGATGCAACCACGGCAATCGTGACCAATCCCAGCGCCGCCCCAATCAGGAATGCGCCGCGGACTGACCAGTCGAGCAGCGGTATCAACAAGATTGGGCCAACTGCGTGTCCAACGAATCGGAACGCAAGGAGAAACGACAGTGCCCCGCCTCGATTCTCAGGCATGATCGATGCGCCCAGCGCCTGAAAGACAATCACGAGAAGTCCGACCATGGCGCTTACAAGCACGGTGAATATGCCGAGTGTCCATGCCGTGTCGGCTAGCGATGGCAACGCTGCTGTAAATGTTGCTGCAATCGCGGCGACGGTTCCGACCCGGCGAGTGCCATATCGGTCGAGCACGCCTCCCCATAGAGGGCCGAGCAGCAAGGCAGTCATGGCGCCACAGAACAGCACGAGTCCGGCCGTTGTGCCGTCGAGTTCAAGCACGTCACGCGCCGCAGCACCGATAACAACGCTGATGCCCAGTGGGCCGGCGGCGCCGAAGAAGAACGCAATGCCGAGCAAGACCATGCGGCGGGTGAGCAACGGCTTGATGCGTGGGGCTTCGGCGTCGACACGCGGTTCGCCATCGGGTGGAGCGATAGCCAACGCGAGTGAGATAACCATGGTGCCAAAGAACGCGAAACGCCAGTCCGTGTCGGCTGCGAGGCCCCCGAGGACCGGACCAAGTCCGCCGCCGAGTGCCTGGAAGCTCGAGTAAATACCAACCTGGCGACCGAAGCGGGTCGGGTGCACAGTCTCGGCGAGACCAGCGAGTAACAGTGGCGTGATGAACGCGTTGGCCACACCTTGCACCGCGCGCGCTGCGATGAACACCTCTAGGGTCGGCGCCAAGGCACACCCAAGACTGGCGGCGGCGTAGAGCAGATAGGTCCCGCGAACCGTACGTCGCCGACCCCACCGTTCGCCGAGCGTTCCCGATAAGAGCAGTAAGGCGGCGAACGGAATGAGGTACAGGCTGTACCCAAGCGTCACGGCACTCTGCGACGCGTCGAACTCTTCTCGTAGCTCAGGGAACATCGGCACCATGATCACGGTGCCGAACGGGCCCATGAACCCGCCGACGTAGAGGGGTAGCCGAGCTAGGAAGGCTGCGGGGCCCTGGTCCGGATGACGACTCACGCCGCGAGACTACGGCCAACGCTGAATCGACCCAAGACTTCGGCCCACGACGTGGCCTGCAACGAATTTAGTCAGCACCCACGGTGGGTCTAACGTCGAGCAAGACACCAAAGGGGGTGACCAGCATGGACATAGACGTTTCATCGGTCGATCACGCACTCACGACAACACGCGCCGTGCGTCGTCGGCTTGATCTTGAGCGTCCAGTCGACAATCAGATCATCTACGACTGCATCGACATCGCCGAGCAGGCACCCTCTGGTGGCAACCAGGGCAGCCGACGTTGGGTTGTCGTTCGCGATCCCGCCATCAAGGAGAAGGTCGCTGAGTTGTACATGGCGACCGGCGGTGAGTTCATGATTGGCGCTCGCGACAAAATCGCTGGTACGGGTCACTCTCAAGAACGGGTCATGCAGTCGGCTGCGTACTTGGCCGAACATCTAGCCGAAGTTCCCGCCATTGTGATCCCAACAATCATGGGAGTCCACGACGGCAGCGGACGGCCTGGCCTATTCGACTCAGTGATTCAGTCGGTGTGGAGCTTCTGCGTGGCGCTGCGCGCGCGAGGGCTTGGAACCGCGTGGACGACCGCGATCCTGGGCAAGCGTGATGAGCTACGCGATGTGCTTGGCGTGCCTGAAACCAGCACGCAGATCGCCATGATCCCAGTGGCCTGGTACACCGGCACAGATTTCAAGAAGGCGCCGCGCTACCCGGCTCGCGACATCACCTTCCTTGACCAGTACGCGCACACATGGGAGACCGGACCGAGCAACCCGGCGACACTCAGCGATGGGCCGGGCACCGTTATCGAAGCTGACATTCGCGCCCCCATCGCAGAGGTTTGGGACCTCGTGACCGACATTAACTTTGGAGCCCAGTTCAGCGAAGAGTTCGTAGGCGCCCGCTGGGCTGACGACCATGATGGTCCTGCGCTCAACGCCCAGTTCGTCGGCTCGAACAAACATGAAGCGATCGGCGAGTGGGACGTACCGTGTTTCGTAAATCGTTTCGTTGAGAACAGCGAGTTTGGTTGGGTTACCAGCGACCCCGACAACCCGGGTGCTCGCTGGTGTTTTGAACTCACCCGCATCGCCGGTGCCACCAGGCTTCGATACACCGTCGTGCTCGGGCCCGGCCCGTCTGGCATCGGGGCTGCGATCTCAGTCACGCCCGACAAGGAGCCGCGCATCCTGCGCCGCCGCGTCAAGGAGCATCACAACAACATGCAGCGTGTCGTTGACGGCATCAAGGCTGCGGTGCACCGTGAACCCGAAGGCGCCAATCCGATCTTCGACTAGATCGCCACCAGGAGTACCAATGACGCGACCAAGGACAATGTCCCAGGTCGTCGCAGTTAGCCCTTGGGGCGTTGTCCATAATCTTGCCAGGGGCGATCACGATCGGCGACGACGTCTTTGACGCCGCGCTGTTCGAGATCCTCGGCCCACTGGTAGGCCTCTTCGGTATGGCGCGTCACACCGTCAAAGAAGGTGCCGAGCATCTGCGATGTGCGCATACCCATGTTCTCGAACGCCTGGTTGATCAACATCTTGTTGAGCGCAAGTTGATTTGCAGGGATGTTACGGAATCTCTGGGCATCGGCTTCGATCCGAGCGGCCATCTTGTCGGGCTCCACAACGTGTGCGACCAGGCCAATGCGCAGCGCCGTCTCTGCGTCGATTGCGCAGCCGGTAAGCAGGAACTGCTTGGCGTGTTCTAGGCCAAGCCGGTACACCCACATCATCGTGGTTGGTGTGCCAAAGACTCGACTCGGCGCGTAGCCGATGTGGGCGTCGCTTGCCATGTACAGCTGGTCGCAGCACAGAACCATGTCGGTTGCCCCGCCAACGGCCCAGCCGGTGACCTCGCCGAGAACCGGCTTTGGACAGTGCCAGATTTTCATGAACCGTTGCACATTGTTGTTCATGAATTGGTAGTCGCGTACCGGGTCCCATGCCCCTTCTCGGGGCGCAGGACCCTTGGCCCCGTATGGCGTCGTCCAACCCACGTAGTCGGGTTCTTCGATATTCGCGCCGAGGTCATATCCAGCGGTCAAGGTGCCGTGGGCACCTCGCAGGACAATGGCGGCCACGTCGGCTGACTTGGTGGCGGCATCGATACCATCGGCGATGCCTTGGATCACGGCCTCGTTCAGCGCGTTTCGCTTGTGGGGGCGATTGAGCGTGATTATCGCTATGTCGTCACGTTCTTCGTAGAGCACAGGTTCGGTCACGCTTGGAGCCTGTCACGGGCGTTGCTGTTTGGACAACAAAGGAGATCCCGGGACCGCTATCAAAGAGATTGACTGGACGAACCATGCCCTATGTGGTCTAGGGTAACTATGCGATCTTACACGGTCGTACAGCAAGGATTTCCGCATGAAGCGCAAGCTCCTGATTCTGATATCACTCAGCGTCTGCCTTGCCGCGTTCATTTCTGTGCCTCGCAGCACGTCTGCGTCAGCGCAGGGCGCGAGTGAATGCGCATTCGTTGCGCCAGCTCCCACCGTTGGCGCAGTGACTCCCACCGTTGTTCCAACCGCTCGGCCTACTGCGGTTGAGATTCAGTCGGCAACGCTGACCCCAGAGCGGCCAGAGTGCGCCGCTGCGCTGGCATATCCGGGACCGTTCACGAATCACCCAACTGCGCCGGTCGGACCCTACGCAGCTCCGCTATTTGAGATCACGAGCGCAGACCAGGCTGAGGTCATCGCCGTTGACGATCCGAGTCCGCAGATCGCTCACTCAGGGAGCGAGAGTTTCATCCTCGCCTACATCGGCACTGGCCTCGTTGCCTTCGGCGCCGTTGCCTTGGGCAGCCGCCGTCGGCTGTTCATCGAGCAGGGGTAAACCTTGGCTCGCCCCTTTGCGAGTCAGAGCACGCGCAGCCGAAGCGTGTGAGTCGGCGGCCAACTTGGCTGCGAATCCAATAGCTGCGACGCCAAACGGCACCACAATGGCTTGCAGCGTTGCGCGGGTGGCCACAAAGTACGTAAGACCAAAGACCACCGTCGACACAACCGCGACACTCGTCGACACAATGCCAGCCTGCTTCCATACCGAACGGCTGATCTGAGGCGCCCGGCGGAACATTCCGGCCATGTCGTGCAACATCAGCGTGCTGAACAGAATTCCTGCAACAACAGCCATGAGCGCAACGGGAATCTCGGCCACGAAGGTGCCGAAGCAGAACAACAAGGTTCCGACGCCGCTGGTGAGAACGGAGCCAGCCACCGAGCCGATGCCGATGATCATCGAAGCGATAATCAGAATGGCGATGACGTTGTCTTCATCTGACAACGCGGCAACACCAACCGCGACACCTAGGGGAATGACAAGGGTTCCAAGCGCACACAGGGGCCCTGAGCGAAACAGTCGATCGACGTGCCAAGTAAGCATTGGACTACCTGCCTCCCCGAGCCATGGAACGCCGCAGACGCTGCGCTGCCGCAATGATTGTGATGACGGGTTGGTCGTCTTCCCACGGGACGATCGCGACGCCCCGTTCGCGCAGAGATTGGACACCAATGAGTTGTTCGACAGCAGCGAATCGTCGTGACTGGCCACTCGCCCGACTCTGTAGACCGATTCTTGCCTTGCGTTGTTTGGCTGGAGCGGGAACGAGAACTGACACGGGGTTGCCATGGCTGCGTATCTCCGCGATCAACTCCACCATGAGCGGGTCACGAAGCGGCGAGATGGCGACAACAATTGCATTGTTCGGAATGCTCGCTACCGCAGGTGGCCGGTACATGCGAAGGCTGGCCTCGGGTGCGTTGCTAACCGATACCAGTTGATTGGCAATTTGGTGCAACTGGTTTCGGCCGAGTTTGGGTGTCAGCCAGCCCAAGGTGTGTCCCACCACTAGGAGGCCGACTCGATCGTGTTGTGCAAGGTGGCCGCGACTTAGCGCCATGGCTGCGGCTACGGATCTGCGCTGTGAAATGCGTTGGTCGTCACCGTGCCCATCGTGGGTGTCCACAATGACCACCACCGTCGTTGATCGGTCGGGGTGCCGCAAGGTAATCCAAGGTTCCTGTCGCCGATTACTGATGCGCCAGTTGATATGTCGAGTCGAGTCACCCTGTTGAAACGGTCGAATGTCAGCGATCTCGAGACCCTCACCTCGGTCACTGCTGAGGTGGCTTCCAACGATGCGACGGAAACGCTCGGCGTCGAGCGAAGCGGCGACTCGATCCTCAGGCAAGCCAATGATGATGGATTCTTCAGGGCGAGCATCGGTAGCGCCGCCGAACATTCCAAGCCTGTCGCTCACCCGCACCGTGACCCGCTCGATGCGAGCGAGGCCCCATTCACTTGCTCGTACCGTGAAGGTGAGCGATGTTCGACTTTGCGGCCGAACCGAGGTGACAGCGCGCAACGTGTCAAGTTCAGCCAGGCGCTCACTGGGAAACAGTTCAATTTCGACCCGGTCGAGACCCTTGGCACTTGAGATATCGACAGTGATAGTCACGTCATCACCCTCAACCACACGTAGTTGGTTATACCTAAGTGACACCGTGCCGTCGATTGGACGCCACAGTGCTAGCGACGCTGTTGGGGCAACAACGAATGGGACAATCAACGCCAAAACTTGTGGGCGTCGTATTAGGATCGCAGCGATAAGCCCCACGAGCGCAAGCAATACAGACACATCAAAGAACGGCAACCGGCGTGCCAAGTCCCGATCGCCGGTGAGCTTGATGGTGGTCGGGGTCACAGAAGTTAGGCGGCGCCGTCGGCGGGGAGACCGGGATCGCTCGCCATAAGCGACGCTGGCATTTCGACGGTGCTCATGCAGTGCTCAACGATGTCGCCGCCAGCGACTCCACGGAGCCACTCGTCTGGCTTCAATATCAACCGGTGGGCGAGCGCCGGAACGGCAATGGCGTGCACGTCGTCTGGGGTCACGAAGTTGCGACCTTCGAGAGCGGCCCACGCCCGCGATGCTCGAAGCAATGCAAGCGACCCGCGCGGACTCGCACCTGCGTCGGTGCGACCGGATGTGCGAGTTGAGGTGACCAGTTCGACCATGTACTTGGCAACGCTTCGCTCGACCGGTACCTGTTCGACAGCGGACTGAACAGCGCGCAGGGTTTCGGCGTCGATCACTTGTTTGAGCGGCACTTCTTCTCGACCACGATCGGCGCGCCGGGCAAGGATCTCGGTTTCTGCATCGACATCTGGATAACCGACGGCGAGTCGCAACAGGAAGCGATCAAGTTGTGCCTCGGGGAGTGGATAGGTGCCGCCGGACTCAATGGGGTTCTGGGTGGCGATCACTATGAAGGGGCTAGGCAGTGGGTGACTGTGCCCGTCGACGGTGACTTGGCGTTCTTCCATTGCTTCGAGCACAGCGGACTGAGTCTTTGGAGGTGCCCGGTTGATCTCGTCCCCCAGCACCAGGTTTGCAAACACGGGGCCTGGCTTGAAGGTGCCCGACGCACTGCCAGCCTCATAGAGGGTTGAGCCGGTGATGTCGCCTGGAACGAGGTCGGGCGTGAACTGCAGGCGTGAGAACTCAAGGTCTGCGACCTGTGCAACCGAGCGGGCAATAAGGGTCTTGGCGAGCCCAGGTACGTCTTCGAAGAGCACGTGTCCGCTGGCAAAGATTCCAGTGAGCAGCAGCTTAAGCACATCGCGTTTGCCAACGATCGCCTTTTCAAGTTCGTCGAGCATCGCTGACCCGTAGCGGGCGACGTCGGCGGTAGTGAGGGGGGTGGTCATTGACGGTCTCCTGGTTGAGTCTTTTCTGCCATTGCCGCTTCGAGACTGCTCAGCATTGTTTCGACCCACGCCGAATCAAACGAATCGGGAGCGCCCTCTTTGCGGGACACGTTGCTCAACTTCTCTAGAGCTTCGATTTCTTCAACGAGGTCGCGCCACCGGGACTCGTTGTCTTTGCCCGATAGCAGCGACGTTTGCCACCGTCGCTCGTGCGAGTTGAGTGGCCGAACACGGTTCATTGTGAAGCGCAGTACACCCCATGTTCCCCGACGGTGAGCATCGCTCGGCGTGGCGTTTGAGACGGTGCTGGTAGCCGAAATGAGCAGCGTGATCAGGGTGATGGCAGCGGCCGCGGCAAGAAGACCTGTCATCGCGACGCCTTGGCCCTTCGTTCTCGCGCTTCTCGTTTGCGGTCGATCCTTTTCCACGCAGTCTTTGTGTAGTGATCGCGAATGTGCACGAGCGCATCGATCGCTTCAATCCGCATGGTCTCGTCGACAGGCTCTGACGAGAACCGCGCATGCTGGAAGTGTTCGGTCAACTGCTCAAGCGGTTGCTCTAGCGATGCATTGCGGCCGAAGATCCGAGTGAGGTAGCTACGCGGAGTCTCGGCTGGTTTGCGCGCAAGCTCAGGTGCTCCGAACCCGGTTTCGACGGCCGCATAGGCACGTTGGATCGCGTAGCGAGGGCTATCACCAGCATTGAGTTCTTCAATCAGATCGCGAGCCATCTCGGCGATCTCTTCGGCTTGTTCTTCTTCGGTGACGGTCACGGACTGCGTTGAGAGCTGAACCGAAGGTCGATTGAATCGGAACGTGAATCGCTGGCGTGAGAGAAGGTAGAGGCCCGCGACACCCAATGCGACCGAGATGGCTATGACGATGGACTGGGGTATTTCGATTGGTTCGCGGCCGGACTCGGTGCTGCTGCTGTCAGAGCCCACGCGAAGGTCGCGTTCGATAGCCACGATCTCCCGAGCGGCACGGGTGCTCTGTGACGCTGGTGTTGCCTCGAACTGTTCCGCGTTCGAAGCAACACCTACGATCAGTAGAAGGCCCAGGGCGAACGCACCAAACGTAAGTGCCCGCCTTGTCTGAGAAGTATCTGTCATTAGCGCAGGTTCGTCACGACGCCGAGAAGACCACTGGACACTGGTCTGAGTCGAGTGCATCGCCTGGCTGTAGCCCATCGACAAGAACCGGTGCGCTCGTGCCAACCCGAGGGTCATACACGACGTCGTCGCCGCAATATCGAACGGTGTATCCACGGCGACGGCGGTCGGCGGTCGAGTTGCCTGACGCGCCGTGAACCGTCATTGCGCTAAAGACGTACACGTCGCCGGGTTCGACATCCCAGGTGACGATCTCGTATGCGTCGCGATTGCCTTCAATGTCGGGCATTGGTTCATAGTCTGGATTGCGTTCATATGCACTGGCGCCAGCATTCGGTCCAAAGGATTCGGGCTGAAACCACCGATCCCATGTGTGCGACCCCGCGACAAATTCGAGGCGGCCGTTTTCGGCGGTTGTCTGATCAAGCGCGACCCACACCGAGATGACGTCGTTGCCTTTGACCGGCCAATATGGCTGGTCGGAATGCCATCGAGTCGGATGGTCGGCTCCTGCTTCTTTCACAAAGAGTTGGTCATAGAGCAGGTTGAGCCGAGATGCCGACAGGAACCGCTGTGCAATCTCGACCGCAGGTGATTCAAGGCAAAAGGCGGCGAAGTCAGAATCGTTTTGCCAGACGCGAAGGTTGCCATGGAATCTCCCGCCAGCGACATCGTACGAGTGATCGAAAGGGCCCGGGTTCGCGATGTCCTTCTCGATGGCTCGCGCAACTTGCTCAAGCCACACAGCTGGAATGGCATTGCGCACGACGATCGCGCCATCGCGCACGTACTGCGCAACCATGTCGTCGGTGATCTCAGCCATCCGCAGATGGTAGGGCGTAAGCAGGCGCGTGGCCTATCTGAACTGCCCGAGTTGGTCGTGATGGCGGCGGGTTATCGCACGATGCGAAGGATCTCGCGGGTACGTTCGATTTCGTCAGGATCCGAACCCATTGGAACGGCCGTAAAGTCCGTGGCGCCCGATGCTGCGATAGCAGCGATGCCCTCGGTGACTTCGGCTTCGGAACCGACGAGTGAAAGCTCACCAAGGCCATGGAGGCCTTCGATGTCGAGCATGCGCCGATAGCTCGGCAGTTCGGCATAGATCGAGAGTGCGTTGGCGATGAATTCGCGAGCGGGTGCCGGGTTGTCCGTGACCCATACCGGCATTGAGCAGACGATCGCCGGTTGGTCGCGGTCGGCCTTCTCGGCGGCACCGTTCAGGATTGGAGCGATGTGATCCTTGACCGTCTTGGGACCAACGCACCACAGAATCGTGCCGTCGGTTCGTGCGCCCGCAAGTTTGAGCATCTGCTCACCCAACGCTGCGATCATTACCTTTGGCGGCGGGCCCTCAAGCAAGGGGATCTCGCCTTCGTAGCTCCAGAAGTGGCCGTTGTGGTTTACCGCTCCGTCGGCCAGCAGCGGTTGGAGCACATCGAGGAAGTCCATCATTTGGCGAACCGGACGTTCCCACGTCATTTTCCATCGGCCTGTCACCGACGGTTCGTGCGCTAGGCCGAGGCCGAGTACAAGCCGACCACTGACCGCCGCTTGCGTGGTGAGTGCTTGTCCGGCGAGTACCTGGGGGTGCGTGGTCCACGTTGGGATCACGGCCGTGCCAAGACGCATGGTCGAGTCGGTTGATCCGTGGGTAGCGAAAACGGTGAGCGCGTCGACGCCACCGGTCTGGGCGAGCCAGTACGAGGACATATCGTCCTGTTCAGCGGCGACCATGTCGCCTGTCATCGCGGCGAGCGCGGGGCGTGCGAGCAAGCCAGATCCATTGATTCCTATGTCCATTGCTAGACCTTATGGCAGCGTGACCGCTGAGCCGCGCTAGGGACTGTTCCCCATTGTGAGATCATCTGAGCCGTGTGAAAACTGGGATTGTGGTGCGCGGCCGAAATGTAAAAGGACTGCTGGCCGTTGGCGCGCTCGTGCTCGCTGGCGTCCTTGTGGCTGTCCAACTCGGCAACCAGCTTGAAGAATCGCAGGCTGAGGTGCCTGTGCCGGAGGCTGCCGAGACTGAACTTCCCGGCGATCCAGCCGATGATCCGGAGGGGTCGACTTCCGATGCCGACTTAGGCGCCGGCTCTTCGGGCACTCGCCAGTGCGGGACCGAGCCTGGCGACGAGACGCTAGGCGAGACGGTGTTCGTTGATCTCGATGGTGATGGCCGCGACGAAGCCATCGCGGCCAGACGACAGGCTCAGGTTCCGGGCGACGTGGTCGAGTATTCGGTCATGGTTGGAGTCGGCGCTTGTGGATGGCGTCCGGTCGGGGTGCTTCGGCACGGTAGCTCGGGCTATTCTCGCGATGGCGGAATAGTTGAGCGGTGGACATGTGTCGGCGCGGGAACTGGCGAGGACCGGACCGTGCGCTTGGTGCAAATACGCGCCAGAACGTCGCCTGCCGAAGAAGTTTTCGTACAACAGTTTGAACTTCGAGATGGAGGAATTTTCGGGCACCAACCGACGGTGATTTCGTCAACGTTGCTTGAGTACGACGCTGATCGGGCCGAGGGAGCTGCGTCGCTAGCTGATAACTGTGCGAAGGGCAGCGGGAACGAGCGGTTCACGGCGCAGTACACCGCAAGTTGCGGTGGACAGAACTGGACGATCGAGCTCCCCGCTGGCTGGAAAACCGCGCTAGTCGGGGCGGCGGCATGTAGTGAGTTTTCGGTTGATTCGCTGGCTCTGCCGTGTGACTGTGATACTCCGCCGGAGATTTCTGTTCGGTTTCTCAGCACTGCCGAGTTTGAGGCGTCGTCTCTTGCACAGTCTGCAACAGGTTGGGGAAGCACGACAACGGTCGATGGCTATCAAACTGCCGTCGTTGAGCAAACGACCATCGATGACACGGGTACCAGACGTACTCTTTCGCACATCGTCGACGTGGGCAAGGGCCATGTGGTCTTTACAGCCTCCGATATCAACAGCCAGCTCGCATGGCCCGGACTTTCCGGAGCGCTTGAACTCATAGTTGAGGGGACAACCCTGCATGGATTCCCGCCGGCAGCGGCACTGTTCTTGGACGTGGCCAACTTGGACCCATCACGATTTGTGTCCCTCTCAACAGACGGTGGATATGCCGTGTACGGGAGCGAGCTCAGCGCAGAGCCTTCTTGCTCAGCGCGTCCCGTCGACCACCTCTTTCTTTTACAAATCGATACATCAGCACCAGCGGACTTGTATTTCGAAGCGGCTGGATTCTCTGCGGTGGGGAACATGTCGAACGTGACGGTCGACGACGCAGGTTCTGGTTTCCTGCGTGTCGAATGCAGAACCGAAACCGGGACACGGCAAACCACTGACTATGAAATCGATATTGACCAACAGGGGTTTGTTGCAACAGCTACCGAGGTCGATTCATTGGAGGGCGACACCGAAAGGTTGTATGCGTTCACCGAACCCGCACCCTTCCGAACGCCCGACGGGAAGTTCCGATACACCGTTGCCGATGACCCGCAAGGCCGATCTGCAATTCGATGTGGCAACGCTGATCCGCCGATTGGGAAGACGCTCCTTCGTCATGGTCCAGATGACATTGAGGTGGCGTTTCGCGATGAAGCCTTGGTCGGAGGAGGAATTGGTCGCATGGTCTTTGGGCAAGACAACCTGGTTGTATGGCAACAAAATACGTGCCAGTCGACGGGTCTTTATGCCGGCCGTATTGACGAAACCGGCCACATCGTGGATCGACATCGCATCAGGTTGCTGATCTCACAACGCTGGGTTCTTAATGAGGAGAACCAAATCGTGATCGTAGGCACCGAGTCCATCAGCTACGAAGCCGGGATGCTCGATGAGAGAGGTCAGCCGTTCGAGAACACGTCAACGTTGACGCCGACGATCGACGTGATCAATGTCGACAATTCTCCCGGCTGGGCAATGACGGCACCTGGCAGTGTCCAGCTACGTGAGCAGTTAGTTGCCAGGTCGATCGATGACAGCGCTGCGTGGCATCTGGGCACGCAACCCAACGGGTCAGGCGACTGCCCGGGGCACACCGTGTACGTCGATCATCCTGACGGACTCGCTCGTGTACTCGATGGAGACACCCAAATTCACGGTGACATCGTTCAAGTGCTTGTGTCTGAGATCGTAGATGGTGGCATGCGAGCAGTCGTGGTGCGGGCTCGGTGCGTCGGCGATGGCAGCGTGTCGCAGGTGTGGTTTGGACTCGAATATGAACGCTTTGCGGGTAGCCAGTTGACGTTGTACCCCGCTGACCTGGAGGCCGCTCAATCGATCGAAGAGGTTATCTTGACGCCGACGTCGTCAGCGGGATCAGGACACGACGTGGTCGTGATCGCAGTTGATGCGGCGGGCGACACCATCGAGGCAATACTGCGGCCGGTCGACTAATGACCAGACGAAGCCTTCTTCTATTCGCCGTTGCTCTTCTTGTCGCTGCGTGTTCGTCGACTCCGCCTAGTGAGGACGCACAGCCGGTGGTAGCCGATACGGCGACGGTGTTCCCCAATCCGGAATCACCACAGCCTGAATCCCAGGACGCTGCATCCCAGGACGCTGCGTCATCTCAGGAGCCTGCGTCATCTCAGGAGCCTGCGTCATCTCACGGCCTTGGGTCGTCAGAACCGACGTCGGCACCGACCTCGGCATCGCTGCCGACGCCGGCGACAGTTCCACCAGGTGACCCCGTCGCTGCGACCGACTTCGCGGTTCCAGATGACCGTCCGTGCGCAGTGGTTTCTGGGGATGCGGCGCTGGATGTTGCTCGATTTGTTGACCTCACCGGCGACGGCCGATCTGAAGCGATAGTTCCCCGTAGGCTCGATGAGCGAATGGGTGCCGTGATCGAGTACGCCGTGCTCGCCCCGATGGGCAACTGCGGCTGGGCGATCCGCGGTGAGCTCCGGCAAGGCTCCTATCGCGACGCAGACGACAACCTTGTGACCGAGCGTTGGACCTGCGCCGGCGAAGCGGGAACGAATCCGCCCCGAGCGAGTCTTGTTCAAGTAATCGAACGCGACTCCCCAGAGTTGTCGGCCACCGTTCGCCAATTTTCTTTCGTGGGGTTGCGCTACGTCGCTCACCAGGCCACGCTGGCCGACTTCGACGACGCCGAACTGGCGTACAGCCCGGAGCCCCAGGAACAGCGCAATGCATGCCTGGCGGGCCGTGCCATGCAGTATCAAACCCAGCCGGTCACCACGTGTGGTTCTGCACATTGGTCCGTGGACCTCCCCGCCGGGTGGGAGACAACAGTCGTCGGGTCGCACTCGTGTAAGACGTTTCACACCACGACCTATGGCATGCCGTGTCAATGCGATGTAGTTATCGAGATCGAGATCGAGCTCGTCGATAGCTACACACCCGACGACGCAGCCGCGATCGAGGAGACAGTCATTGACGGATATCCCGCACTCGTTGCTGACCAGCAAACGGAGATCTTCTTTAAGTCGGACTGGACCAGGACCTACGCGGTCGACACCGCAGCCGGCACTGTTGTGCTCAAGGCACAGGCACATGAAAGCAGCCTGGACTGGCCCGAACTCGCAGCGTCGATCGATGCCATGGCGGCATCACTCAGGATTACTGGCTTGGGGGAGAAACCTGCTGCAGCGACAGAAGAACCAGCTGTCGAACATCCAATGGCACGCCGCGTGTTTGGTGCGACGGTGGATGCTGCGTACGCCGAGGGCGAACGTTATGACGACGCGATCTTGGTAACACCGAACCGGGGCGCAACATGGCAGCCGGTCGAGCTACCGGGCGAGATTCGAGTGCGGACTGGTTGCGCAACGCCAGATGATGACGTGATTGCGGTGCCGGCCTTCGAGCTTAAGCCCGACGCCTTGCCTGATCAGTACGTAACGTTCTTTGGACCCGGCGACGCGACCGAACTCGTGGCGCTGGCTGTCGATACGACACAGGATCATGAGCACGAGTGGTACTCGATGCACTGTCGTCCCGCGTCGATTGATGGCGCCTGGACGATCGCTCGTACCGATGGACGCGATCTGATCGTTTCAACAACGCCAGACAGAGGCGAGTCTTTTACGGTGCATCGTCTTCCCTACGACTTCGCTCCAGGCAGTGACGCTGGCGAACTGGTCAACCGAGGGTGGCAAGATGCTTCTGTTTCCCTGTTCGCTGACGGCGACTGGTACGTGGCCCAGGTGTGTGCCGTGCGTCAGAGCATTTGTGTGTACTTTGACATCTCGTTTCACAAGTCATTGATTGGGGAACAGGCGGTCGAACCAGTCAGTTCGCTGTTCGACTGGCGGGGCGATATAGCCATTTCAGACAACGGGCACACGATTTTCGAGATGGATGGTCAGGTCTGGCGAGTTGTGGAGCATCGTGTGCTCGTCGCTGGCGACCCTGAATTCGCCAACGACGCAGTCATCGAATATGCAGCGGGGCCGGTGCGAGGGCCGATGGTTGAGATAGGCGCCTCGCCAAGTCGACGCATCGAACTATTCGCGGGACCCAATGAAGCGGTTTTCGCAAGAGTCGTTGTTGCGAACCAATCGAGCGGCGCGCCGATCTCCACCGACATTGAATGGTGGCAAGGCACCGCCGAAGGCGACTGGCAGCAGTTGCTTGATGCTCCGGCTGTCGCCTGGTCACAGCTTGCCGAGGGCACACCAGTCACCGCCCTTGATGTCGATGCCGATGGCGTGTTACTCGTCATTCCACGATGAGTGTCTGGCCCTCTCACTAACTAGGGCGGTCGACTGCGCAGCTGGCAGTATTGAGCCATGAGCGACAACCAAGCCGCACCGCTTGAGCCGTGCAACTTGTACGACACCGATCCGGTTTTGCACGACGCCGTCGTGCGAGAAGGAGCCATCACGGCAGTCGATTCCCTCCGAGCGTTCGGTGAACGGGTTGGTTCGTCAGAGGTATCGCAATGGGGCTTCGATGCGAATCGGCACTCACCTGAGCTAATCACCCATGACCGGGTTGGTGACCGGATCGACGAGGTGCGCTATCACCCGTCGTATCACGCACTGCTCGACCTGTCGGTGTCCGAAGGTCTGCACGCCAGTCACTACGACGGAGCTCCCGGCGACGGTGAATACGTGGCCCGCAACGCTCGTATGTTCATGATGAGCCAGGTCGAAGTCGGCCACGGTTGCCCCATCTCCATGACGGGTGCTGTGTTGCCAGCATTGCGCCACCAGCCTGAGCTCGCCCAGATTTGGGAGCCGCTAGTCCGTACTCGCACATATGACCCTCGCATGATTCAGGCGAGTGAGAAGAGCGGCGTCTTGCTTGGCATGGGCATGACCGAACGGCAAGGGGGCAGCGACGTACGAGCGAACACATCGACCGCAATTGCGGTGAACGGAGGTGGACCAGGCAGTCAACATGTGCTGAGCGGCAAGAAGTGGTTCACGTCTGCGCCCATGTGCGACGCGTTTCTCGTTCTCGCACAAGCACCAGGTGGACTGTCGTGTTTCTTGTTGCCTCGAGTACTTCCCGATGGCGAACGTAACCCGCTGCATTTCATGCGGCTCAAGGACAAGCTTGGCAATCGGTCGAATGCGTCAGCCGAGCTCGAGTACACCAACGCGTCGGCGTGGATGGTGGGCGAAGAAGGCCGAGGAGTTCGCACGATCATCGACATGGTCAGCGGCACCAGGATCGATTGCACGAACTGGTCCGTTGCCCTCATGCGCCAATCCGTAGCGCAGGCGGGTTGGCACGTTGCGCAGCGGTCGGCGTTCGGCGCCAAGCTGATCGACAAGCCGCTTATGCAGAACGTGCTTGCCGACCTTGAGGTCGAGGTCGAAGCTGCGACGCTGCTGCTCATGCGCATCTCCGGTGCCTATGAGCGTGCTGGCGCTGACCCAGGTGAGGCGGCGTTGGCACGTCTTGGCGCCGCGGTGGGCAAGTACTGGTTGACCAAACGAGCAACACCCGTGGTGCGTGAAGCGCTCGAGTGTGTGGGTGGTAACGGGTTTGTCGAAGAGTCGATTCTTCCTCGGCTCTACCGTGAGGCGCCGTTGAATTCGATCTGGGAAGGATCAGGCAACGTGATCGCACTGGACGTTCTTCGTGCCATCGCTCGCTCGCCTGAAACGGCCGAAGCATTCATTGCCGAACTCGAACGAGGCGCCGGACAAGAAACCGTCGTCGACGAGCACATCGCCAAGGTGCGTGCGGCGTTCGCAGCGGCGACCGGCGACGAGGCCGAGGCCCGCCGCCTGGTCGAGTTGTTGGCCCTGACTTGGCAAGCGACCTTGTTGATCCAACACGGTGACAGCGCGGTCACGTCGACCTTCATCGCCTCACGTCTCTGTGGCGACTGGGGTCGCGAGTTCGGAACACTTGCAGCAAGTGATCATCTTGATCCCGTGGCCCGCCGCGCCGTTCCTGCGGTCTAGGTCCGGAGCGCCGCTCGTACCCGGTGGGCCGCTCAATCGAGCTAGCAGCCGTTTCCACAGGGATGCCCAAGGGCGCAGCGAACTCTGTCGACGGTGGTGGTCGATCACGAGCATCAAGGTCGAGGTCATCGCCGACGGACTTGTGCGTGCTAACTCGGCCACGTTGTCAAAGATGCGTGAGCGCCCCGGACTCCACCGTTGGTCGCCAGCTCGAGCAACAAGTACGGTCGAGCTATGCAGCTTCAGGTGGATTCAGCCGAGGACTTTCGTGCTCAGGCCGTCGTGTTCCTTGACGCGTCGATTGCTGATGGGACTGCGTGCAAGGCGTTTGGCGCGATCATGCCTCCGGCAATGCATGACCCTGCCACAACGTGGCAAAAACACATGTACGCGAATGGATTTGCGGGTGTGTCGTGGCCAACCGAGTATGGCGGCCAAGGGCTGGGTCCCGAGTACCGATTGGTGTGGAGCGAAGAGTGTGCGCGGCGCCAGGTCTCGCCCTATATGAACTTCCAAGGTTTCGTGCTAGCGGGTGGGGCGATCCTTAAGTACGGCACCGAGGAGCAGAAGCAGAAGTACCTGAATGCCACGCTCGCTGCCGACATCTTGTGGTGTCAGCTTTTTAGTGAGCCTGGTAGCGGCTCGGATCTGGTGAGTTTGTCCACCAAGGCAGAGTCAACTGGCGATGGGTGGGTCGTCACCGGTCAAAAGGTGTGGTCGTCGACTGCGCAGCTTGCCGACCATGGCATTTTGCTCGCCCGCACCGATCCCGAAGATCCCGGTCATCGGGGCATCTCGTTCTTTCTCTTCGACATGCACGGGCCGGGAATCGATGTTCGGCCACTCAAACAAATGACCGGTGACCAAGAGTTCTGCGAGGTGTTTCTCGACGAAGCGCTCGTGGCCCAAACTGATTTGCTCGGCCCGCTCAACGGCGGCTGGGGTGTTGCGACTTCGGTCCTGGCCGATGAGCGCGCCGAAGTCGGTGCAGCTGGCATTGGACTCGAACGCAAGACCCAGCGCCTCGTTGACAGCATTGACGCCGAGACCGACGCAGTGCGGCGCGACCACATCATGAAACTCAAGACCGATGCGAGCGCGCTGCATCAGCTGCTCGACCGCAGCGAAGGCAACCCCCGACTCGGCCCGCTCGTGAAGCTCGGCAATACCGACTTTGAAACCCATCGCACCCGGGCGCGTGTCAACGGTCTTGGCGCGGCGGCGACCACACTGGCTGATGCCGACATCATCGAAGAGTTTTTGTATGCACCCGGCATGGGTATCGCTGGCGGCACGAGCGAGATTCAACGCAACTTGATTGGTGAGCGACTGCTCGGACTACCGCGCGAGCCGCGGGCGAAGTAGTCCGCAGTTGTGGTGGCTAGGTCACTACGGCACGCTGAACGTGGTCTCGCAACCGGTTGCAGTGTCCGTGCCTCTGTTGCCGGCACATGAGTCGACACCGTTGCCGCCAATCAGTGCGTCATTGGCACGGCCACCGCTCACGGTGTCGTTGCCATTGCCACCATTGACGGTGTCCAGGCTGTTGCCACCGGAGACCGTGTCGTTCCCATTGCCGCCGAACAGTGTGTCTTGACCAGCATTGCCCAGCACGATGTCTGCGCCGTCGCCGCCATTGATCGTGTCGTTGCCAACCAAACCGCTAAGTCGATCGTTGCCAGCGCCGCCGGCGATGTTGTCAGCACCGAAGCCTCCAAACACCACATCTGCGCCGTCGCCTGCGGTGATCGTGTCATCGCCACCAAAGCCGCCAATCGTGTCGTTACCTGAACCGCCATCGATGGTGTCGTTGCCGGTGCCTCCGTATAAGAAATCGTTGCCGACGTTGCCGGTGATGGTGTCGTTGCCGGCGTTGCCTCGAATGCGGTCATTGCCCGCACCCCCGAACAGCGAGTCGTTTCCGGGGCCACCGCGTAGCTCATCGTTGCCACCGCGCCCGCAGATCACGTCGTTGCCGCCGAGGCCGTCGATGACATCGTCGCCACTAGTCCCTTGGATGACATCGCTGCCTTGGGTCGGCTGGTGGCCAGCACCGAGGTTGACGGTCACGGTCCTTCCGTCGCACGTTGGCCCGGCGTTCGTTGTTGTTGTACTGCAAGATTCGGGTCGGATGGTCCCGGCAGCATCCAGACTCGGAACGGGCACGAAGCCGCTCTCGCAGAGATCTCGCCACCAGTTGACCGCGGTTGCGCTGACATCGTAAAGGCAATGTCCAACGCCGGAACGAAAGTCGGTGGTGACGTCAAAGCCGAGCGATTGCAAGTGAGGGACGGCGTCCTGGGCTGCTGGGAACAAGAAGTCCGCTGTTCCGATCGAATAGTGCAGCTTGGTGCGAGCCAAGATGTCGGCGTCGGTGTTGAAGGTGAGCAAGTCGCTGTAAAAGGGGAAGCCGTCCCACGATGGGTTGATGCCGCTCGAACCGCATCCAAGGTTCATGTATGCGGGGTAGTCGGCGCCGCGTGTAGCTAAGAAGTACGCGTCGTAGAACCATGAGCCACCCGACGCGCTCGAACCCAGGAGTACGTTGCGGCACAGGTTGTAGTCGTCGAACAGTTCTTCAAACACGTCTTCGAGAAGTTGGGCGTTTGCCTCAATACCAAGGTTGTCGCTTGGTTGTGAACCAATGCCGTTCGCGTACCAAATAGTTCCGTTGGCGCGGGGAGCAACGTAAATCCATCCGTTGTCATCCATGAGCTCCTGCTTGACCGGAGCCAGGATGGCTTGGGTGTTGGCGCCATCGCCATGGAGGAAGAACGTAAGCATGGCTGGCTGACTCGGCTGATAGCCCGAGCCGATATAGAGCAGCGCAGGGCGGCCAGCGATCGTGATGTCATGGCGGCCGGGCGAGAGCCCGCCCGAGCCCCCTGATGCGTTACATGACACCCCGCTTGACCCGGTCTGTGCGACTGCATCATTTGCGGTCAGCGACAATGCGGTGAGACCGATCACGACACCGAATGTGGCAGCGGCCACGAACCTGAGAAGACTGCGGAGGTGAGGAGTCGACTGCAGTAGTCGCAGATCGGGGTTTTGCAACAACCTTGCCATGATGAAGTCCTTACAAGCCGTGCGTGCCTCGGGACACCGTAGTGGGATGAACCGCTGGTGTCCGGTCAGGGACCTATCGGCCCGTTATGGCGTCGAGTACGTTCATTCGTGCCGCTCGGCGCGCAGGAAGCAGGGCGGCCAGGATGCCAGCGATACCGCTTGCAAGCACGAGCAACGCGATCCGCACGGTGGGAACCGACAGGGTGTCTGTGATGCTCTCGGGCAAGGCCCTGACCGCTCCCCAGCCGTAGAGCAAACCAGAAGCGATGCCAAGAACAGCGCCAAATGTGGCGATAAGTGCTGCCTCCCAACGGACCATGCGTCGGACCTGTCGGGTCGACATGCCAACAGCTCGGAGCAGGCCGATCTCGCGTGTCCGCTCGAAGACCGACAAGGCAAGTGTCAGGCCAATACCGATGAGCGCAATGACAATCGAGAGTGCGAGCATTACGTTAACGATCGAGAGTAGCTGGTCGATCTGAGCCTCGACTTGTTCGCGGTATTCGGTGCGAGTCTGCACATCGACCTGCGGGAACTCTGCTGAAATGCTGGCAAGTGCTGCGACCGCGTCTGCCGCCTTTGCGTCGCTTGCGGTCGCCGCTGCGACCCAGTCAACGGTGGAAAGCGGGAACGTGTCGTGTACCGCTGTTCGCTCCAAGATGATGCCGGTTTCAAGCAACGTGGTGTCGGTGAACAAGGCTTGCACCGCAAACGTTGCGTTCGTTCCGTTGTCGAATCCGACATCGAGTGAATCGCCAAGCGCGAGACCGAGTTCAGCTGCAACCGGCTCGGACAACATCGCTGCGTTGCGGTCGCCTGTTGTTTGACCGGTGGTGATCGTGACATCAAAGAGTTGAGGCAGCGTCGCAACGGTCGTCACGTCGGCTTCGCGGATCTCATCACCGATCTTGACATCCATCTCCGACACCGCAACCGTGGCGCCGATCTCGTTGAGGTTGCTGACCTGTGCGGCCACGTCGTCACTGAGTGGCTCAAAGTCATTTGAGATGACGAAATCGGCGCTCACCGTGTTGTCGAGCGTGTCTGACACGTGCGCCTTAACACTCTGTCCTACAACGAGGGTTGTCGTCACGAGCGACAGTCCAATCATGAGTGCCGCTGCGGTGTTGGCTGTGCGTCGGCGGTTGCGGGCCGCGTTGCCGGTAGCCAACTTGGCGCCCGCACCACCAACTGCGAACAACGGGGTACCAATCGTGTGGATGATCGGTCGGGCGAGCACGGGAGCAAGCAATGTGATGCCAAGGAAGAGCGCAGCAATTCCTGTTCCGATCGCTGTGAGAACGGTGCTCGTGCCAGAGGCAAAGAACAAACCAAAGCTGCCAGCCCCAAAGCCGATAGTCGCAAGTACCGCGCCAACAGCGACCCGGCGTCCGAGTCGCTCGGCGTTGTCGCTTACACCGCGCATCGCTGTTACCGGTGCAACCCGGCTTGCGTTGTAGGCCGGGCCGAGTGCTGACAGCACCGTGACGCCGACTCCGATACCGAACGCAAGCAGCACCGTTCGCAGCGCAACGACGGTTTCCATATCAGGGAACGACGCACCCGTTGCGTTGAGCAACTGGATGAGACCAAAGTTCAAACCCAAGCCCGCAGCAATTCCAAGGACCGACGCAATCAGCCCGATGATGACGGCCTCGCCAACAACGCTGCGACCAATGTGGCCAGCGTCGGCGCCGATCGCCCGAAGCAACCCAATCTCACGAACTCGTTGACTCAAGATGATGCCAAACGTGTTGTAGATGATGAAGGTCGAGACAAACAGCGAAACCACAGCAAACCCAAGAAGTAGGTTGCGGAGCATGGCGATCTGGCCGTTCAGCTCAGCGGTCTGTTCTTGCTCAATCGTGCGTTGATTGACGACCTCAAGATCGGCCCCGATGGCAGCTTGAGCGGCAGCTTGGACCGACGCCGCTGTCGCAGTGTCCTCAATTGCAATCGATAGGCCGTCGACTTGATCTGGTGTGCCACCAAAGATCGCTTGTGCGTCGGCAAGTGGTACGAGGGTGAACGACACGTTCGCCTCGAGCACCTCGCCGCCCTCGATCTTGACGACGCCACTCAAGGTGCGCTCTACCACACCCGTAGGCGTCGCGATCTCGTAGGTAGAACCAAGAACGAAGCCCTCTTCTGACGCCGAACGCGCACTCATGAGAAAGTCGCCCGTAGCGGGTGCTGCGCCGTCCGTGATCGTGAAGATATTCATGGCAGCGTCGTCAGGCCAGGAGAGACCGACACTGAAGGTGCTGAGCAGCTCACCGGACGACGCGATCGGCGTTACATCATCTGCTTCACGCAAGGCCATCGTGGCCCGTACGCCGTCGATGTTGGCGATGACGTCGACCGTTTCGTTCGTCAGAGACCCGGCAGAACCGAACTCTTCGACGGGGCGGACCTCAAGGTCAATGTCAGTCGAAATATCGTCGACCAGTTCGGTGAACGTGTTCGACAGGCTGTCGCTAAAGATGAAGGTAGATGACACGAAGCTGACGCCAATGACGACTGCCAGCGTGATCAAGGCAACACGAGCCTTATTAGCAAGAACGTTCTTGATGGTGAGAGCGAACATGATCAGCGTCCAATCAGACGCATGGCGTCCAAGATCGAATCGGCGTTTGGCGTGTACTGCTCGCCCGCAAGTTCACCGTCCGCCAGGAACACAACCCGATCGGAGAACGCCGCGGCATTCGCATCATGGGTAACCATCACTATCGTCTGGCCGAGCTCCTCGCATGCTCGTCGCATGAACGACAAGATCTCGTGCCCCGTCGTTGAATCAAGATTGCCGGTCGGCTCGTCGGCGAAGATGATTTCGGGTCGACTTGCCAGCGCCCGAGCCACAGCGACCCGTTGCTGCTGACCACCGGACAACTCATTCGGTTGATGATCCAAACGATCACCCAGACCAACCGTGGACACCACCGTGTCAACCCATTCGCGATCGGGCTTCGAACCAGCCAGCGTCATCGGTAGCTCAATATTCTCTATTGCTGTAAGTGTCGGCAACAGATTGAACGCCTGAAACACGAACCCGATTCGATCGCGACGCAAGCGCGTCAACTGCTTCTCTGAAAGCGTGGACAGCTCCACGTCACCAACGAACACCTGGCCGCTCGTCAGCCGATCAAGCCCGGCTGCGCAATGCATCAACGTTGACTTGCCTGAGCCCGACGGGCCCATGATGGCGCTGAACTGGGACTCGGCAAAGGTGAGGTCAACGCTGTTGAGTGCAGCCACCTGCGTGTCGCGAGTGCCATAGATCTTGGTCGCACCCACCACACGAGCGGCGGAGCTGGACAGGAGCGAAGGAGATGGGGAACGGGTCTGAGTAAGAGTCATACCTGCAGTCTGAAGAAGCCCGCCATGCCCAGCATCAGCTCACCTACCGGTTCCGACACAACAATCGGATGACCACACGCGGACTACCCATCATCCTTTCGGATGACGGGTAGTCCGAATCCTCGCTGCGCTCCGATTCTGTCGACAGTCAGTACGTCGACAGTCCCGGGGACCGGTGTAGTTGGGTAGTCCGAATCCTCGCTGCGCTCCGATTCTGTCGACAGTCAGTACGTCGACAGTCCCGGGGACCGGTGTAGTTGGGTAGTCCGAATCCTCGCTGCGCTCCGATTCTGTCGACAGTCAGTACGTCGACAGTCCCGGGGACCGGTGTAGTTGGGTAGTCCGAATCCTCGCTGCGCTCCGATTCTGTCGACAGTCAGTACGTCGACAGTCCCGGGGACCGGTGTAGTTGGGTAGTCCGAATCCTCGCTGCGCTCCGATTCTGTCGACAGTCCCGGGGACCGGTGTAGTTGGGTAGTCCGAATAGCTCGCCGCGCTCGCGATTCTGTCGACAGCTTCGTGATCTACGTTCCCAGACCGCTGCGCTACCCCGAATAGAACGGGAAGTCCGAGTCCGCTCGTTCCCCGCAGAACTCTGTCGACACCGTGACGTTAACTGCAGTGCAAGGGGCGGGGGTGCAGCCCGCTCCGTTGGGGTGCGCTTTAGGGGATAGAGCCGATGGTTTCGCAGGAGGCGTCGGCGGTGTCGACACCCTGGTTGCCGTAGCACTCGTCGTCGATGTCTGCACCGCCAGACAGGGTGTCGTTGTGCGCACCGCCTGACACGATGTCATCACCAGCGTCACCAAAGATCGTGTCGCTGTCCTTGCCGCCACGAAGCGTGTCGTCACCGTCGCCGCCAGACATGATGTCGACGCCGCGATGGCCAAGAACTAGGTCGTCACCGGCGTCGCCAAAGAGGGTGTCGTTGCCGCGGTGGCCACGAATCAGGTCGGCGCCGTCGTCGCCATGTATGACGTCGTCACCCTTGTTTCCAGAGAGCTCGTCTGCGTCATCGTTGCCATTGATGATGTCATCATCTTCGCCGCCACGAATCGTGTCCGCACCAGCTCCACCGCTCAAGATGTCGAAGCCAAGGAAGCCCGTGACCAGGTCATTGTCGTCACCGCCGTCAACGATGTCATTGCCCCAGCCACCAAATAGCTTGTCCTCGCCGGAGCCACCAAGAATCGAGTCGTCACCGATCTGGCCTCGCACAATGTCATCGCCCTGACCAGCTTCGACCTCGTCGTGGCCTGATCCAGCGCAAATCACATCATCTCCACCAAGCGTGCGGATCTCGTCGTGGCCGCCGAGAGCGAGCACGACGTCGGCACCTGGGCCGCCGACGATCAGATCGTTGCCGGCGGTGCCCAGAGCCGTAATGGTGTGGCCCTCACAGGTAGGCAAGTTCGGATCAGAGGTGACCGCAAACCCGTGGATGGTGTAGCCGATCTCGTCATCGGCGAGCATGAATCCGTAGTCAATGGAAATGTACGTTGGGTAGCCGTAGGTGCTGTCGTATTCAACGATGACCGCAGCTGCATCATTAATCGCATCTTGGATTATCGAAAAGAAGTCGTCGACGTTCTGGCCCTGCACGGGTCCACCAGGCACGGGTTGGGACGAGGTCTGCACGGTCTGACCGTCGAGCACCTGAACAACAACCGGGCCGATTGGTAGACAGAAGCACGAGGTGCGATAGCTCACCAAGTAGTCCTGCGACACTGGAGCGAAGAGAAGTTCAGCGGCATCGAGCTCAGCCTGCATAGCGACGCGACTCGGCAGCGCGGCAGGTGTTGTAAGGACCTCGGTCCACGATGCAGCCGGGCCGTTGGCGGTCGTCTTGGTCTCAATGTCGAGAGATTGGCCGACCGTGAAGGTTCCGTAGGCCACGGCGAACGCGATCTGATACGTATCGGGTAGCCCGTCGTACAGCACCGTTACGCCGTCGAGGATCTTGATGTTTGCAATCTGCGTGTTGATGTCCACGATGACCGTGCCGCCGTAGGTATCCGGCGCAATGGCTATGTCTGGATTGTCTGGGCCCATCGCTGATGCTTGGGGGGTGGCCACAAGCGTGGTCAACATCAACGCCAGGGTTGCTAGAAGTGCGAGTATCCGCCTCATGATTGCCTCTCAAATGTGATTGGTGTTGCTCAGTACACGTCGCAGCGACCGCACATGGTCCCTACCAGTCCGAAGTTCTCCTGGTTTGTGGTCGACAGCGAAACTTGGGGTGTGGCTCCAACTCAACTGTGCCAGGGTTACACGATGACGCAGACGAACGAACTCAGCATTGACGTGCGGGTCATGGAAGCCGACGAGTTCGCCGCGATGCGAGCCGTTGCCGTGGCAGCATTTGCCGACGAGAGCATCGGTGCGCTGTTGGATCAGCTGCGTCAATCGTGGTCCTGGCGAGACGAACTTGCGTTTGTTGCTGTGCGCAACGACGAGATCGTGGCCCAGGTTTTGTATTCGTACGCAACGCTTGACGCACCCCACGCGCTTGTCGACGTGCTTGTGCTCAGCCCCGTGGGTGTTCGCCCCGACCTGCAACTACAAGGAATTGGTTCGCACCTCATTCGCCAATCACTTATCGCGGTTGAGCGACGTGCTGATCCCCTCGTGTTTCTCGAAGGCAGCCCGCTGTACTACCCACGATTTGGATTCACGCCTGGTGGGGAACGGGGCTTCATCAAGCCGTCACAGCGAATCCCAGATCCGGCCTTCATGGTGCGAACGAATGACGAGTCCGGTATCGACCTCTCGGGCACGCTCGTCTACCCCGATGTGTTTTGGCGAACGGACTCGGTGGGCCTGCGATAGCGACGGCGCAGCCGACGAGTGCGACGTGGCCTCAGCCGCCAGGTGTCACAAGGCCATTCTCGTACGCAAGCACAACGGCCTGCACCCGATCCCGAACACCCAGTTTGGAGAGAACCCGACTTACGTGTGTCTTGACCGTTGCCTCACTCACAAAAAGGTCTTCGCTGATCTCAGCGTTCGAAAGCCCGCGGGCAATACACATCAAAACGTCATTTTCTCGCTCGGTCAGTTCTTGGAAAAGTGATGGGTCTGCGGTGACCGCTGGCTGATTCGCGAACTGCTCAATCAGTCGACGCGTAATGGTGGGTGAGAGCAGCGAGTCGCCAGCTGCGACGATGCGCACGCCGTCGATCAGCACTTCGGGTGGTGTGTCCTTGAGCAGGAATCCTGTTGCGCCCGCCTGCAGTGCCTGAAACACGTATTCGTCGAGATCGAACGTGGTCAGAATCAGAATTCGAGTTCGCACGTCGTCATTGGCCTGCTCAGCCATGATTTGGCGGGTCGCTTCGATGCCGTCGAGCTTTGGCATGCGTATGTCCATGAGCACCACCTCGGGACGCCATCGGCGAACGGCTTCGAGTGCCTCGACACCGTCGCTACACGATGCGACGATGTCCAAGTCAGGTTCGCTGCCAAGAATCATCTCGAACCCGGTTCGGATGAGGGCCTGATCATCGACAATCACAATGGTGGTCATGAGGCTCCTTCGTTAAGCGGCAGCGTTGCAATCACGTTGTAGCCGCCGCCCAGCTTTGGGCGGGCGATGAGGTCGCCGCCGAATACGGCAACTCGCTCCCGCATGCCGAGGTGACCCTTTTGGCTACCGCTCGTCAGTGTGGGGCTGGACGTGCCATCGTCTTGCACCGTGACCCGCAGCAGGTCTGGTTCGTAGGCGAGCTGGACCTCGGCGTGCGCTGGCCCGGCGTGTTTCAAGATATTCGTAAGCGCTTCTTGCACGATCCGAAACGCTGTGAGTTCAATGCTGGCCGGCAAGGGCCGTTTGTCACCACGAGTGGCGATCTCAACGGGTAGGCCGGCCGCTTGGAACTCGGCGACCAACGCATCGATCGCGGCGATGTCTGGCTGGGGCGCGATTTCAGCCTGATCCCCTTCACCCCGCAGCACCCCCAAGATCCTTCGCATTTCGTTGAGCGAATTTCGACCCACAGTCTCGATCGCCTCAAGCGCCGCAACACTGGCATCAGGATTGCTTGTTGCGACTCGCCGCGCTGCACCAGCCTGCACCACCATCAGACTCATGCTGTGGGCAACGACGTCATGCAGATCGCGAGCGATCCGAGTTCGTTCAGCCGCAACGGCTTGTTGCGCGAGCGAGTCGCGCAGTGCTTCGGCGCGTTCCGCACGGTCGATGAGCGACTGGCGATACGCCCGGCGCGTACGCATGTTGTCGCCGGCAATCCACGCAAGGGTCAGGCTCAAAATGACGACGACCGCGTCGTCGAGGTACTCAGCCTCGGTGAACAACACGCTCGCAATCCCGGCTGCTACGAAACATCCGAAGGCGATGACGGCGCGGCGTCGCTCGGCGACGTACGCCGCAAGTGAATAGGTGCCGCAGAGAATCCCCAATGGAACAGGGTCGGTGACATCGACCACAGTGAGGAGAATTATGGCGGTCGCCTGAAACCCAAACACGTGCAGGGGAAATCGTCGACGCCCAAGCAGCACCAAGCCGACAGCCGCCGATACAGGAACAGCGAATATGAGCTTCGTGGTTTCCGCCCAAAGCTCCTCACTGGCTAGCGACGCGAACGTCCAAAAGGCGGTCACGAACAAGTCGAAAACGAGCGACCGGTTTCTGAAGAAGTTCGAGATCGCCGTGAACATAGCGACAACGCTAGGCGACACCCGTGTAGCTCCCCGTCGTTCGCGTGTCGCTTTGGCCATCATCCCTATGGATGATGCGGAGTTTCGCTGCCGCGGCAGCGCCGCCGGAAAGGCAGGTCTTCGCCAGCTGGACTCTCGAAGTATTCGATGTGCTGGTTGTCGCCCAAAAAGTAACCGGCGGGCAATCAGGATGACGCGTCCAGCCGACTCGCGCGATTAGCAGGGGCTCAGCAAGCGCCGGTTGTGTCTCGGGCTCACCGTCTTCGAGCGCGCTCAACTCTTCTGGCAAGATCAGGGTGATCGGGCATGATCATCACGGGATCGGATTTCCCATTCAGATCGACGGGACCGGGGGGTGAGTCTCACATAGAGAGGTTCTGAGATCGAGTTGTTCCGAGCACGCCATGCTTGCTGAATTCCCCAGATCGCAGCTTCGGTGACGACGGTCTAGCCGGTGTGGATGGTGACAGCGACGCCGAAGTGATCTGAACCGACGACGCCATCCACCGGTTCAATGCCGAACAGGTGGGCACTCATGGGATTGCCGATCGGCCGTTTGTGACGCGGCCAGCCAATGAGCACATAGTCAAGTCGACGATTCGGCCACGCCGAGTTCTCAAGGTACGGATTCTCATTCGACCAGGTAAGGCCCGGCCCATCACCGACTTGCTCCCACGCGTCGGTCCACACGCGCCCCTCAACGTAGGGCGCAGAACGGCCGGTCAGCTTCCGAATCTCATCGCTGTCGTGCACCGCATTGAGATCTCCAGCGACCACGGGAGGCAAGCTCCCCTTGGCGTGTTCTTCAATGAACTCTGACGCGTGCGAGAGCTGCTTGATCCGTGTCAGCGACTGATCATAGCGATGTTCAAGATGTGTACTGAACGCCGGAAGGACACCCCATGGCGTGGCGATGCGAGCGGACAAGATGGTTCGATAACTGCGGTCCTTCGCATCGGGAAGAAACCGATGGGAGGTCGACTCGATCGGCCAACGCGACAGGATCGCATTGCCCATGTTGCGTTCCGGGTCGTCGTTTGGATCATGACCTGACCACACATGTTCGAAGCCGAGCACCTCGCCAATACGACCAACTTGAGATTGCCACGATTCCTGCATCAGCACCACATCGGCATCGAGCGCGGCAAGCGTCGCGTCGATTGCCGGTTGACGTTCTTCCCAGTTACCAAACTGCCACTGCAGATTCCAGGTAGCGACGACAAGTGACACGTTCAGCCTCGTAGCCGCAGCGCCGGGCGAGCGAGCACAAGGCCACCGGCGATCATTACGAACATGACTACCGCGGCAAACCAGTAGGCCCACTGCTGCCCGCGGGTGTCGTACAGCCAACCCGTCATTGGCGCCATCAAACCTGCGCCGAGAGACTGCACGCCTCCGAGTACCCCCTGTGCACCTGCCTGACGCGACTCGGGAGCCGTCATGCCGACCGCAACACCGCTGGCCGCAAAGCTCAGGCCGTCGGTCAACGCGTGGACCATCGTCACGGCAAAAATTGCGCCGCCGATCGTGAGCACGCCGTAGATGCCAAAGAAGAAGCACCCCAGCAACAAACCAACAGCAGCTGTGATGAACGGCCCGATACGTTGCGCGAGCTTGCCAGAGGTTGGACCCAACAGCACCAAGGGGATGGCAAAGAGCGCAATGCCTAGATTCGCCATCCACTCGCTGGTCTCAAGATCGGTATGGACCAGATCCCACAGAGTGTCGAACGCTCCGATCATGATGTAAGCGGCCGTGCCAAGCATGACCGCACCCGCAAATGAGCGCTGCTTCAACAGGTCGAACGCAAAGGGTTGCGGCGCGGCGTCGGTGACTTCGTCGACGCGAACGCTCCAACAGATTGCCATGGCGACCAAGGTCGCCACGGCGATCACAATAAACGGAGCAGCGATTCCAAAAGGGCCGACAAGTAACGCCGACACAATGGGACCCATCGCAAAGCCAAACACGTCGGCAGAGAACAGGCGACCCAGGTTGCGTCCAAGGTTCTCACCGGAACCAACCACCACGGTGCGCTTGATCGCCGGGCTCGCTGCACCGATAGCGATGCCACTCACGATGCGACCACCAATGATCAACGGTGCAGTCGTGCCGAACCCCATCATGAGCAATCCCACGATGTAGGTGGCGCCTCCACCAAGCATCATTAATCGTGCGTAACCCTGGTCACCGAGCGGCCCAAGCCGTATCTGGGTAAAAAACGACAAGATGAAACCAATGCCGATGATATAGCCGAAGGTCGTTTCCGAGATTCCGTAGGCCTCTCGATAGTCGCCACCCATCGTGAAGAGAACGCCGTAACCCGATGCGAGTACGGCCGAGAGTGCAGCGAACTTCCAAGCCTTGGCTTGGCCCGTGACATCGACCTCGTCCAGCGGATCAGAGTGCTGTGTCGAGTTCACGGGCCGAGGTTACCCGGGAAGTCCGCATAGCTCGCTGCGCTCACAATGCTGTTGACAGCGTCCGGTTCGACGGTCCCGGGGTAGTTCGCATTTCGAAAAGGGCATCGAAATGCTGCTTTGCAGCCTCCACGTCTACGGTCCCGGTCCGCTTCGCTACCAAGTCGGCGCGTTCCTCGCAGAAACTCTGTTGACAGCGTCCGGTTCGACGGTTCCGGGGTAGTTCGCATTTCGAAAAGGGCATCGAAATGCTGCTTTGCAGCCTCCACGTCTACGGTTCCGGGGTAGTTCGCATTTCGAAAAGGGCATCGAAATGCTGCTTTGCAGCCTCCACGTCTACGGTTCCGGTCCGCTTCGCTACCAAGTCGGCTCGTTCCTCGCAGAAACTCTGTTGACAGCGTCCGGTTCGACGGTTCCGGGGTAGTTCGCATTTCGAAAAGGGCATCGAAATGCTGCTTTGCAGCCTCCACGTCTACGGTCCCGGGGTAGTTCGCATTTCGAAAAGGGCATCGAAATGCTGCTTTGCAGCCTCCACGTCTACGGTCCCGGTTGGCTTCGCTCGCCGACCACCTCGGTCAATGGGAGAGGGAATCGCAGATCAGCTAGGTTGAGGTCAGGTAGCAACTGACACGGCAGCGCAGCGCGAAGGGAACGGACGATGACTGAGGTAGACGCTGGCATCAGTGCCAGCTTCATGGATCCAGCAATTCAGGATGATCCGTTCGACACCTATGCCGAGATGCACGAGCGTTGTCCGGTCCACCGACTGCCCGAGACCGGCTTGATCATGGTGACCAAGTACGACGACGTCCGCACGGTCATGACCGACGCAACGGTGTTCTCGAGTCAGCCTTCGGGAGGCGCTGGCCGACAGACAGAGATCGGGCTAGCGCACGCCGACTACATGGCCACCCATGGTTGGACCAAAGCGCGAACTCTTCAGCGCACCGACCCGCCCGTGCACACCCGCTATCGCAAGTTGCTCGGCCGAGTCTTCACCAACCGACGAGTCAAAGACATGGCGCCGCGAATAGACGAGATCACGGCCATGCTGGTCGATCGCTTCATAGATCGCGGGTCATGCGAATGGGTTAGTGAGCTCGCACTTCCGCTTCCCGGCATCTTCATCGCCGACCAGCTCGGTCTCGAAGCAAGCCAGATTGATGTGTTCAAGAGTTGGGCCGAGGCAATGCTGGCCATGAGCCAGCGCGTGCTCACCATGGAGGAAGCACTCGCTGCCGCTGCCACCGAGGTCGAAGCGCAGCAATTCCTCGCCGCTGAATTCGAAAAGCGCCGCGCGAATCCGACCGATGACCTGATCTCGGCGCTGGTGCACGCGCACGGCGACGATGACGACGCCTTCACCATGGAAGAGCTCCAAGACCTGATGCACCAGCTGATCACCGGTGGCTTCGAGACGACCACGGCGGCATTGTCCACGGGCATGTGGCACTTGCTGCGCTTCCCCGAACAGCAGAAAATGTTGCGAGACGACCCGACGCTCATCCCCAACTTCATCGAAGAGAGCTTGCGCTATGACAGCCCAGTAGCGGGGCTCTGGCGCGTAGCTGCCTGCCCTACGACGTTGCGCGGCGTCGCCATCGACGAGGGACAACCCGTCATGGCACGTTATGCAGCCGCCAATCGAGATGCCGAGCAATTCGAAGAACCCGGCAAATTCGACCTCATGCGACACAACGCCTCAACTCACGTTGCGTTCGGTGTCGGCAACCACTTCTGCATCGGCGCAGCGCTCGCCCGACAAGAGCTGCTCAGCGCATTCGAGGCCGTGATTGCCCGCATGGGCGATCTGGAACTACGCGAACAGCTCGACGAACAGCCCCACGAGTTCAGCTTCTTCTTGCGTCCAATGAAACGCCTGCCGCTGCAATTCACCAAGCTCGGCTAACCGTCACCAGCGACCCTCGGACCTTGTTTTGGGCCAGCGAACTACAGTTGACCGGTATCGATGAGACGCACCGAGCGTCTCCCGCATTTGTGTTCTAGGAAGTAGCGCAATGAACGAGTCAGACGACTACTTCGACGGATCGAGTCTCGAGGGGCTGTCGTCGGATGATCTTTTGCGTGAAGCGCGTGAACACATAGCGGGTCATGGTGGTGATGCTGGTTCGACTGCTGGGTCTGTGGTTCCGTCGGATGATCTTTTGCGTGAAGCGCGTGAACGCATAGCGGGTAATGGTGGTGTGGCTGGTGATGTTGGTTCGGCTGCTGGGTCTGTGGTGCCGTCGAATGACCTTTCGCGTGAAGCGCGTGAACGGTTCGGCGTACCTCGCGACGCAGCAGGTGATGTCGTTCCCAACCCGCGATCCGCGGCTGCCCCCACAATGCCTTCCCTGCCGCTACCGGACGCTCCACCACAGCGCTCAGCGATGCCAGCGCCAGAAAACTTGTTTGCGCCCCAGCCCAGATCCGGCGATAGGCCTATTCCGCCATCGCTCGACGTGGGCCTGAATCAGCCGAACACTGTGCCGCATTCGAACCCCACACCGGTGACGTCTACCAAACGGCGGTTTCCCGTTCGGCCCCTCGCTATCGGAATTTCGGTTGTTGTCGCGCTCGCTGTGTTTTCCTTCGCCGGCCGCGGCACGACATCGAGCACCAACTTGACCGTCGGAGATTGTTTCGAAATCCCATCGGGCACCGAAATCACAAGCGTTACCGACCAACCTTGTTCCACAGGCCACGAAGCCCAGATCTACGCCGAAGTAGCAACGATCGCTGGCAGCTCCGCCGACGACCAATGCATTGCGGAACTCATTCCACTGCTCGAAACCTATGAACTACCCGAAGACTTCAGCTTCGCTTCTATCGAGCAGTCGCCTACCAAGTGGCTGTGCTTGTTGACATCGGAGTCCGCGGGACTGGTGGGGTCGATCGTCCCCGGTGGCTAACCCCAACTCGATGCAACCGTGCAATGGGTGAGAGCGAAGCGTGGACCGTGCAACGCGAACCGCCCGACATGAACGGCGCTTCGACAATCGTTGCGGCCCGTCGAGCATCGCACCGTGAGTGTCGTGCGGCCACTTGATGACGTGCCCGGCATCTCGGACCCCGTACTGCTGGGCGAAGGCGGTTTCGGCGAGGTCTTCATGGCTCGCAAAGCCCAAATGAACCGCACCGTGGCCGTCAAGGTCCTCCATGTGCGCCTCGATGAGGCGACCATGCGCCGATTCGACACCGAGAGCGCTGCGCTCGGTGCACTCTCGCATCATCCAAACATCGTGTCGGTCCACCGTGTTGGAGCGACCGAAGCGGGTTTCCCGTATCTCATCATGGAGTACGCATCAGGTGGCTCACTGGCAGATGCGCTGAAACGCGATGGGGTGTTCCATGGCGTCAAGCGTTCCAGACCGGCATCGCGATCTGCGATGCGTAGCTTTTGTGCTCGTTCCTCGCACTCGGCCTTCGCCGGAGGCGTGTCGGGCTCGGTTGGTGCGGCTCGTTCCTCGCTCGCGAAACGCTCGTCCCTCGCTTTGGCTTGTGTAGTCGTTCCTTGCACCCGGCCTTCGCCGGACCGGGCGCGGTGTAAATCGGCGCGGGATCGGTGCGTGTCGAGTAGAACCGGGGCGTGACAAAGAGACTGCGCTACTTGCTCGTGCCAGGCGGTGGCGGGTCAGGTCCTGAACACTTGGCACCATCGATGGGCAACCGAGATCGACGGATGCGAATGGGTGGAACAGGCCGACCCTGCCGGGGGAACGCTCGTGTCATGGGTCGACACGCTCGACAGGTCCATACATGCCAGTGACGAACCAGTCGTGCTCATTGCCCACTCGCTTGGCACCATCTGTGTTGCGCATTGGGCGGCGATCCACAACGGGCCTGTGGTAGCGGCGCTACTCGTGGCACCTGCAGACGTAGAAGCCGAGCGGGCCGAATCGGGCAGCTTGTACAAACGCTTCGCCCCAATACTAGTTTTCCCACTCCCATTCGCAGCCACAGTCGTAGCGAGTACGAATGATCCATTGCTGTCGATTGTCCGGGCTCACGCGTTAGCTGACGCGTGGGGATCAGCAATCGCTGTGATTGGCGATCACCTTCATGTCGGTTCCGACGCGAAACTCGGAAGCTGGCAAGTAGGTAAGCAGCTCCTCTCGGAGCTGCGGGCACGCACTACCAGTAGCTGAGGGCGCCTTCGTACAAGGTCGTCAACACTTCGCGATCGATTTCGATTGGTGCATTGTCGAGTAGTCGGCGCTGTGGCAGTGAACCTTCTACCAACGCCGACACGTCGGCTGCGGTGTACCCGACTCCCTCGAGACCGTTGGGCATATCGGTCGCTTGCATGAGCTCGATGATGCGAGTGGCCAACGCAGGACCAGCTTCGGCCGGGCCGATGTCGCTGACGTCGGCGCCCAACCAACGTGCGCCGTCGAGATGACGGTCGGGATTGCCCGTCGAGGTGTGCTTGAAAACCGATGGTGAATTCACGATGACCGACATGCCATGGGGCACCATGGGCTCGCCCTGGGGATAACCATGCGGGCAGAAGTCCTTGACGAGCCCGGACACCGAGTACGACATGCCGTGCGGTGCGTGACAGCCGGCATTGCCGAACGCAATCCCGGCGAGTGTCGAGGCCCACATGAGCTGGTGACGAGCCTCGGTGTCGTTCGCATCCTTTACGCCGCGCTCAAGGAACAGGCCGATCAGGCGCAGTGCTTCGGCGCACCCCAAGTCGCTCCATGGATTGGCGCCCTGGCTTGACGGCCGAAGCGACGGTGCGGACGGTGCTGGGCGCTGGGTGTACGGCCGAGCGGTATAGGACTCGAGCGCGTGGCTGAGCACGTCGAAGGCACTTGCAGCAACCACATTTGCGGGCAATGTCGAGGTGCAGTTGGGATCGATGAGTGCGCGAGTAGGACGCAGCATCTTGGAGGCAATGCCCGTTTTGGCCTTCATTTCCAACAAGTCGAATACGGCGATGCCGGTGCATTCACTGCCCGTGCCGCTGGTTGTGGGGCACGCGATGTGGGGTTTGAGAGCGCCGGGCACCGAGACACCTGCACCGATGGGGGCGTTGACATAGTCGAGGAAGTCGGCCGGATAGGTGGAGTACAGGTTCGAGGCTTTGGTCGTATCGATCACCGAACCCCCGCCTACCGAGATGAAACCGTCGACGTTTGCATCGTTGGCGAACTTCACGCCGGCTTGGAAGGACAAGTCGGTTGGTTCAACCCTGACGTCGTCGTACAGGGCGATATCGACACCGGCCTGTTTGAGCGACTCGAGAACTGTGGCGACATGTTCGGTCCCCACGAGGGCGTTGTCCGTGTAGACGCCGATGCGCGAGATACCAAGACTCTTGGCGACGTCGCCAGCTTCACGCAAACAGCCTGGCCCAAAGGTGATGTTGGATGCATCGACACTGAAAGCCTCGTCGCCCGTGTCGAGTGCAACGTCGTAGTAACTGCACAGCATTGTCAAATCCCCACAGGATCAGCGACCCGAATCTCTATCCGGTCGGTTTTGCTTCGCAATAGGATCCTAGTCAACCTAGAATCAGGTTTCCACTCTGTGGAAAGGCACTTCCAAAATGCAGGGTACGTCTGATCAAGCAGACACAATGCAGTGGCACGAAGACCGTGTCACGCGCACGGTGTATTCCACAGACAACTCGATCTACCAACTCACACCCGAGCGGGTTGGCCTGCCCACCACGGCCAATCAGATCGCAGCGGCATTGCGGGACAACTTCGAGGTCGATCCGCCACAGCCTGTCGTAGCGCGCGGTGGCGGCACCGGCACCAACGGGCAAAGCCTCACCGAAGGGGTCACCATCGACCTCAAACGAAACATGAATCAGATCATCTCCGTCGACGTCGCCGCACGCACCGCTGTCGTGCAGCCAGGCATCGTGACGGCCGAACTTAACGCCCGACTCTTTGAGCATGGTTTGTTCTGGCCTCCACACACCTCAACGTTGAACCGAGCAACGGTCGGCGGCATGATCTCGACCGACGCCGCCGGCAAGGGATCGCTCGTCTACGGGCGCGCCCACCGCCATGTTGAGCGTCTCGTGATGCTTCTCGATGACGGAACCGAGTGGATTGCAGAGCCGGTGACCGAAGCCGAAGCCGAGCGTCGAGCTCAGGCCGATGATCGCGGGGGAGCGCTCTGGCGTTCCCTGCTGGAGCTCAGGGTCGGCGAACGCAGCGAGCTGGGGTTGCCCGAGCTTGCTCGCGGCTTTAGCGGTTACGGCCTCGATCGGTTCCGGGTCGATGGTCAGGTAAATCCGATCGCACTCGTCTGCGGTGCCGAGGGCACGCTTGGCGTGCTTACCGAGGCGACAATTTCGCTGAGCCCCCTACCCGAGTTCACCCGACTGGTGGTGGCGAGCTACGACACGTTTGGCGATGCGCTTGAAGACGCGGTGGAACTCCGAGACACGGGTCCAGTAGCTATCGAGTCCTTCGATGAGACAACCCTGCAGCGAGGGCGGTCGTCGCCCGCATGGCCAGCCCTTGGCGATGCAATTGGTGATCACCATGGAGCTGTACTGCTGCTTGAGTACACGGGCGAGACTGCAAAGAACCTCGACTCGATAACGCAGGAACTCGAGGCGACCGGACGAAGCCAGGCTCGACAGGTTATTGATAACCCACAGTCCCAGGCGTCGGTCTGGAAAGTCCGTGCTGACGCTGTTGGTCTGTTGGCAAAGGTTGCCGTGGGTGGGCCAGAGCTCTCGGCGCGTCCCACGGCGTTCGTCGAAGATTGTGCGGTGCCGGTCGCTCATATGCCGGCGTTCATTGAGGGCTTCCGCACGATCCTTGATGATGCTGGCTTGCTCTACGGCATGTTTGGTCATGCCGATGTCGGCTGCGTGCATGTGCGCCCCGCACTTGACCTCACCGACGCGGGTCAACGCCAGCTGGTCGCCGAGGTGACTGCCAAGGTTGCCGACTTGGTCGCTGCGCATGGGGGTCTTGTTTGGGGCGAACACGGGCGGGGTTTCCGGGGCGCCCATGTCAACGAGGTCCTGCCTGCGAGCACCGTACATCTCATGCGGCAGGTCAAGAGCGCCTTTGATCCGCGTGACATCTTTAACCCTGGCAAGTTGTATCGACCGATCGATTCAACCGCAGTGGTTCTCAGTGTTGATGAACCTCCTATGCGAGGCCAGCTCGACGGCGAGGTCGCCGTGCTGGTTCGGCGAGAGTTTGGGTCAGCATTTGCCTGCAATGGCAACGGTCTCTGTCATCACTACGCGGCCGACGAAGTCATGTGTCCGTCCTACAAGGCAACCGGTGATCCGGCGCTTTCGCCCAAGGGTCGGGTTGATCTGCTGCGAGCATGGTTGCGCGACCGCAGCACCGATCCTGACGGATCGTCGACGCTCGATCCAGGGTTTGCCGACGACGTTGCCGAGAACCTTCACCAGTGCTTGTCGTGTTCTGCTTGCACCGGCCGATGTCCGGTCGAGGTCAACATTCCTGAACTCAAGTCGCAATTTCTGGACGCGTACTACAGCGACGGTCGTCGCCGTCCTCTCAGCCATCATCTGATGAGTCGATTTGAAGAGCTTGCTGCTTTGGCCGCCCGCATTCCTCGAGTGGCAGCCGCGGGCCTTAAGCCTGCCGAGCGGCTGCTTGGGCTCGTTGATCTGCCATCAGCTGGCGCAAGGCAGGCAAAAGCTGGCCCGAAATTTGACGGTTCCTCTGGCTTCGATATCGTCGTGATGCCCGATGTCTTTACGTTTGCGCTGGAACCGGAGACACTCCGCGCTGCGGTCACCGTGCTCGAGTCACTCGGGTATCGAACTGCGGTGAGCAAATTTGTCGGGTCTGGCAAATTCGACCACGTCAAGGGACGTCGCGCTCGATTCATCAAGGCAGCGCAGCAGCAGGCCGACATGGTGCAAAGGATTACTACGGCAGGCGCAGTCGCTGTCGTCGTTGAGCCAGCAGTGGCGCTGCTTCATCGCCACGAGTACCCGTCGATACTTCCCGGCTATCCGGCTGAGCAGGTACGCCCCCTCACCGAGCTGATTCTTGAGCGCGCCGAACGATTGCCTTCGATCGGTGCCGCAACCGTGCGACTACTCGGCCACTGCACCGAACGAGCGACCGAACCTGCCATTGCGGTGGGGTGGCAACAGGTGCTTGTCGCCGCAGGATTCGATGTCGACGCTCCGAACCTGGGGTGCTGTGGCATGGCGGGCGTTTTCGGTCACGAGGCAGACAATCAGGCCATGTCGAATCGGCTGTGGGAGATGTCGTGGGCATCTCAGGTGCAAACCACGCCTTCGATCGAAGTTGTTGCGACCGGTTACTCGTGTCGATCTCAGGCCAAACGATTTGGGCAAACCGAGCTTCGGCACCCCTTGCATTTGCTGGTGCCGCGGTGAAATTTGTTTGCGGTTAGTGGTCTAACGCTTGACACCGACCGTTCTGTGAATCTCGATGTTTGAAATATCACTTCCACATCGTGGAATTGCAGGGGGATTGGTTGAATGCTTCAGCCATGAGTGCAACGACCGGGTCGTGGACCCACAAATAGGGGATTTCAATGTCATCATTCGAGCCTGAGCGCACGAGTAAGTGGCGAGCGTTGCTCGCTGCACTTCTGGTGTTTCGCTCATTGCAGCTGCGTGTTCTGGCGATGCGCGAACCGACAGCGCTTCAGACAACGATGCGGCGTCTGACACGACCGCCGATTCCAACGAAGGCGACGAAGGCGACGACGAGGAGCCGGTCGAACTGACTCAAGAAGGCGAAGTATTCGAATTCACCGTGCAGACGGGTGTGCCCGGGCCTGCCGCTTTGGGTACTCAAAGTGGCGTTGCCGGTCGGCTTGTTTATGTGGCTACTTCAGTCGGTTTCTGAGCTCGTCAAGTCATGGCGTGTCATACGCAAAGGCGACTGGCGACGCTCGACTGGTGAAGGTCTTGAGCCAAACCTCAAGCCGATGCTTGCGGTCGTCAGTGTGGTGGTGTTGCTTGCAGCGTTTGCGGGCGACGCGCTGATCAGCGTCATCAACTTCTTCGGCCGGCTGATCGACACGATCTTCGGGCCGATCACCAATGCCATCCCGTGGGGCGGCGTGAGCAGCGTGTTGAGCTGGATACCCAGCAACGTACTTCAGCCCCTGCAAGACATTGTTCCCAACGAGTGGTTGGGAATCATAATGCTCGGCTGCCTCTTTGGGGCGATCGTTGTGGGGTTCCCAATTGCGCAAACGCTACTCATTATGGCGTTCAGCTTCGGCTATGTCGGATTCGGCGACAACTCATTCAACCTGTTCACCAACAAGTCGTACGAGACGATGACCGACGTGACGTTGGCCGCCGTGCCCATGTTCTTGTTGATGGGGTATGTGCTTGAGCAAGCCGGGCTAATGGACAGGCTCTTTCGAGCGCTGCAGCTGTCAATGGCGAACCTACGCGGTTCCTTGTATCTCGCGGTGATTGCCGCGGCAACGATCTTCGCTGCCGCAACGGGCATCGTGGGTGCATCGGTGACGCTTATCGGACTCATGGCGATTCCATCGATGACTCGAAGCGGTTACGACGTGCGTCTTTCAGCCGGTGCAATCACGGCTGGCGGCACTCTGGGGATTCTTATTCCGCCGAGCATCATGCTTGTCGTGATGGCCCCGGTGGTCGGTGTCAAGGTGCTCGACTTGTTCGCTGCAGCGATCTTGCCAGGAGTCATGCTGAGCGCGCTGTACACGGGGTACGCCATGATCCGGGCTCGTATGAACCCTGACCTTGGTCCACCGTTGCCCGAAGACGAACACGCTGAGAACTGGCGAGAGGTGGCGAAAGAGATCGCAGTTGGAATTATTCCGCCGATGGTCTTGATCACGCTCACCTTGGGTTCGATCCTGTGGGGTTGGGCAACACCTACCGAAGCGTCGGCAATGGGTGCGGCTGGCTCGCTCCTACTGGCTCGCTCCTACTGGCTCTCTTTACCGGAAAACTCCGGTTCAAGATGGTCCAACGTGCACTCATCGCAACGCTCGAAACCGGCACGATGATCATGATCTTGATCGTTGCGTCGAACTTCTTTGGTGCGATGTTCTCACGGCTCGGTAGCGCGGGCTACGTGGCGGACGGGCTCGTGCAACTCAATCTGCCGTGGTTCATCATGTTGCTGCTGATCCTGGCCTTTATCTTCGTTCTCGGCTGGCCACTCGAGTGGGTTCCGATCGTTCTGATTTTCGTCCCAATCTTGTTGCCTGTTGTCATCGAACTTGGCATCGACCTGGTGTGGTTCTCGATTCTCGTTGCAGTGACGCTGCAGACGGCGTGGTTATCGCCGCCCGTTGTGTCGCCGGCGTACTTCCTCAAAGGAGTTGCGCCGCACTGGGATCTAAAGGACATCTAGGCCGGCATGTTCCAGTTCATGGGATCGCAGGTGTTGGGTCTGATCATCGTGCTGTTGTTCCCTCAGATCGCCCTTTGGCTACCCGATGTCCTCAACTAGTGCCGCAACCGGCAACGTTTGCATGGGTGCGAACGCACTTCGACGGCGCTCGCGCGTGGCTGCACTTGCTCAAACCACCCCATCGTTACCGGCGACGGCTCGAGTAAGTGAGTTTCGTGTCCCCCTGCGCCTAGCTCAACGCTTCGTTCGCTGTCAGTCGCAAGGCGCTGCTGATTTCAGTAGTGGCTTGCGTCAGGCGGCGTCCGATCGCAACTTGTCGCTCGTGTGTCATTCGTACCGTAGGAGCTTGCACCGCAATTGCGGCGACAGCCTTGCCGTCGGCATCAAGGATGGGAGCGCCAACGCAGCTGACACCCGGAATACTCTCTTCGAAGTCGAAGCTAAATCCGCGCTTGCGGATCTCGTTGAGTTCTTTGGTGAGAGCACTTTTCTTTGCAATTGTCGCAGGTGTGATCTTGGTGAGAGCGATGTTGTCGAGGTTGTCGTCTCCAAAGGCAAGCAGCGACTTGCCCATCGACGAGCAGTGCAGTGAGATTCGCGAGCCAGCAGGCTGATCGAAGCGCAGTGGTTGAACTGACTCAACGCGCAAAACAACGACGACCTCACCACCGTCTCGAACACCCATGTTGATCGATTCGCCGGTTTCACCCCCGAGTTGCTCAAGAATCGGCATCGCCAGATCGAAACCAAGCGCTTCACGAGCGCTCTGCCCTAACACAAGGGCAGCATGGCCAAAGCTGTACCGATCGGTTGACTGACGTTGCTCGAGGTAGCCGCCTGCGACTAGGGCTCGCACGATTCTGTGCGCAGTGCTCAACTTGAGGTCGGTGCGCTCGGCAATATCGGTAATGCCCTGCACGGGATGATCTACAAAGCTCGAGAGTACCTCGAAGGCTCGATCAATTGCTTGGGTTCCGGATGGGCTCTTCGACTGGTCCTTGCTCATGTGGCTCCCACCCTACTTTCGCAACGAATCGAACAAAATACTGGTTGACAGTCGAAGTGCTGGCGGCCAGAATACGGAATATCACTTCCACAATATGGAATCAGAATAGTATCGGTCTGCTTGGATGTAACCACCCGGCCAAGGTCAACCTCGAACGAAGCCAGACCTAAGCGTCACCAGCCAAAACCAAATAGAACCCGAACGAAGGATTGAATAGTTATGACTCGTATGACGCCTAGTGAAGCGTTTGTTGAAACTCTTGTTGCTCATGGGGTGACGACTGCGTTTGGGATTATGGGTTCAGCGTTTATGGATGCGATGGACATTTTTGCTCCGGCAGGGATCGAGTTGGTGCCCGTGGTGCATGAGCAGGGTGCGGCGCATATGGCCGATGGGTATGCGCGTGTTTCTGGACGCCAGGGTGTGGTGATTGGTCAGAATGGTCCTGGAATCTCGAACTGTGTGACCGCGATTGCCGCCGCCTTTTGGGCGCATTCGCCGGTCGTGATCATTACGCCCCAGACCGGGTCTATGGGCATTGGCCTCGGTGGCTTTCAAGAAGCGAATCAGCTACCGATGTTTGAGGAGTTCACGAAGTATCAGGGACAGGTTGATAACGAAAATCGAATGGCCGAGATCACCGGCCGAGCGTTTGACCGTGCGATCAGCGAAATGGGCCCGACGCAGATCAACATTCCTCGTGACCGGTTCTACGGCGACATCGACGTTGCGATTCCACAGCCGGCACAGTTCGGGCGTGGGGCTGGTGGAGCGAATGAACTCGATGCCGCCGCCGACCTCATTGCGTCAGCGGTAAACCCTGTCCTTCTTTCGGGAGGCGGTGTCGTCCAAGGCGATGCGATAGACGAGTGTGTGGCATTGGCTGAGCGCCTTGGTTGTCCGGTCGTGAACTCCTATCTGCATAATGACTCGTTCCCGGCGTCGCACCCGCAGTGGACGGGGCCGCTTGGTTATCAGGGTTCCAAAGCCGCTATGCGATTGATCTCCGAGGCCGACGTCGTCATTGCGCTCGGCACCCGTCTCGGTCCGTTCGGAACGTTGCCACAGCACGACATGGACTACTGGCCCGCAGACGCCAAGATCATTCAGATCGATGCAGACAACAAGATGCTCGGTCTGGTCAAGCCAATCTCAGTTGGCATTCACGGCGACGCGGGCGAAGCCGCAGTTGCGCTGCTACAGCGCCTTGACGGACGCGAGCTCACGTGCGATGCAACGCGTGATGAGCGTGCTGCAAAGACAGCTGAGCAGAAGAAGCTGTGGGAAGACGAACTCGATGCATGGTCACATGAGACCGATGCGTGGTCGCTTGAGGCGATCGAGACAGCGAAAGATGATTGGCCTGGTGATTGGCTTTCACCTCGCTCTGTCCTACGTGAGCTTGAGAAGGCCATGCCAGCGCGGGTGATGGTGTCCACCGACATCGGCAATATCAACTCGGTCGCAAACAGCTACTTACGGTTCGAAGAACCCCGCAGCTTCTTTGCGGCAATGAGCTGGGGCAACTGCGGCTACGCGTTGCCAACGATCATTGGAGCGAAGAAGGCAGCACCGGATCGTCCGGCAGTGTCCTATGCCGGTGATGGTGCATGGGCGATGTCAATGACGGAAATTTTGACCGCAGTGCGTCACAACATCCCCATCACCGCAGTCGTCTTCCACAACCGGCAATGGGGTGCAGAGAAGAAGAACCAGGTCGACTTCTATGGCCGCCGCTTTGTCGCTGGCGAACTCGACGGTGGCGAGTCCTACACCGACATCGCCATGGCGATGGGTGCCGAAGCTATTCGGGTCGACAAGCTCGACAACGTAGGCGCAGCGCTCACCGACGCCATCAACGCACAAATGAACGACGGCAAAACCACCGTCATCGAAATCATGTGCACCCAAGAACTCGGTGACCCCTTCCGCAAAGATGCACTGTCAACACCCGTGCGCCACCTTCCGCAATACAAAGACTACGTCTAGGCGTAGTCCGTATTTCTCGCTGCGCTCGAAATACTGTCGGCAGCGTCTGGGTCGACGGTCCGGGACCGCTTCGCTACTTGGGCGTAGTCCGTATTTCTCGCTGCGCTCGAAATACTGTCGGCAGCGTCTGGGTCGACGGTCCGGGACCGCTTCGCTACTTGGGCGTAGTCCGTATTTCTCGCTGCGCTCGAAATACTGTCGGCAGCG